>C687J35174_10011857_pt1 | contig 10699 bp, 15 predicted proteins | sample RifCSPhighO2_01_FD_35174 | JGI IMG/M metagenome (IMG submission 35174) | reverse complement strand
TTTGCGAGGGCAGTCATAATGTTTATATAAATTTCCCTAAAAGGCGTGATGGAGGATTGGTCTGGAATATTATAAAAAGCCAAATCGTCAGGTCAATACAGAACCGTCCCCCCAAACCCTCAAATCCATCCCCCCAAAACTCTGACCGTTAAGCGCTTTGTATAAATAAGTTACCGTTACCTTCGCACACCTGATGATTCATATCCCAAAATAGATCCGCTGCATCTTCTCTGGCATGTGGATTATTATCAGCACTGGGTAATAATTTCAGTATAGCTTCCCTAAAAAATCTCTTAGAGCTTCGTGATGATTCTTCGGCCGTATGACCCTTTATCAATGACAGCACAACCTGGTTTGAGGCATGCAAGAACTGTGCTGCTCTTTGGTCTTTGAGTGGATCGGATAAATATCTTCGTTCTAGATTGAAAACAAACTTTTCATCATAGCCAATGTATGCCGTGTCTTGGCCGTCACACGACTTTCCTAGCTTTTTTGCCGAATTACAGGAAACAGCATAAGTTATTTTACCGTTTAATAGGTGACTATTTTTTAAACTGATTAATACTTCGTTATCGTGACCAAAAACACATTCATCGTTGCCATGACCATTCAAAACAACGAGCATAGGACTGATTTTCTGCAAACGTCCTTCCAGCTCTCGTTTGGTCGCCTTCTCTTTATGGAGATCGGTAACGTCAATATTCTTTTTCTTAGCTTCTTTGATGATACCCTTGCTCCAGCATGAAAGATATCGAGTTCCGGGATCGTGCTCGGGTCTGGTAATGATCATTCTACTCGTCATGTAGTTTCCTTACGATGCCTTCTTTTTGGGCCTGCAACCACTCCATCTCGATGTTCTTAATTGTTTGTCCGACTTCATCGTTTCGCTCGACACTCTCTATCATCTGTTTACGACTAAAAGTACCCATTTGACCAATGGATTTCATAGTATCCGGAGATAATAACTTCAACCGAGCAATAACAAGCTTCCTTATCTCCTCATCGACAGATATCGTTTCCCTTTCATGGTCCGACATATCTATATAAAATTTAATTTATATAATTTATTTAGAATTACATCACCCATGGGCGTGTCCTGATTAATTTCGACAAAAGCCACATCCCAGCTAATGGGTCTGTCCTTCTCTCCTACTACACAAATAGTTTCCGACCTTAGTCCCATGGGAATATTCGTATATATTTTTAAGAATCTTTCTTTCAAGCCCTTGTTTTCTACCATAGTTTAATTATACGTATTTTATTAGGTGACAACAATGCCTCTCGACATTTTTCTTGGCTACAATATCTCCGTAAACGCGTAGTGTAAAATGGAATTTTCGAGAGCGGCGAGATCGGTAGCAGTTTCCGACTGATATTTTTTGAGCTTTTCAACCTTTTCCGAAAGCGCATCCAACCTCCCAAAATTTTTTCCAGAATACAATACTCGGTCTTGTTGTTTATCTCCCAATATCACATCAATCCTCGGGCTCTAAATAATTATTGGCCCGAGCTCTTACTTGACTTACTCATCACGCCCTCAACTTTCCGCTGAGTAAATCCCTAATTTGAGAATTATAAAAATTATCGCTATTCATTATTGCACATTCAATGATTCCGTACTCTTTGAATTTATTTGCTAACCACTGCAGAACTAAATCATCAGTTACGAATGTTCTTACATATTTTGAATAGCAAAGATGATAAAAATCATATTGCTGATTGAATGCCGCCGCTGATGTTTTAAAAAATTTACTACTCTTAATTCCATCCGGACACTTTATCTTTCTATTTCTAATCGCAGCATAAATTTCCATACAGAAGTTCTGGTAATCCGCCGATTTTTTAATATCATATTTTTTGAGCGTTTCTTCGATGTAACTCTCGATGCATATGCGATTACTAATCTTGCAGTAGTTTGCCTTGTTGCTTCTATGTGGTTTAATAAACCATTCAGAAACCATCTTTGCTGTATTTTTTTCACTTAATATCTTTTCAATTTCAGGATTTTTTGCTAAACCAGATAAGTGCATTATAAGGTTAGATACAAAACCCTGGATCTGATTTGATGGTACAAAATACCGTGAAACGTCCATGTTGCTTTCCTTCGAAATCTTTGGAAAAGACAAAATTACCGGTATTTTTCGCAATATTGAAAGAAGACATATATTTTTCTTTAGAGCATTTGTCTTGTTTTGATTATCCGCTGTAAAATTTATTAATTCGTCAACAACATATTCAGAAATTACTACGTCGTGAAAAACCGTTTTAGTAATATCTAGGTTCGAGTCACCCTCCTTCTCGGTTTGGACAAACTTATCCCAGAGTTTAATTATCGCATTTGTATCAATATAACAATAATTGTTGATTTTTATAACAGAAATTTCGCTTATCTCAACCTCAACTTTCCACGAGTTAATTTTAGTGAAGGGGGATTATTATTAAAAAGGAATCTCGTCTAGATTTATTATTTCGTTTTCTTCTAGTGTTTTACCAGAAAGATATTTTCTTTCAATATCGTCACCGTTGCCAGAGAAGGACATATTTTCCACCGCTTTATTGAGAGAAACAATATCGCATCCCTGTAGCTGTGTAGCCATTGTTTGTTATAAAAAATATTTCTACATACATTATATTCGCTCGCAACCTCGATATTTTCCATCTCGGTTTGGTTTACTTAATTAGAAAAAAATTCACTCACGTGCAATCATCTAATGGGGTTCGATCTAAACCTAACCCACAGTAATGTTTATCTCAATTTTCATTTTATAATACATCTGAATTATAGTTACTAATAGTAATGCTAAATATAATATAAGGTTTGGGTAGGAGAACATAAGTACAAATGTTTTACTAACATCTGGTTGATATTCTGTTAATTCCATCCTAAAATCAGCTTCCTTTTTATTGCTTGCTACATCCCCATAGAGCGCTCTGAAGAGACGTTCCTGCCTAAGGTAGTAAGAATCACAGAACCAAAACAGAAAAATTGCTCCTACCAACGAAACGAGAATAATAGGGTCATTGTGGGTAACATAAAAGCTTAAGCCAGCGAGGGTAACCGTGACGCTCCATCCCTTTATTAAGAAAGAGTTATTTGCTAAACGGCCAATAATACTCTGAATAAGCTCAAGATATTTAATTTTTTCCTCTTTCATAAATTCCTTTGCATTTTGGAAAAAGAATTATCCATATTGGAACTATTTTTGCTATTTAGTAAAGCAAATTCTATCGCCATATTAAGTTTCTCTGCACTTCCAGTACAGTTTGCCCAAAAATCATAGTGCGCATATCCCGAGCTTATGTTATCTGCTAACCGATTTGGAACAATAAATTGATTATTAAAATTCCTTATTGCTGACGGAAGTATAATTCCAAGCAAAGCTCTTTTACCGAGCAGAGTAGAATTAATTTCCCAGTCGACAAATTTTCTTTTATATGTTTCCGAACCGCATAAAACAATTGTAACCGAAGTGCCCTTTATGAAGCGTTCCCTAACCGCCCAATCTACATAAACCATTATTCTACTGTCCACTAACTGCCTACCTACAGAATGATCCTCGAATACTTCATATTTATCGAGGAAAAAGTGTTTGAGTACGTTATACGCTCCTTGGTCATTATCGTGGTGGAAGCTAACAAAAACTTTTCTCTTTGGGGGTTTTATTTGAAGGAGGGTCGATAAGTTAAGAAAATCATTGGGCATGTTAAACACTTATATTAGAACAGTTTTTTAATATTTTTCTAACTATACTTCCACAAACTTTCAATTTTTTTGGGCAGCAATACCGTCCATAGCCATGAACAAATAATTAACGCACTATTAACACCATTCACACCTATCCTGTGGATAACTCATGTTGCAGATTTTCTATTTATTTTCTATAATCATAACATGATAACAAAAAAACAAAAGCAAGTTCTCGATTTTATTTCTGACTATCAGGAACGGAAGGGATATGCTCCTTCCCTTAATGAAATCCGCAAAAAGTTCAAACAGTCCTCCGTTTCGACACCTCATTTCCATGTGTCTAAACTCCAAGAAATGGGGTATTTGACAAAGGAAGAGAATAGACCCCGCGCTATTGAAGTGCTAAATCGCGAGGCGATGGTAAAAATACCCCTCCTGGGAATAATTGCTGCTGGACAACCGATAATGGCGACTGAGGATAAAGAAACTATTGCTGTGCCAAAAAATAAACTACCCCGAAGTGGCGAAGTTTTCGCTTTACGAGTGCGGGGAGACAGTATGATTGACGAGAACATTCACAACGGGGATACTATTCTAATCAAAAAACAGAACGTTGCCAAGAATGGGGATAAGGTAGTTGCACTTATCAACGGCAACGAAGCCACACTGAAGACTTTTTATAAAGAAAAAAGACAGATACGGTTGCAGCCAGCAAACGACAATTATCGACCAATTATAATTAAAAGGGAACAAGATATTTCACTCCAAGGAGTATTATTTAATGTATTAAAAACAAGTGCAACAGAACAGTCGATGAACTCGTTTGTCTTACCTTCAAAAAAAAACAAGCAACGGCGAGGTATAATCTCCAACTATCTTAATAGGGTTTATAACGGCGATATAATGCATGTCCTAAGAGATTTGCCGAATAATAGTATTGATATGATTTTTGGGGATCCAGATTATAACGTCGGCATTAAATACGGAAGCAACAATTATACAAAAAATTTTGACGATTATATAAACTGGTATATAGAACTCACAAAAGAATCGCTTCGCGTCCTAAAAAATGACGGCAACCTCTTCATGATGAACTACCCGCAACAAAATGCCCATCTTCGCGTCAAATACCTAGATTCACGCTTTCCATACATCAACGAATATGTTTGGGTTTACAATACAAATGTAGGACATACACCAAAGAGATTTACCACAGCACATCGGAGCATACTGCACGTTCGTAAGGGAGCTAATAATAAATTTTTCAAAGATGCGGTAGCTCTTCCATATAAAAATCCAACGGATAAAAGAATCCGTCAAAATCTAGCAAATGGTTCCAAGGGAAGAATGCCCTATTCTTGGTTTGAGTTTAATCTTGTAAAGAACGTGAGTAGGGAAAAAACTTACCATGCTTGTCAAATCCCACAAAAATTAACAGAAGTGCTAATTAGGGCATCAACTAATCCAAAAGATATAGTATTAGTTCTCTTTGGTGGTAGCGGTGCCGAAATAGACGTGTGTAAGAAACTAAAGCGCCAATTTATTACTGCGGAAATAGATAGGAATTATTGCGATATTATCAATAACCGCTTATCTAATGGCAATATTGCACCACAGCATAAATTATTCCGAGGAAAAAGAAGGGCTGATACTAAGAAAGATTAGGAGATAGAAGAGGATAGGTTTCAAAAAGCCCTTTGATTTTCGGCAAGGGAGCCATACCGGAAGGCGGGCGTGCAAATGCGCCGGCAAATTTTGCTAGTGAGCGACGACTTAATAAAACTGCAACTAAATGAGCGAAGGTAAGCAAAGTATTAACCCGTCCATAGTCATGTTGTGCATTTTCGTGACCAAGGGTATGCATTTTGACGTCCTCGTTAAGAGCCAGAACATCAAGAAAATATAAGAATACATCGACCGGGACTTCACCAATTCTAGGGAGCCGTTTTCTCAACACCGACAAAGATTTTTTCGGGGGTAAATATCTCCATTGGTTTTTTTTATTTTTTTCATGATCTAGCATAAAAGCCATGCGAAATATTAGTGTGCCCAAAAGCTCTAACCCAAACATATCAGCACGCATAAGATGTTCGATTTGTTCGAACAATGTCCCAAAGGTCAAATCATTTCCAACCTTTTTACCCCTTTTCATTACGAAAGGATTCATGTCGTTTGGATTATTTGTTATTTCACCCGTTATATAGTGTCTTCGTTTGAAGGCTGGTGCCGCTTCTTTGCCGGGCTTACCAACACCAATAACAAAAACACCGCTTCTGTAAATCTCGGAAGTAATTCTCTTTTCTTGGCTTTTACCTTTTGGCCACCTAATCGCCTCGTTTAACATTTCTTTACGACGAGGTCTGGCAAACGGACTTAATCTAAGCCCAACAGGTAAAGAAAGCTCTTTGTTGATTAGTAAAATATCTTTTTGTGATACGCCCAACGCTGAATAATAATTTTTAATTATAATTTGCATATTACTATATAAAAAAATTGAGTGGTTTTTTATAAATTAGGGCAAGTTCTTTTAGGGTGACGATATCAATACGCCTCTGTCCGGCTTCAACTTTTGAGATGTGGGATTGCGTTTTTCCCAGCAGCTTAGCTACTTCTGCCTGGTCTAAACCGGCCTCCTTGCGAGCTTTCTTTAATTGCTCAACAGTATTCCTATGGTCTTTCGAATAAATAGCTTTTGTCATATACGTTATATTTTAATATTCCATTGTGTCATATTCCAAATTGTCATATTTAGTTCCCTCTTCAAGGGTGGCGTTTGCACCTCAATCCCCATGCTATTCTCAACCCTGCCTTACTGGAAAAAAATCAATTCGCCAATTTCTCTCAACATACATTAAGGCGTAATTGCAAAAACGGGTGCTTTTTTGAGGCCTATTTCGCCAATATTTCATCAATCATTTTACGTTTGAGTTCATAGCTTAGTCCTCTATGTATCCCGCTTAGCTCTTTGAGGTGGGAGAAAGCACCTTCTAGTGAGCTGGTGGTATTGGGAATGTTGAGGCGGGAATATTTCTTGCAGGTAAATAAATAAGGCAGGTTTGTTCTCAAACTATAGTGAGCCGACCTTATCCTCCTATGGGTATAACACCATTTACCGGTATCGGGATTGATTGTTTTTTCTTTGAGAAAGCTATGCCATTTGAGGCGCCATGACTCCAGTAAGCTACTGAAACTCTCCTCTGTCGAGCTACAAAGGGTCTGGGATATGCTTCTAAGTTCTATGCCGGCTTCAAGCTTCGGTCTAGTTGTTAGATACTTTGTGGTGATTTGCTTTTGGTGAAAGTGACACATCTGAACGGGAACATCGCCGAATATGCCCCTTACTCCCGGCCTGCCATCGGTGACTACGGCAGATACGGTAAACCCCTTTCTTTCGATAAAAGTTCTTGCCCTGTAATAATCATTTATTCTTTCACGGTCTATTTGCTTCCAATAGATGTTTTGTTTGGTCTTAGCGGCTCTAATGACTAATATGCCGGAGGAATGTTTGAAATAGGTGGCATCGGCGACAATAACAGTGGCGCAGGGAATAATATCTTTCTTCGGCAGTTCATAGCTCTCCAGCTGTTTTCTGACCCAATTGATGCTTCTGCCGTACTCTCCGGCTAGTTGGCTGATAGTTCTCCGCTCATACACAAAACTACTCCAGATGGTTTTCTGGAGATTTATTGGTCTTCTTTTGTTTTGAAAGTTCTTGTGGCAGCTTTGGCAACTAAAGCGCTGGGTTCCTCTGCGATACCCTTTTTTGATGACATTTTTTGATAAACAAAACGGACATTTTTTTTGACATATTTACTCCAAATCTACAGACTGTTTGTAAAACCTAACCTGAACTACAGGTTAGCAAAAGCACCCAAATTTGCAATTACACCTACATTAACAACATACCCACCTACTAGGGTGGGTTATATGTAAGTAAGACGGTAGGTTATTGTATCATCCGCGCCAATAGCAGTCAGGGCACTCCCAACACTCAATATGTTTGTACTCCGCAGCATCAATATTCTTGCGGAGCTTGTCTGCTACTTTGAAAAGCTGTTGCTCGAATGTATTATGCATAAGCGACGTTGGGCTATTAAACTACTTTCTGGTTTGGGTATCGGAACTCCAACCGGCCTTTTGCAGGGCTGGAAGCACATATTTTGAAGTTATATCTTGCTCTGACAGGTTTTTATCGGACATAACTAATTATTTATTGTCTATACGCGCGGCCGCGGTGCTGATGATTTGGTTGGTTTGTATTATTTATAACCTATTCTACTGCTGCCGCGGTGGCCAAGGTCGGTGATGACTATTTTTCTTTTCTTAACGTCTATTTTATAGATTATTCGGTATGGCCAAACGCGGACTTTTCTTTTTTCCTGAAGCTTGCCTGTCGTTCCTTCATTCTTACCATGTCTCCCAACCTTCGGTATTTTTATAGGTGGGAACCTTGGTTTCGTCTTGAGATTTTTTCAATTTCGCTTTTACTATATGCCTTCGACGGCGATTGAGTCGTCGTCGTATTTTAGTCGATTCTTTAGTGACATTAAAACCTATTTTATTCATAATATACTTAATTTTAATCTACTCTTAAGCTCAAATCAATTCTTTGTCTTTGAAACTAAAATATTTTTCCTGTCCGATAATAATGTGGTCAAGTACTTCGATACCCAGGATTTTGCCGGCTTCCGCAAGTTGCTTGGTGATTTTCTTATCTTCTTCTGACGGCTCCGGATCGCCCGATGGGTGGTTGTGGACAAAGACCACTGACGATGAAAAACCGGTGATTGCTGGCTCATAGACCTCGCGGGGATGAACAAGGTTAGTATTTAGGGTTCCGATAGAGATAGTTTCTTTGCCGAGTAGCTCATTGCGAGCATTAAGATATAATACAACAAAATTCTCCTTCTTGTGGTTCTTTAGGTAGGATACTTGGGCGATAACGTCCTTCGGGGTTTGAATTGTGGGCCTAATGTTAGTGGCGTCAACTTTTAATACTCTTTTGGAAAGCTCGAATGATGCCAGTATCTGGCAAGCTTTCGCCGGACCGATGCCTTTAATTTGTTTCAATTGGTCGAAAGATAGGCCAAGTAATTTTTTCTTTGAAAATTTTGCAAGGATTTGCTGGGCAATCTCGATTACATTCTTACCTTCTGTGCCAGTACCAAGCAGGATTGCCAATAGTTCTTGGTCTTTCAAAAACTCTGGACCATATTTGGCTAATTTTTCCCGCGGCCGATCCACTTTCGGCGTATCCTTAATTTTCATTTGAAGGTAATAGGAAATGAAGACTAATTACTAAGATTATACCCGAAAACAGGTTTGGGAAGCAAGCTAACTCGAGATTAAACGCGGCTGCCTACGAGGTGAGATCTTGTGTTTTACGGCGCGGTATTTTTGTATTCTTTCCGTGCCAATAGCAGTTAGGACACTCCCAATATTCAACATGCGTGTAGGGTTTTGGGTTCTCGCCCACCGGGGCTCGAACGATAAATGAGTATGGGGGGTATTGACAAACTAGACAATGTGCGATACTCTAAAAATACAAAAACCTGTATTCCGAACTGTCACCGGACGGTGGCGTGGCCAGGACACCTAGCCTAGGAACGTGGTTGGAGATAGCCCTTCGGGGCTATTTTTTATTATTTAAAGTTCCACGTATCTTCGATGTGCCGGCTGATAATTGAACAATAGACATCCTTGTCTTTTTTGTCTTGATACGATCTGTGAATACTGCCCGCCACCATATCCGCCATCTGGATTAGCACATCCTCTCTTGAATCAACCAACTTGCAGTCTTGCATTACTTTGCATTTATGTGTATTTAGATATCTTCGCAGATAGGTTTTAAAACTTCTTCGAAACGATCTGTCGCCGCTACCATCGATTTTGACCTTGGCGTTGACAATTGACTTGTCACTATGTTTGAGAAGCGTTTTTATCATATAACCGTAGAAAGAGTTTTTGTCATTTTTTAGCTCCGTGCTTCTGATAAGAGCTTTATCAACAACCAAAGCTCTAACAGTAAAACCAAATGGCGCAGCAGTTCGAAGAAAATCCACCCTAACTTGGCGGCGTGATTTATTGAATTTGTACTCCATCGTATCTGGGAACCTGTGACGCCGCCGTAGCTCTTTAATAGCAACAGCAGTTTTTTCAGATTCAAGCAGATCGTGAAAGATTATAGCCGCAATTACAAAAAATCTGCTTGAGCCCCTGTCTAGTTTGAACCCAGCATCCCCCGAGTCGTCAATTAATACGAGTGTTTTACTTTTATTCAAAATCGCGTCTCTCGTTTTCTGTTTATAGACATCGAAATAAGACCCTTAGTCGCTTGCGTGCTAGTGGGGCGTATCTAGCCGTCGGAGGCGACCGTTTTCAAAACGTTACACTTTGTAACGGTTCCCCAGCCAAGCTGGGGTAAACCAAGCTTAGCTTGGTTCCGGGACTTGGATTCGAACCAAGATACCCACCTCCAAAGGGTGGTGTCCTACCATTAGACGATCCCGGATTATCTGTCAATATCTTATCGAAATATGGTTCGAATAGCAAGAAAAGGCGGGGCGGGGCGGGGTTTGATATACTGGGATTGCCATGAAACTAGCGCCGCACAGAATAAGAGAACTGCCGCTGCCGCCCCGCTTCCGCCAGCTTTTGGGGCCAAGCTTTATATTGCTGGGGCTGGGCTTAGGCAGCGGCGAGGNAATACTATGGCCATACTTGTCGGCCAATTACGGCTTGGGCATTGTTTGGGCGGCCGTGGTCGGTTTGACTTTCCAGTTTTTCTTAAATATGGAAATTGAGCGTTACACGCTCATAAAAGGTGAAAGCATCTTTGTGGGACTGGCCCGCCGCTGGCGGCACCTGCCATGGTGGTTCATCATCTCCACCCTCGCCGCTTTCGGCTGGCCGGGCATAGTGGCGGCCAGCGCCAAAATTCTGGCCATACCGCTGGGGATTGTGCATTTTGAATACTTGGCTATGTTTTTTCTGGTTTTAATCGGCGCCATT
>C687J35174_10011856_pt1 | contig 10702 bp, 19 predicted proteins | sample RifCSPhighO2_01_FD_35174 | JGI IMG/M metagenome (IMG submission 35174) | reverse complement strand
AGAAATACCGGCGCTTTTGCGAGGAGAAAGTTTCCCGCTTGTTTCGACATCCTTTAGATCGTCTCAGTCGTCAAAGCCGCGACGAACAGAAGGAACAGTGGAGCGGCGGGGTACGCGGCAACAAACTCATCGTCGCGGTTTCCTTCCTTCCGGAACACGCCGACGAAATCTGGAGCCTCGGATTCCTCCGTTCCATTAGCGACCTTAGCTTTTATGAAGCGGCCGCTATTTTGGATTCCCATCCAAACGAATTCGAGCCGATCTATTACGATCTCGACGTCTGATCACCAAAGGAACTGTTTACTACGGGCCGCGGATGGAAACGTCCGCGGCCTTGTTGCATTTAAAGAAAGGGTGGGGTAGAGTGCCTCGACGCTACGAACGGCTTTGGCCGGTCCTATGGCAAAGGGTTTCGCCCTGCGCCGTTGAGGCGCATTTATTTTTATGAAATTCATCCTCGCAACGAAGAAAGGCATGACGCAGGTCTTCATGGAAGACGGTCGTGCTCTTGCCGGCACCATCCTTTCGGCTGGCCCTGTCATCGTGACGCAGGTGAAAGCAAAAGAGAGTACGGACGGCTATGCCGCCGTACAAGTCGGCTACCAAACGCAAAAAATCTCGCGACTTTCAAAACCGCAGCACACGAAAGCGTACAAAGTTCTGAAGGAATTCCGCGTCGAAGACGCGGCAGGGTATGAAGTTGGGAAGGAGATTGCTGCCGACACATTTGCTGCCGGTGATTCGATAGAGGTATCCGGCACGTCAAAAGGCAAGGGTTTTGCAGGCGTTGTGAAGCGTCACGGGTTCAAGGGCGGTCCCCGAACGCACGGTCAGAAACATTCCGAGCGCGAAGCGGGCGCTATCGGCGGCTCAGGAGGCCGCGCGGGAGGTCGCGTCGCCAAGGGCATCCGCATGGCAGGCCGGATGGGCAGCGATCGCGTAACGGTAAAAAATCTCAGAGTACTTGCCGTTGATGCCGCGGCGAATGAAATCATCGTTTCGGGCGCTGTTCCGGGAGCCAAAGGCTCACTTGTGGAGGTAGTCGCTGCGTAATTTTCGTATGCCAACCCTTACTAAAAAAGCAAAAAGCGCAGTATCTTCGGCCAAGAAGGTCGTGGCGAAGCGTGTTTCTCGAAAAGTCTCAAAACCCGCGGTTCTCGCCGAAGGCAATGCTTCTGTGTACACGATGGCTGGAAAAAGTGCAGGAACTATTACGCTTCCGACGGAGCTCTTTAACGCGCCCTGGAAGGCGGACTTGGTGCATCAGGTCGTCACCGGCATGCAAGCGAACGCGCGGCCGGTCGTGGCGCATACTAAGGATCGTGGTGAGGTGCGCGGCGGAGGCAAGAAGCCGTGGAAACAGAAGGGAACGGGCCGCGCGCGCCACGGCTCGATACGCTCCCCGCTCTGGAAGGGTGGCGGCGTGACCTTCGGTCCTCGCAAGGAACGCATCTTTTCCGTGAAGATAAATCGCCGCATGAGGGCCGCAGCGCTCGCCTCCGTGCTGTCGCGCAAGTGGAAGGATGGCGAAATAATCTTCGTTGACCAGATAGCGTTTGCGGCTCCGAAGACGAAGGATGCGAAACAGGCGCTNGGNGCGATCGCGAANGCGGCGAAGGCNGCCGGACTGGTCGAAAAGAAGGGAAACGCCGCGGTCATCGCATTCGCCACGAAAAATACGAATGCAGAGAAATCGCTGCGGAACATCGGAAATGTCCTCGTTGAGGAAGTACGGAATCTGAATCCGGTCACAATCCTTTCGCACCGGTACCTCGTTATCGAGCATCCGACGGAATCACTCGCAACCCTTTCCGCGCGTCTCGCGAAATAACTCATGGGACTCTTTTCGCGACAAACGAAGAAGGAAGAGAAGAGGAAGGCGACACCGAAAGCTTCCACGACGTCCGTTCCCGCGAAAGAGCGGGTAACGGAAGATGACGGTTTCTACGCGAACATCCTCCGCGCTCCGTGGTTTTCTGAAAAAGCACTCATTCTCACCGAAAAGGGAGTCTATGCCTTTTTGATACCGCAGGGAGCGACGAAGCGCGACGTCGCCCGCGCGATAGAGAAAATCTACAAGGTGAAGCCGCGCAAGGTGCGCGTCATGAACCTTCCCGGGAAGAAGGTTTCGCTTCGCAATCGCCGCGGGACGGGTACACGCGCCGCGAGACGCCGGGCGTATGTGTATCTTAAGAAGGGAGAGACCATTCAATTTGCCTAATATGAAATCCTACCGACCAACATCAAAGAGCCGCCGGCACATGACCACGCTCCCATACAAGGAGCTCCTTTCGGGCGATCGGCCGACGAAGGCGCTCCTGAAGAGTAGGAAGGCGTACGCGGGTCGCAATGCCTTCGGTCGTATCACCGTGCGCCATCAGGGAGGCGGGCACCAGAAACGCCTGCGCGACGTTGATTTTCGTTATGACAAGAAGGGCGTCGCCGCAAAGGTTGAGACCATCGAGTACGACCCGCACCGTTCGGGCTTTATCGCGCGCATTCTCTACGCTGACGGCGAGCGCCGGTACGTGCTTGCGCCGAAGGGCATGACGGTCGGCAGCTCGTTCCTCGTCGCCGAGGACGCACCCGTCTCGATCGGCAACCGCCTGCCGCTCGGAAAGATTCCGGTCGGCACCTTTATTTACAATATCGAGCTCCAGCCGGCCGCAGGTGCGGTACTCGTTCGCTCCGCAGGATCATTCGCTGAAGTGGTTGCGCACGACGCAGGATTTGCGCAGGTGAAACTTCCATCGACCGAAATACGCAAGGTGTCCGATTTGTGCTGGGCATCAGTCGGAAGCGTCGGGAATGAGGAATATAACCTCGTCGTTATCGGTAAGGCGGGCCGTTCGCGTTGGATGGGCATTCGCCCGACCGTACGCGGTACGGCCATGAATCCCGTTGATCACCCGCACGGAGGCGGCGAGGGCCGTCAGGGCCGCGGTCTTCGCAGGGCGAAGACCCTGTGGGGCAAACCTTCCGGCAAGGGACAGAAGACCCGTACGCCGAAGAAGTATTCGAACGTCTTCATCGTCTCTCGCCGCCGGGTCGGGAAGAAAAAGAGGGCAGAGTAAGCGGTGCGGCGTTTGACACTCCCAGACGTTTCCTATAGATTTCACCTAATCCCGTGCCCACGAGCATCTGGATGCTTCTTCCAAAAGAGGAGCGTCCGTCCCTGCCTGCCGGCAGGCAGGTGCCGGCAGGCAGGGACTTTTCATTGCTTTATGCCACGCAGTCTCAAGAAAGGACCTTTTGTGGATGCAAAACTCCTCAAGAAGCTCCGCGACAAGAAACCGGCCTCTGCCGGGGTTATTAAGACGTGGGCGCGCCGCTCCCAGATAGCGCCCGAAATGGTCGGGTTCACCTTCGGAGTTCACAACGGCAAACAGCATCTCGACGTGCTCGTGACCGAGGACATGGTCGGGCACCGGCTCGGAGAATTCTCGCCGACGAAGAAGTTCACCCGCCACGGCGGCAAGATGCAGAAAGAACTCGAAGCGAAAGCCCAAGAGTCCGAGATCGCCGCCGCACAGGCCGCAAAAGCCGCACCGACGGAAAAGACCAAGGCACCCGCCGCACCCGCCGCGAAGTAACGTATGAAAGCAGAACTCGCAGGATACAAGCAATCGCCGCGTAAGGTCCGACTCGTCACCGACCTTGTGAAAGGGAAGCGCGTCGCTGATGCGCTCGTCGCTCTCCGTTTTCTTCCGAAACGCGCAGCGCTTCCAATCGAGAAGCTCATCAAGAGTGCGGTTGCGAATGCGAAAGCGAAAGGAGAAGATCCCGAGAAACTTCGCGTGAAATCTATCACAGTCGATAGCGCAGGCATGATCGTGCGCTACATGCCGCGCGCACAGGGGCGCGCAACCCCTATTCGCCATCGTCGCTCGCTCGTCCGCGTGACCCTCGTTGCTTCGGCTGCTGCCTCAGCATCTCCGGACTCTCGTCCTACGACATGACACACACCGTTCATCCATACGCTCATCGGCTCGGCATCATCCGCGACTGGAAGAGCCGTTGGTTTGCGGCCGACAAGAAGCACTATCGCGAGAATGTGAAAGTCGACGAAGTCGTACGTCAATTCCTTGCGAAGCGGCTCCGCGGCATGCATACGAATGAGGTCGAAGTTGAACGCTCGGCGAATGAGCTTCGCGTCATCGTGCACACGGCCCGGCCCGGCCTCGTAATCGGCCGTTCGGGCGAGAATGCGACCAAGCTCCGGAAGGAACTTTCTGCCGCGATTCACAAAGCCGCGCCGTCCCACAATCGCGCGCTCAAGCTCGACATCATGGAAATTCGCCAGCCCGAAACGGATGCTTCCGTCGTCGGCGCCATGATCGCGGAAGGCCTTGAGAAGCGGCTCCCGTTCCGCCGGGTCCTCAAGCAGACCGTAGAGAAGGTGATGGCGGTCCGCGAGATCAAAGGAGTGCGCATCATCATTTCCGGCCGCCTCGGCGGCGCAGACATGTCGCGCAAGGAAGAGATCAAGAAGGGGCGGATTCCCCTGCAGACCTTCCGCGCGAACATTGATTTCGCGCAGGTCGAAGCGCAGCTGCCCTACGGCGTCATCGGCATCAAGGTTTGGATATACATGGGTGAGCAGTTTGACGCGCGAGAACGCGCGGCCTCGGCGAAATCATCGTCATAAGCCATGTTGTTCCCGAAAAAAGTAAAACATCGCAAATGGCAGACGGGCCGGAAAAGCCCGCAGCGCCTCATGCGGCCTGATACGCGTGGCACGAAGGTATCGTTCGGGTCCTTTGGTCTCAAGGCGATAACGCCGGCGCGTCTCACCAGTAATCAGATAGAGGCGGCGCGCAAGATACTCGCGCGTGTGACCGGCAAGGGCGGCAAGTTCTGGATCCGCATTTTTCCGGACCGGCCAGTTACGGANAAGCCGGCCGAAGTCGGTATGGGCAGCGGCAAAGGAGACCCGAAATTTTTCGTATTTGAAGCGCGCCCGGGCCGCGTTCTCTTTGAACTTGACGGCGTACCAGACGTGGCCGCTCGAGACGCTCTTCGTCGCGCAGGAGCAAAGCTTTCCTCAAAGACCATCATCGTCGCTCGCTAATACGCTATGGCAACCACCAAAAACAAGCTGAAGGAAAAGTCGCCCAAAGAACTCACCAAGCTCTTGGGGGAGAAGCGTGAGGAGTTGCGCGCGCTTCGCTTTGCGGCCGCAGGCGCTCGTCCGAAAGACAGCACGGCTCCGCGCAAGACGCGGAAGGACGTAGCGCGCATCCTAACCGAGCTTCGTCTGCGCTCCTAATCCATCCCATGACTACCCAAGCTCCAAAACCACAGACATTCCGCGGCGTCGTCGTGAAGACGGCGATGAAAGATACGGCTACAGTCGCCGTTTCTCGCTACGTGAAGCATCCGAAATACAAGAAGTACCGCGTACGAACGGAAAAGTTCCTCGTGCACGACCCAGGGAATGCGGCACAGGTAGGTGATACGGTCACCATCGTCGCGTGCCGCCCNCTCTCAAAGCGAAAGCGCTTCATGATCGCTCGCTAAGCCATGGTCCAACCTCAAACCATTGTCATGGTCGCGGATAACTCGGGAGCGAAAATCGCTCGCGTGTTCAAGGTGCTCGGTGGCTCAAAGCGCCGGTATGCCTCGATCGGAGACGTCGTTGTCGTTTCCGTGCAGATTGCGGAGCCGCGCAAGCTCGTCAAAAAGAAGGATGTGTATCGCGCCGTCGTCGTCCGCCAGAGAAAGCCGTTCCGACGCCGCGATGGCTCGTACGTATCGTTTGATGATAACGCCGTCGTTCTCATCGAGAAGCAAGGGAAGGAAATGGGTCCCAAGGGCAATCGCATCTTCGGGCCCGTTCCTCGCGAGCTCGTGGATCGCGGATGGGGGAATATCACCGGACTTGCGCCCGAAGTCGTCTGATATCGCATATGAAAATGAAAATAAAAAAGGGAGACAAGGTCGTCGTGACCTCCGGCAAGGATAAGGGGAAGCAGGGTGAGGTGCTCCGCGTTCTGCCGCGAGAGGGACGCATTGTCGTCGATGGCGTTGCGCTTGCGAAGCGCCACACAAGAAGCGTCAGGGACAGTCGGGTCGCATCGTAGAGCGTCCCGCGTCCATCCACGCGTCGAACGTCATGCTGGTTGACCCCGCGTCGAAAGAGCCGACCCGCATCGGGCGCCGCATTCAGGATGGGCGCCTGGTCCGGTTCGCGCGAAAGAGCGGCACGAAGCTTGCGTAATAGTTTCCCATGATGCTCTCCAAACAGAAACAACAGACGGCGTTCGACGCACTTTCGGGAACGTTCGGCTACAAGAGTTCGATGGCCGCGCCGCGCATACAAAAGATTGTCGTTTCCGCTGGCACCGGTTCCGTGAAAGATAAAAAGAACCGCGGCGAGGTCGTTACCGATCGTCTCTCGAAGATAACGGGACAGAGACCGATGCCGCGCCCCGCACGCACCTCAATCGCCTCGTTTAAGACGCGCGTCGGCGATGTCGTCGGCTATCAGGTGACCCTCCGCGGCGCCCGCATGTTCGATTTCCTCGACAAACTCATTCATATCGCTCTCCCGCGTACGCGTGACTTCCGCGGGATACCGGTGAGCGCCGTCGATGGTATGGGAAATCTCACTATCGGCATCAGGGAGCATACTATTTTTCCGGAAACTAGCGACGAAGACCTCAAGGACGTCTTCGGACTTGCCGTTACCATCGTGACAACCGCTTCCTCAAAGGCCGAGGCCGAGGCGTTCTTCAGGCACCTCGGCATGCCGCTGCGCGCTCGCCTGCCCGAGGGTGAAGCGATGGCCGACCGACCGGTTGACCGAGGCCGCGCGCGCTGATAGAGTGAGGGCGACGCACCCGCGTCTTTTTTCGTATGGCCAAGAAATCGCAGCTTGCCCGCAACGCAAAGCGCATGAAACTCGCCGCAAAGTATGCTGCGAAACGCGCGCTCTTTAAGCGTACCGGGGCCTATGACGAATTGCAGAAACTGCCGCGGAATGCCTCTCCAGTCCGCATAAAGAATCGCTGTGCTATTTCCGGCCGCTCTCGCGGGTATCTTCGGGCTTTCGGCCTCTCTCGTATCGAGTTCCGAGAACTCGCGCGACAGGGAAAGATACCGGGCGTGAAAAAGGCCTCATGGTAGTTCAGATAGCTCACTATGATTACTGACCGCGTCGGCGATTTCATCATACGGCTCCAGAATGCTGGAGCGGTTCATAAAGCTACAGTACTCGTGCCTCGATCGCGCCACCTTGAGGCGATTGCGAAAAAGCTCGCAACGCTTGGATTTGTCGCGCAAGTTGGTTCAAAAGAAGGTGCCCCGCCGATGCTTGAGATTAAGCTCGCCTATGATGAACAGGGAAAACATAGAATCCGCGGCGTGAAGCGTACAAGCGCTCCCGGCCGCCGCCTCTACACCCCTGCGGCACGCGCGCATACGGTGAAAAATGGCGCAGGAGCGCGGATCCTCTCGACGCCAAAGGGCATCCTGACCGACGCGGAGGCGCGAAAGAACCACATGGGCGGCGAGGATCTCTTTGAGATTTGGTGATTCCGCTATGTCCCGTCTTGCAAAGAAACCGATTCCAGTGCCGCCAAAAGCAGATGTGTCCGCATCTGCCGGTACGCTAACCGTAAAGGGAGGGAAGGCGGTTCTCTCGCGTCCGATTCACTCGTTTATTTCCGTCGAGGTCACTCCGGAAGGCGTTCTCGTGCGCCCCAAAAATAATTCGCGTCTCGCAAAAGCGCTCTCCGGCACCTATGCCGCACACATCCGTTCAATGCTAAAAGGCGTTGAGACGCCGTACAAGAAAGTACTCATACTCGAAGGCGTCGGGTACAAGGTCGAATCAAAAGGAGGGAAGAGTCTTTCCTTTGCGGTCGGATTTTCGCACAAGGTTGATATGCCCATTCCTGAAGGCATAACGGTCGGCATCGAAAAGAATGTCATCACGATAGAGAGTGCCGACAAAGAAGGAGTCGGGCAATTCGCCGCGAACGTGCGCGCCGTGAAGCCGCCCGAACCGTACCTCGGCAAGGGCATCCGGTATGACAACGAAGTCATCCGCCGCAAGCAGGGCAAGAAGGCCGTGTAGTACGCCATGACCATGAAAAAAACAAAGCCGGAACAAAGAGTGCGCAGACATGCGCGTGTTCGTGCACGTATAAACGGCACGGCGAAGCGTCCGCGCCTTGCTGTCTATCGTTCCAACCGTTTCGTATCGGTTCAGGTGATAGATGACGAGACGGGACGCACGCTTGCGCAGGCGCACGGCCGTGAATTTGGCGGACCATTGACTGCGCAGGCACTAGCCGTAGGAGAGGCGATTGCGAAGCGTGCGAAAGGAAAAGGCATCGATACGGTCGTATTTGATCGTGGCGGATACACATATGCCGCGCAGGTCAAAGCGCTTGCGGACGCCGCGCGCGCCGGGGGTCTTGCCTTCTAATTTTTTATGAACGACATAACTATCGTACCAACAGAGAACGAGCCGAAGGGAGATGGTATTGCGGCAGACGTCGAAGAGACCGTCGCGGCTGCCAATGTACCGGCACCGGTACCAGCAACGGACCAGCCGGTCTCGAGGGCTCGCGGCCGCGGTCCACGCGGAGCGGGGCGACAAGGCGGCCGCCCTGGCCGGGCAGGCCGTCCCGGCCGCGGCGGCGACCGCGGCCGCGGCGGAGAGCGGAGTGAGTTTGATCAGGTGACAATCGCAGTTCGCCGCGTGGCGCGTGTCATGGCCGGCGGCCGCCGGTTCAGCTTCAGCGTCGCGCTTGTCATAGGCGATAAGAAAGGGCGCGTTGGCGTTGGTCTTGGGAAAGGCGCCGACACCGCTCTTGCCATAGAGAAAGCGACTCGGGACGCGCGCCGCAATCTGGTTGCGGTCTCGCGTACGAAGAACAATTCTATTTCGTACGAAACAAGTGCGAAGTATGCCTCGTCGACAGTGACCCTCATGCCTTCACCTGGTCGCGGTCTTGTCGCCGGAAGTGCGACGCGTACCGTGCTTGAGCTTGCGGGTGTCACAGACGTTGCGACGAAGATACTCTCGCGCTCGAAGAACAAGCTCACGCTTGCGCGCGCTACAGTCGAGGCACTCAAGAAGCTCGCCGTTCGCTAAAACATCTATGCAATCACACACGCTCAAACGTCTTCATCCGAACTATCGCTCTCCGCGCGTAGGACGTGGCGGTAAGCGCGGCAAAACCTCCGGTCGAGGCGGCAAGGGACAGACGGCGCGCGCGGGGCACAAAATGCGCCCCCAAATGCGTGACATCATCAAAAAACTTCCGAAGCGCCGCGGATACGGTAAGAATCGGAGCCGCACGATACGCGGGACGCGCGTTATCCTCGTTCCGGTCAATCTCGCGGCCCTTGAGTCTGCCTATACAGCGAACGGCATCGTGAACCCGAAAACGCTTTTTGCGAAGGGTCTCGCTCGCGGTTCAAGAGGTCGCCTCCCTCGCGTGAAAATTCTCGGCGCCGGCGTGCTCACCAAGCCGCTCTCGGTTTCCGGCTGCACGGTCTCCGCTTCCGCACGCAAAGCCATTGAAGCTGCGGGAGGCTCTATACTGTAAATCGTCATGCATACCATTTTTCTAAAGCTGAAGCTTATCGTCACTGACCCGGTCCTGCGCGGGCGGATACTATTTCTCGTAGGAGCAGTCGCCGTTTTTCGTTTTCTAGCTGCTGTTCCTATCCCCGGCGTCGATCGCATTCGACTCTCGGAATTTCTTGCCGACAATCAGTTTCTCGGACTTCTCAATATCTTTTCGGGCGGCGGATTTTCCGCGCTCTCCATCGTCATGCTNGGAGTCGGTCCCTACATCACGGCCTCCATCATCATGCAGCTCGGGACCGTCGTATTTCCCATGATAAAACGCATGTATTCGGAAGAGGGAGAGGCCGGACGAGCGAAGTTCATTGAGTGGAGCCGCGTGCTCACCATCCCGCTCGCCGTCCTTCAGGGCGTCGCCTTTCTCTCNCTTCTTGAGAGTCAGGGTGTCGTCGCGCACCTCTCTGCATCCGCGTTTGTNGGCAACGTCGTCGTCGTCGCGGCCGGCTCTCTGCTTCTTATGTGGCTTGGTGAACTCATTACCGAGTTTGGCATCGGCAACGGCGTGTCCCTCATCATCTTCGCCGGCATCATCGCCGGTCTCCCGACCTCGCTTTCCCAAGCGCTCTTTGCGGCTACCGTCTCCGACATTCCCGCCTTTGCCGCCTTTGCCGCTATCGCGCTCGTCGCCACCTACGCGGTCGTTCACGTTTCCGAGGCGGAGCGGTCCATACCGATAGCGTATGCGCGGCAAGTGCGCGGTGTAGCGATGCAGGCAGGAGCAGCAACCTATCTACCCATTCGCCTTCTTCAGGCGGGCGTGATTCCCATCATCTTCGCTCTCTCGCTCGTGCTCATTCCCCAGATGGCATTTGCGGGACTTGCCGCGTTTGGAGTCACCGGTGCTGAAACCCTTGCCTCGTGGTACGCGGCTTTTTCCGCGAATCAGTTTGCGTATGGCGCGGTGTATTTCGCGCTGGTCGTTGTTTTCACGTACTTCTACACGTCCATTACGTTTGAGCCGAAGCGCGTTGCCGATAACCTCCAAAAATCGGGAGCATTCGTTCCCGGCGTCCGTCCGGGGCGCGAGACCGAGGAATACATCGGCGCCGTCGTTTCTCGCATCACGCTTCCCGGAGCGCTCGTTCTTGGCGCTATCGC
>C687J35174_10011854_pt1 | contig 10702 bp, 12 predicted proteins | sample RifCSPhighO2_01_FD_35174 | JGI IMG/M metagenome (IMG submission 35174) | reverse complement strand
GCGCATACGTGCCGGGCCTTGTTTTTTTGTAAGGATTATGCTATGGTTAAAGTCAGAAGGAGACGTCAGTGCTAACAAAAAAGTTTTGGTTCGGTTCCCTAATTGTGGGGCTCGTTTTTAGTTTAATTTTTGGTCTTCTTGCGATTTCCGCAGGAAAACCCGAAATCCTAGCATACGCAACTTTTATCCTGGAGATAGCTTGCGTCGGCGGAATTGGCATGGCTGGCTGCTCGGGGCCAAGCAACCAAATGCGGGCATTGCGGCTCGTGGGCCCATTCATGTTGGCTCAGACCGGAAGTTCGATGCTCGCGCACCACTTTCTGTTCTAGAGAAGGAGCGGGGCCACATCATGAATGAAATATTGTCTGCCGTTGTAGTAATCGCGGGACTTGGAGCTGGAAACTTCGTTACCGAAGCAATCGGGAAAAAAGATTGGGATAAAGCTCTCGGGAAGAGCTACTATCAAGCGTTTGCGATTACTATATATTTGTTAGCGAACGCTTTATCCCAAAGATTCTGAAGTTCTCTAAGTCCATAGTTCAAAACCGAAAAGGAGGTTTAACCGCAGCTATTACCGTATGATCTTTTGTCTTCCTTCGGCCCGGCGTGTTTGTACGCCGGGCTGTTTTGTATCTATTTTTTGTTTGGTTCCTGTCTCCCCCTTAAAGTAAGGGGGATTAAGGGGGTTATTTCTCCCCCACAAAAAGCATCTGACCGGCAAAGGGTTTTATTGGTGAATGGATGTAAGCGCGGACGATGAAGGGTAAGAGAAAGTTTGGCAAGAGTGATGGGCTGTTTTTTACTTCTTGGGGCAAGAAGCGTGGCATTTTCAAAATTATTTTGAAGCCATTTTCAATAAGAAAACTCTGGAGAGACTCGTCTGTAAAAATTTTCTTATGAGTATGATCATCAAAATACCGCCCAGGCTGAAGGCGAAAATTTGGTCCCATCAAGATAAGTCGGCCTCCTTTTTTCAAAATTCTTTTTACCTCCGACATTGTTTGCGCGAGCTCTTCTTCAGAAAAGTGTTCGAATAGGTTGCTAGAGAGAACTACATCAATGGTTTCGGTAGCAATCGCCGATAGATTAGAAGCTCTGCTATTTATCTTCTCTACATCAGCATGGGCAAATTTAGAAAGGTCGGGAGAATAATCAACCGCGTATTTTTTGGCCGCCCTGACTTGATTTATGAAATCACAATACCCCGCCCCCAAATCTACCACGGTCGAGTCGGTTGGAATGTAAGGCCGTAGGAACCTGATTATTTCCCGCCAAGCAATCTCACGTCGAGGGTCTGGATTATATTGACCCGAAGCATAGTATTTGTCGGTGGCTGTATTATTTGTCATATTTTTTTAAAAAAGTATCTTAAGATCACTGGTATCATTTTTAGACCAAGCTTGGCAGCACGCCAGACAGAGCCAGTATACATGGACTGCCCCACTCTTTCTTTATAGATGATTGGTATTTCCACTACTGTTAATTTGCGCCGTAAAATCCAGATGATGAGTTCCGGACTAAATGTGCCGTCACCCCTAGACAAAAGNAANAGATCTTTGATTTTATTNAANGCTCTTCTACTTATAAGCTTATAGGTACAGCCGACATCTGTTAGGACCGGGCCATTAAATAAGACTTCAACCCACTTTGCCCAGAGCCAATTGCCAAAACGCACAGGGTATGGCATAAAGGCTCCTTCCCACATCATCTCGCGCGAAGTGCGAGTACCCAAGACCGCATCAAAATCCCTGCTATATGAAAGCAATTTTTCTACATCGACAGGCCGGAAGGTGGCGTCAGCCTCACACATTACAATTATTTCTCCTTGAGCTTCCTGCATGCCTCGCATCAAAGCATTGCCATATCCTTGTTTCGGTTCATGCACAAGTCTGGCTTTTGTCCTTGCCACCTCTTCCCTTGTATTACCGAGAGCATTGTTGTCCACCACCACCACCTCATCAACAAACCCGGTTTCAAAAAAGCCATCCACCACATCGCGGATGCTCTCTGCTTCGTTGTAGGTCGGTATAACCACGCTGACTTTTTTGTGATGATACATGTTCGTTTGTGATTAATGGATTATATAGGCAAATTCACAAAATTCAACACGATAGAGTCCATCATTAAATTGAGTGTTAAATAGACCAGAAACAACAGCATAAATATGTGATTTTTTTCTTTATATTTTTCCAACGCAAAAGCCCCTATAAAAATAACGAGAGGTGTTGACACAAAAAGAACTCGCTGAGTAATAGCGGGCCAGATGAAAACAGGCAGGAAGGAGATAAATGTAGATGCTAAAAATAGCTTTGTGTCACCGTCGAGGGTGTTCCATTTTCTAGATAACACCGCAACGCCAGCAACAAAAACTACTCCAAGTACGTTTAAAAGTGAGCCGAAAGATTTTATGTATTCGATCGCACGAGATGAATACACATATGTTTCCCCGTTGACCGCAAGCCAATCGAAATAAGTGTAGTCAAAACAAATGAAAATCCAGAGATATACTGTCAATATTGGGGTAATAGCCAAAATCGCAGGCAACCAGCTTTCTTGAATTATTTTCACGAGAGACTTTCTGTTCTTAAATATGATAAAAATAGCAATGGGGATAATCGGCAAAAAAGCGTACTCTTTGAAAAGACCGCCTATGCCAACAAAAAAAGAAGCGAGCAGAAGATGCTTTCTTTCTTCAAATTTTGCGTACTTAAGCAAAAAATAGATTGAGGTGATATAAAAGAACCAACCACCCATATCCATCAAAAAATTGAGNCCGAAAGTCANGAGGGCGTAGTTTCCAGCAAAAAATAAACTGCCTAAAAGCGCNGTTCTATCACCAAATAAGANACGTAAAGTTTTATAAAAAACAAATACAGACAGCGCATAAAAAACCGCGTTCATGGCAAACCAAGTACCCAAGAGTGATCCTGACAATTTTGACAATATTATGATAAACCAAAGACCGCCAAAAGTTGTAATGACCCTATGAGCCACATTTTCAAAATGACCAATACCTCCTTCCAGAAAATTCACGGCTTCTAAGTAGGAGATGCTGTCTCCCTGCACTTGCGGTTCAAGCAGAAAAAAAGATGCCATAACAAGCGCAAATATAGATACAGACAATATTAAAAAGTTTCTATCGTAAGCCATATTTTATAATTGTCCATATCGCCTGAATACCGTCTTTCCAACCTATTTTTTTACCATCAGCATAAGATCTCCTGGAATAGGAAATTGGCAATTCTATAATCCTTAGTTTTGCTTTGGAAACCGCAGCCGTTATCTCAGGTTCAATATCAAATCTGTTTGCTCCAAGAGTCGGCAATATTTTATTTAAAGCTTCTTTGGTAAAACATTTGTAGCAAGTCTCCATATCTGTAAGCTCAAGCCCGGTAAACAAGTTGGATAAAAAAGTTAGAAATCGATTTGCCAAATAATAAGGCTTGAAAATGAATGGGTGGTCCAAAAATCTCGAACCGTAGACTACTTGCGCTTCGCCGCGGATAAGGGGTGGGAGCAATTTCTGATATTCGGTTGGGCTGTATTCCAAATCCGCATCTTGAATAATTATAAAATCTCCCCGAGCCACAGCAAAGCCCGTTCTTACTGACGCTCCTTTGCCCAAATTCTTGTCGCTTAAAATGATTTTTAAATTTTCGATTTTTAGATTTTCCAATTTATTTCTAGTGCCGTCAGTAGAACAATCATCTACCAAAATTATCTCTTTCTCCAGTCCCAAAGTGTCACTTTTTTTGACTGCGTCAATGACAGAGAGGATTGTATCTCTTTCATTAAATACGGGAATGATAATAGAAGCTGATTTCATTTTATTTGCGCCACCAATTGATCTATCAAAGCCGAAAGGCTGTGATTTAACAACACATATTTTTGAAGCTCTTCAGTTTTTTTGGAATCGATTTTGCTCTCCGTATTTAACCATTGGCTTATTTTATCAGCAATCTGTTCAGGTTGGGTTAGGGTTTTCAGTTCGTCAAAAACCGAGTCCAGAGATTGATTGGCGACAATCGGCAGACAACCGCAGGCCACCGCTTCAAGAATGCTTTTGTCGAAGCTTCCGGTAGGAGTAAGATTCAAAAATAGTTGGTGTTGCCTGTATAAATCTGGAGTTTTGTCGTTCGGCACAGCTGACAGAAATTTTATTGTTTCAGAATCTGCGAGTCGGCCCGCAGCAACTTTAAGCTGTTCGAGATACGAAAAATCTTCTTTATTAACCGGATCACCCACAATATCTAGTTTTACCCTCACCCCTTTCTGCGTTAGGATTTCCACAGCTTTAATCATTCCTTCGATATTTTTTATCGGCGAAATTCTACCAAGAGATAAGATGGAGTTTTTGATTCTTAGATTTGAAATGCCGGGTTTGAATTTTTCGGTATCTATCCCGACCGGCATTATTTCGGCATTTTTAAAGCGGGCGGTGTAAGATTCGGGAGAAGTGTAAAAAATTTTTTCTGAAAGAAAGACTGCTGTTCTGGTCAAAACATTTCCCTTTGGGTGATTTCTCCAGAAATAAATTTTTTTGCCTAGAAATTTCCAAAAAATGCCCCCAAGCAAAATATGTTCTTGGTTCATGTGAACAAAAACAGAATCATAATTTAAAGATTGAAAGAAGCAAAGATTGAAAAATTTAACAAGATAAAAAAACCTGCTCTTTTTGTTTTCTTTACCGAGAGAGAACACTTCAACATTTTGAGGCAAATGATATTTGCCTTTCTCCAAACAAACAACCGAGATTTTTTCAAAATTTGACGCCAGCTTTTGAACCCAATTATGAAAAAAGCCCAGAATAGGGTCGTTTATGTCCATTTTTTGGGTCAAAATTAGTAGTCTCATTTTTTGAATACAAAAAATTTATAGGCGAGAAAATTGAAAACGGCTATCACTCCTCCGGCAATGATTTGCGCAAAAATATACCATATTCCGGCAACGTCTACAAAAATATACATCAAACAGGTATTGGTTACGATCCCAACGACTGCCACCGCCACATATTTCATAAACTGATGATGAGCACCGGCCACCTCCCTATCTCCAAATGTCCACAATTTCTGGAGTAAAAAACTGATTATAATGGCGATCAAAAATGAAAATATCGAGGAATAAAGATACCAGATTCCCAAAATATCTGTAAAAATATACAAGGACCCAATTTGGGTGCCAGCGCCGGTAAATCCAGATACTAGATAGCGAAATAAAATATTTTTCTTAAAAATATTGCCGGCTTTTTGAAAATGCTCTTGAGATTTAGATAAAGATTCTTTGTATTTAGCTAAATATTCTTCTTTGCCAATTAACGATTTTAGCGCGCTCTCTCTCGCCTTTTGACCAATTTTTACGCGCAACTCAAAATCTTTGACGAGCTTAAGCATGGCTTTCGCAAAATCGTCAACATTTCTTTGTTTACACACCAAAGCTTCTTGATTGCCAAAAAACACCTCTCCCGCAACGCCAGTATCAGACAAAACAAGTGAGAGCCCATGAAGAGCCGCCTCGACCACCGACATGCCGTATCCTTCGTACAAAGAAGTGGAGATGTAAATATCGGCTTCTTCGTAAAATTTATTCAGATCATTTTGCCAACCGACAAATTTTACTCTGTTTTCAATATCCAGATTCCTAACTTTGGATTCTAGACTCTTCTTCTGACTTCCATCTCCTACGATCACAAACTCGGCCCCTCGACTAAGCTCGGGGTCTTCGACATCCAATTTGTCAACGACTTTCTTAAATGCTTTTATGGCAGTTTCCAAATCTTTCTCCTTCTCCAGTCTGGCAACCGTTAGAAATACAATTTTTTCAGCATTTTCTTTAGCATAATTCTTGGTTCTTAATTCATGATTCACAATTATCGGCAACACGCTTAAATATTGCGGATCAATTTGGATATTCTTTGCGATTCTACTTGAAACCACCCTAACCGAATCCGCAAATGAAAGAGTTACGTGGGAAATCAAAAATCTCAAAAAATTTAGAGGTGAATGAAAGATAAAATATTTGTTCGCAAAATCAGTATGAATTTGGATCTGTATAGGCAGTTTGTATATCAATTTGATAAAAACACCTACTATGCCCAACTCAAACGGATCCTGAACAGTCAAAACAAAATCTCTTTTATTAGATTTATTCAAAAGATTTTTAACGATTTTGAAGAAATCAAGAATGTACAGAATCCTTGATTTGGATTTTGTTGGGTACAGAAACACATTTTCACTAAGCTTTTTGTTCTCAAATTTTGGGCTTCCCGGAGTAAAGACTACCAAGTGAAGCTCGTCAAAAATCTTTCCGTACTCAATCTGCCTCTGCCGCACAGCAGAGCTTTCTTCAAAAATATTTTGACCCATCCCCAACGATATGACTTTCATTTTGTGAATTCCTTTACTAAAGCCAGGTGAAAATCCGTAACCTTTTCCCATGTTTGACTCATATCCAGATCAGAAACCGTTTCCACCGCCTTTTTATAGTTTTGAGGGTCCAACAGATACTTCATTTTTGACACAAGTTCATTTTCATCAAGCGGGTTAAAAAGGAATTCCTCCGGCAAATCTACAGACAAACCATGCCCTTTGCTTAAGATGACAGGTTTGCCGAGCGACAATGATTCCAAAATAAAATTTGGGTTAAACTCCGAAAGCGCCGGCCCCAAAGAAATAGCCGATCGCCTGATTTCATCAAACAATTTTTCTTGCGGAAGAGATTCCAGAAAATTTATGTGGCTTGACGAGGACAATCCGTTCTTTATTTCAAGCAAAGTTTCAAATTCCGGACCCTTGCCCACCAAAAGCAACTTACCTCTGTTTAAATTAGTTCTCACCTTATCAAACGCCCTCATGACAAGAGGCAAATTTTTGTAAGTTACGAATCGGCCAGCAAAAATTATTTGCGGATCATCCGTGAGTTCGGGCAAAGCCTTTTCCTTTCTAAAAATCGGATTTTTTATTATTCTGATTTTTTCAAACGGCAGACTGTAATATTTGTTATAAAAATCTTTCCAAAATTGGTTGTAAAAAATGACGACATGCGCGCTATTCACCAGCCATTTGATAAAATGGTACAAAACCGGCTTATCTTTTTTAAAAAGATTTAGATTGTAGTAATCGGTAATAGACATTACTCGCTTGCCCATCTCCGCTTCCCTTTCCCATATAGGGTCTCCACCGATCCTGATTGCAAAAGGCTTGCCGGCAACATAAGCCGCAATGCGCGCCGGCAAACCAGCCGCAGTCGGGTCAAAAGCATAGACCATTTTTGATTTAAAGGCGAAAGTTATCGCCCGCCAAATGTAAATCAGCCATTGAAAAACTTTATGGTGAGAGCGTGAAATCCGGACTATTTCAAAATTAAATTTTTTGTTATCGGGATCATCCCCATAAGCAATAACAATTGGCTCAAATCCTTCTGATTTAAGTCTCTCGGCTATCTTACGCACATGTATGGCGGGGCCACCGACATCCGGGTAGAAAATTCCAGCTGCAAGCAATATCTTCATGGATTGAATTAATTAACTTTTTCTTATATTATCACATATAAAGCCAACTTAAAATCATGCGACCAAAACCGAAAATAGCTCTCGTGGGAAGCGGAAAATGGGGCAAAAAATTACTCTCCGAGCTTGCCCTTCAAGCCGATTTACAAACAGTGGTTACCAAAGGAAGTAGCGGCACAATTTCATTCTTGAAAGAAAATTACCCCTTGATAAAAGTTAGCCAGAATTTAGACGAGATTTTGGATAACCCTGAAATAACAGCAGTCGCGGTAGCCACCCCAACTCAAACTCATTTTGAAATTTCAAAAAAAGTGATTGCTTCCGGCAAGCACCTTTTTCTTGAAAAACCGGGTGCCAATGATAGTAACGAGTTGAGCAAAATAAATGAAGCGGCCAAACAAAATAATTTGATTTTTGCTGTCGGATACGAATTTATCCACCATCCCGTTCTCCAAAAAATAATGGAAAAAATTGAGCCAAAAGATATTGAATATATAAATATGGAATGGTTCAAATGGGGCACTTTTAACGATCCGGCTCCAGCTCACCTGCTTTCTCATGAAGTGTCCATCCTAAAACATCTTACCGGAACTGATATTGTTGTTTCAGACCTTAAACAAAGCGGGGTTATTTCTAAATCCGATATTGTTTATTGCAACATGAAAGTCGGAAGGTTCCATGCGGACTCTATTATAAACAGAGTGAGTCCGGAAAAAAGAAAAACAGTTACAGTGAAGTCGGTTCACGCTTCATATATTTGGAACAATAACGACTTGTTTATCGTCAAGGAAGAAAAATTGGGAAAGGTGGAAATAAGCTCGGATTCTCCTGTAAAAAGAGAGCTTATGGATTTTTTCGACTCTGTCCAAAACGGCACCAAACCTAAAGCAGATGGCGACTTCGCGGTCCAAGTTTTAAAAACTATTGAAAAGCCGTTGTAAACTTACCTTCCATTTCTTTATTTTCTACTATTTTCAAAACTTCTTCCGCTGCTTGGACGCAATTGCCTAGTTTGCCGGAAAAAACGTTGATTATTTTGTTATTGATTTTGTTTACAACGGTAGGACGTTCATCGGTATGATGAACATTCGGAAGGACTGTCCGTATTGTATACATAGAACCCACATGCTCCGCTTTGGCTATTTCCGGCATAAAATAAGACGCTGATTCTAAAAACTTACCGACTCGAGAATGCGGTGGATTTTTGATTACCCCCCTGTTTAGCAAGGATTTGATATTGTCTGGTATCTCCGGCAAAAAACCCACATTTGTGGCGTGTATGGCATGAACCACGTTCCCCATCACATGCATATCAGTATCGGCATAAGGGTCAATGCAAAAGAAAGGCCCGTCCATAATGACGGCACTTATATTTTTAAATTTATCTGGCAACTTTAGCACTGGTTTTTCGCAAACCTCAAATTGGTATTGTCGCTTTGCCTCTGGATAATTTTCTAAAATGGAATTCAGGTTAGCATAGGTGCAGTTGACGACTGTATCATAATTTTCAATGTCCTTCGCGGTGGCCACTCGTTCGGTCATTAGATTAACCTTTCTTTTGTTGATTTTATCTTTAACAATATTTCTAAGCTTGATTGGATCTACAAGTGTTTCCTGCCCTTCTATAATAACGTCAAAAACTTTTTTGTTTATATGGGGTAATTCTGCCTTGCGGTGTTCTAATCCTGAATCATAGCAAAACTTAATAAAGTCTCTGCCAGAAACCTTGCTGTCTTTTTTGGGAACGCAATAATAATGCTTGTTTTTATTTATGATGGCCTCTCCATATTCCAAATCAAAAAGAGGCTGGGCTTGGCGAGAAGATGCTCCCGTCTCCATGCTTCTTGGGTAGTGGTATCCTCTATGCAATCTATATTGATTGATGCCCGAAGCGGCTTGTAGAATATCTTTCTCTTTTTCAAAAAGATCAATTTCAAATCCGTGATCCGCAAGCTTGATCGCTATTGTCGTCCCATAAATCCCGGCCCCAATCACTCCAATTTTCATAACAAAATCTTACATCCAACTTGATTCTTTAAATATATTGACCTTACAAAATTCTTTTGTATAATTCACAAAAGAGGTTTAAGCAGATGAAACTCGGCGTCATCCTCCGGTGTTTCGCAAAAACACCGGAGCTGGTTAAAGACCAAGTCATACAAATCCACAAAACAGTGGGAGCTTTGACTGCCACACGAAGAACTGGTGTCCCCATATCTAGGATTGATGTGGTAATACCGATCAATCCAGCGTTCATCGACGTAGACTGCGGGAAAACCAAAAACACCCTCGGGAAATTACCTACACACCTCGTGTCGACGGTCAGAGAGACTCGGTTGGACATCTTCTCCGGCGCAGTCAACGAGACAGCGATCTGGCAATTGAGTCGGGGCTGTACGCACACTTTGGTACTATCAAGTAGTTGCGCCTCACTAGTATCGGAGGAAAACCTCGAGGCCCTCATTGAGCCATTCGAAGATAGTGCATTAGTAGCAGGTTTTGTTCTACCAGACCCGACACTTAGTGAATTCATCAAAAGAGGGTGTATCACGAACACCTTTGCTATTTGGGATTTGGTCGCCTTCTTTTCAGTTGGCGGAATGAGTCTGGCAGAAGGAAATCCTCGTGTCGACCGAAGCAAAAATCGCTACATACAGACAGAAGATGGTCCAATTGCTTTTGCTGGTCTGGAGACGACAACCCTGTACCGCCTTGGTGTAAATTTCGGGCGATGCATCGCCCCAGTATTCCCACTTGAAACGGGGGTATGGGAAACTCCCGATCCAGCAAAAGATCCTGAAGGATCCCGGAGAGAACACCTGAAAAGAAAGTCGAAGACCGGGCGCCACGAAGCATGCCTTCAGATGGAAGGGTACGATTGGAGAGAGATGGAAAATTTCATTCTGCCAGGCTACCCGAAGTAAAAATGACAGGCCCGCCTCTAGCGAGAGGTAGGCCTGTTTTTTATAATGACTCAAAAATTCCTTTCATTTTACCTGCGACCAAATTCCAATCGTATTTTTCTTTTACCATTTTGTAAGCGTTGTCTATGATGCGGTTTTGACCTACGTCGTTTATAGCTTGATTTACCGTATTTGCCACGCTTTGCGGATTTTGCGGTTCGCAAACATACCCAGTAGCCACTTGCCCTGAAGAATTCGAAGGGTCTTCCAAAAAGTCGGCTATCCCTCCCACTCG
>C687J35174_10011841_pt1 | contig 10709 bp, 5 predicted proteins | sample RifCSPhighO2_01_FD_35174 | JGI IMG/M metagenome (IMG submission 35174) | reverse complement strand
TGGATATCTCCGGCAGCGATGTCCCTGCTGCAGTGATCACCAGCCCGACAAAGAGCGGGGACATCTTGAGGTGCTGTGCGATGTTCCTTGCTGCAGTCACCACAAAATCACTGCCGAACCAGAGCAGGATCAGCCCGGCGGCGATCAGGAGAGCTGCATCCGGGATCACCAGAGCACCTCAGCCAGGATGAACAGCCCGTACAGCGCAACCAGCATGATGCCCTGCCTCCAGGTGATAGTTTTCCTGGTGATGAAATATACCCCTATGGCGAGCGTGCCCAGCATAAAGGCGGCAGGCACTGCCAGATGCCCCAGGGAGATAGGGATCGGGCGGATGACGGCAGCTAACCCGATGACAAACAGCATGTTGTTGGCAATCGCTCCCAAAAGGTCGCCGAAGGCGATGACATCATGCCTGCGGTACACCGAGCGGATGCCCACCACAAACTCCGGCAGGGTCATGGCGGCAGAGAGGAGGAACAGCCCGATGAGCAGCACTGGCAGGTCCAGGATCTGGGAGATGCCGACCAGCGAGAACACCAGCCATCTGCCGGCAAGCAGCAGCGCCAGCATGCCCAAGACGAATATCAGCATGTCCATCCCGATATGCGCAAAGGGGACGTCCTCCTTGATATTCCCTGCTCGCTCTTCACGGCGGAAAAGGGAGTAGACATAAAGCAGGAAAACAGCAATCAGCACGATGCCGTCGATCCGGGAGACGCTGCCGTCCAGCGCAAGCACAAAGGGCAGGCAGATCAGCGCGAACAGCCGGAGGATGGTCTTCCAGTCTAAACTCCGGTCTCCGGGAATGCTCCTGCCGACGATCGCCATCAGCCCCAGCACCAGCGTCATGTCCAGGATGCTGCTTCCCAGCACATCCCCCAGGACCAGGGTGCTCACCCCCTGGAGCGAGGCATTGATGCTGGTCACGATGTCCGGAAGCGTGGTGCCGAACGCGACCACAAGAAAGCCGATCAGATAGTCAGATATCCCGGTCTTGCGGCTGTACCGGATGACGGCAGCGATCACATAATCCGCGCTCTTCACGATCACGAAAAGGGAAAGTACAGCGATCAGCGCAAGCCAGAGGAGGCTGCTCATGCTGCCCTCCCGGTGAAGCGCAGCATCAGCTTGTACAGCTCACCGAAGATCAGGATGCTCAGGGCAGCGGCAATGCCTATCACCCAGTCAGCCCCTGCAAGCGGCACCGTGCCGAAGTATCCGGAGAGCGGGGTGTACAGCACGGCAAGCTGGAGCGCGATAGAGCTGGCGATGGCAGCCATCAGCCAGGGGTTCCGCCAGGCAGTGAGGAATGCAGAGCGCTGCCAGCTCTGGTTATTGAGCACATTGCCTACCTGGAACAGCATTAAGGTGGTGAAGGCCATGGTCTGGGCATGCACGACATCAGGGAGGAATTGCGTAAATGCCCAGAGGGTGCCCCCTGCCATCAGCAGGCTGATCATCAGCATCCGGAATCCTGACCGCGCCGTGATGATGCGCTCATGCAGCCCGCGGGGCCTCTGCCGCATCACCTGCCCCTCTGCAGGCTCCATGCTCAGCGCAAGCGCAGGCAGTCCATCAGTCAGCAGGTTGATCCACAGGATCTGGATGGCAATCAGCGGCAGGGGCAGCCCGATCAGGATGGCCAAGAGGATGGTGAGGACCTCCCCCAGGTTGGACGAGAGCAGGTATTCGATGAATTTCAGGATGTTGGCGTAGATCCCCCTGCCCTCCCCGATGGCATGCACGATGCTCGCGAAATTATCATCAGTGAGTATCATGTCCGCGCTCTCCTTGGTGATGTCCGTCCCCTTGATGCCCATGGCGATCCCGATATTGCTCCGCTGGAGCGCAGGGGCGTCATTCACCCCGTCTCCGGTCATGGCGACAACCTCACCCATGCCCCGTAGCGCCTCCACGATGCGGAACTTGTGCTCAGGATTCACCCGGGCGAAGATGCTCACCCGCCGGACAACATCAGGAAGCTGCCCGTCAGGCACCATATTGAGCTCTTCACCAGTCATCGCCTCCCCGGGGAGCCCGATGCTTTGGGCGACCGCAAGGGCGGTGTTCTTATGGTCGCCGGTGACCATCATGACACGGATGCCTGCCTGGCGGCACTGCGCGATGGCAGCAGGGACCTCCTCGCGGGGAGGGTCCATCATTGCCTGCAGGCCGACAAAGATGAGGTCGTCCTCACTGATCTTTCCGGCAGATTCCCGGTACGCGAATCCCAGGACGCGGAGCGCCCCGGCGGCGAATTCCTCGGTGATCTGCATGGCTTTTTCCCGGTCCGCNGCAGTGATGCGCTGTACCTTCCCTCCCTTGATGATGCGGGTGCAGAGCCGGAGGAGGATGTCCGGCGCTCCCTTGACATATACCACATCCTTCCCATCGATCTCATGCAGGGTCGCCATCCGCTTCCGCTCAGCATCAAACATGATCTCATCTTTTGCAGGATACTGCTCCCGCTCATCAGGGATGCCCGCCTTCGCCGCGCTGACCAGCAGCGCAGCCTCTGTGGGATCCCCGATCATCTCATCCCCCCGGAGTATCGTGGTGTTGCAGAGCATGCCGATGCGCAGCAGCAGGGAATAAGGCGCAGGGTCTATCGGTTTTCGGTCGGCCAGGAACCTTCCCTGGGGATGATAGCCCGTGCCCGTGACATCCACCACCATCCCGTCCATGTAGAGCCGCTGCACCGTCATCTCGTTCCGGGTGAGCGTCCCGGTCTTGTCCGTGCAGATGACCGTTGCGCTTCCCAAAGTCTCGACGCTGGGCAGCCTGCGGATCAGGGCGTGCTTCCGGGCCATGCTCCTGGTCCCCAATGCCAGGGTGATGGTCACCACCGCGGGCAATCCTTCAGGGACAGCGGCAACCGCCAATGCTATGGCAGCCAGCAGCATCTCCACAAAAGGGGTGTTAGAGCGAAGCATGCCCGCTGCAAGCACCACTNCAGCGATGATGATGACGGCGATGCCCAGCCTCCTGCCGAGCTGCTCCAGCTGGAGCTGCAAAGGAGTGCGCTTCTGGACAGGCTCCTCCAGGCGGGCAGCAATTTTTCCCATCTCGGTCTGCATGCCGGTAGCGGTGACAGCTGCCTTTCCCCTGCCCCGGGTCACGCTGGTGCCGGAGAACACCATGTTGTGCTGGTCATTGGCGATGAGGTTCCCGGAAAGGGGAGCGAGGGATTTCTGCGTGGGGAGGGATTCGCCGGTAAGAGATCCCTCATGCGTCTCGAGGTTGTGGAGCCCGATCAGCCTGCCGTCTGCCGGAATCTTGTCCCCCTCCTCGAAAAGGATGATATCCCCAGGCACCACATCCCTGCTGTCCATCAGCCGGAGCCTGCCGTCACGCATGACTTTTGCCTGGAGGGAGGCGAGCTGCTTCAGCGCAGCAATGGCACGCTCCGCCCGGTATTCCTGCGCAAAGCCGATGAGCGCGTTCAGGAGAAGGATGACGGTGATCACCGCAGCATCGGTATATTCCTGCACGATAAGCGAGATGGCGGCCGCGCCGATCAGGATATAGATGATGAAGTTCCTGAACTGCCCGAGGAAGAGCAGGAGCAGGGATGCCTTTTTCTGCTCGGCGATCTCGTTCCTGCCGTATTTCATCAGGCGGGCGGCTGCCTCGGGCTCGCTTAATCCGGACGCCGAGCTACCCAGGGCATGGAGCACTTCTGTAGCTGGCTGGTCGAAGTACATGGCACCTCTTTTTTTAGCGGATGTCGAATTCCCAATAGCCTTCAAGTGTACCGGTCTTTGTTTTGATGGGATCTCCCAAGTCATCCCGGACAACGGCGTACACCACATAGTCTCCGGGCTCTGAGATTCTCACTCTTTGCGCATTGAAGAGCGTATCCAGTGCCATTTCCTCCTGCGGCCTGATCCTCACCAGTTCATTGTCGATGACTATCCTGGACGATCCTCCATCCAGTTTCCTTACCTCCATGGACAAGACCCCCAAGATGGTGACCATGCCGGTGTTCCGGATACGGGACTGCGGGGCGACGTGCATGGTGAGATGGTATTTGTTATTGTACTGGTTGAAGTCATCCAACAGATCAACCTCAACGGCAAACGGGACAAACCCCGGGGCATCAGGAACATAGGCAAATTCAACGTCCATGCGCTCATCTGGGTCCAGGCGTATGCCTGATTCTGAATAGATCAATTCCCCGGGCTGCCTGTCAGGCACATCCCGATAGACGCGCAATTCTGCGTTTTCCGCAGGCTCGTTGCCTTGGTTGAATAGCTCCAATTCAATACGATTCTCCTTATTCACAACGAGATAATTTTCATTGAATCTGGTGAACACTGCCAGGTCCGGTCCTGGATGTTCCACACTGAAATAATGCTTAATGAGATTATCAGACCTATCGGCATCCTGGTCTGCAGTGAGCAGCACTTGGATCGCATGCCCACCATAGTAGTCCACGCTCCCGGATATTTGCCGGACTACCTCCTGCCCGGGCAGGATCGTGCCGACATCAAGGACAATTTTTTCGTTGATCCTGCCAAGTTCTATGCGGGCTCCGAAGTCAGAGACGGATTGAAGCCGGAGGAACAGGCCATCCAGCTCAGCGGCGCCCTTGTCTTCCAAAGACACTGTTCCGATGTCCTGTATTTCAACCCGTATCTGCTCGCCCGGCGATACAGTAACGATGTACTCAGTACCATCCAGCCTGACAGATGTTCTCTGGCCGAACACCAGCTCTCTTATGGACAGATTGAGGTCGTAGTAGGTTGCATGCACTCCGGTGGCTGGCTCGTTTCCCACATTGGTGATATAAATCTCATTTTCTATTGCGCCGGGATACTGCTCATATTCACCAGAGATCCGCCCCTGGAGGTTCGGGCCTGGCGGAGCAGCCAAGATGTGCTGCCTAAAGTAGTTATTTGCAGGCTCGACATCATTAGAGGATATCACTTCGAACGCCAGGATATGCTTGCCGGCAACGGTTGGCTCCCAGTCAATAGTCATCTCCTGCCGGAGGTGTGAGGCGATATCATCAACAGGGAAACGCTGGAGTTTCCCCCTGCCGATGATTATGGCCGCCCAATCAGAGGCGAGATAATCAAGCCCGACAAGGATGTCCTCAACCTGGACGAATTGGCCCGGATAGAGCACGATGTCTTCGCCGTCCAAGGATAGGTGTGCCTGACCCTGCTCTTGCGTAATCAAGACATCAAATTCCTCATCATTGAACCTGATGTCTTCCGGCTCACCCACCCTTAGGAAATACTGTTCAAAGTCCTGGACTTCATAAAACAAAAGCTCAACATCCTGCGCGGTCTCTGTTCCGAAGTTAAACATGGTGACCGGGATCGCGAACTCTTCACCCAGGAATTTTGTCCCCCAGAACTGCGCATTTAATGTTAGGTCAGCGCCGCGCTCTACCACGCGCCTGAAGTCAGTTAATTTGTTGTTGGCGTAATTAATTTCGTTCTCGTGCTCTGCGAAAAAGATCAGGAGGTACTCCCCTTTGCTCTCGGGAAGCCAGGAAAAGGTAAGCTGTTCCTCCTCTTTGCTCGCGACCGGGGTAATCAGCTGCTCCTGCAGACGGCCGCGGCCAAGGTAGAATCGCAGCTCGCCGCGGTACTGCGTCGGGTCAATGATAACATTGTCAAAGAGAAAAGAGGCGTTATGGACAACGAAGGGATAGGTGCTCTCAAATGTATCACTGGTGAAATGCAGCATCGGGATGCCATTGTCAATTTGGCAGTCAATGGTTATCTCCTCGCCCTCGAAGTAGATGGTTTCCCCCCGGTCACATTCAATCTCAAAATACTGCGGCTGGTGCATGGCATAGAAGAGCATCTTTCCCTGACCCGAATCTTCGGTTCCGATATTCCGGACGGTGAGTGTCATCTCATTCTCCTCCAGGAACAGGGCATCGGCGGAGAGACCCTCCAGCTGAAGGTCAACACCATTTCCGGCAAAATAGGCTGAGAAGGTGCGCCAATTATTGAGGTCGTTTACCTCATTCTCGGCAGTTGCGGTTGCACGGTAATTGATGTTGCCAACTGTGCCTGAGCGCAGCGTGATTCGGTATGTTGCCGTTTCTCCGGGGAGTATAGGGCCAACAGGCACGGTGTGGATGATAATGTCGGCATCTTCATCGCTGATGGCTAGCTGTGCGTTTTCAGCAGTTTCCGTCCCCTGGTTTTGGATGGTGACGCTCACCTCAAGAGGCTCGTTGATGAATACCTGCTCTGGACCAGCTTCCACATCCAAGATGGCCAAATCAGCGCCGGTCTCGAATTGGTCAGCAGTATATGCCTGCGTCCGGTATTCCCCCACCCTGTCGGCGATGGAAGCGACATCAAAGAGCCGCAGATCAGTGATGCGATAGGGGCCGTTCAGCCCCATCTTGCGGATCGCAAATCCGTCGAATTCCAGGGGTATCATATCATTTCCGACGCCGAGCGGCTGGAGGGATGAGCACTGCTCACCTGTATCAGGCCCTCCGATGACCGCACCATATGATGACTGGAGGACAGCGCAGACCCGGTATTCCCCGCGCACCAGCACGGTGACCCCCATCTCTGCGACAAGCTGGTCAAACTTCCCGTCATTGTCCTGATCAATGCCCTGATCATGGGCATTGCCGTTAAAGTAGGCGCCTGAAACCGCCACTACTCTGGATGCAATATTGTTGAAGATTACCTGCTCATCAGGCTTTGCTTCAGCTTCCACATCGAGCCGTGTCTGCCCCTGAACATGGGGGGCCCAGGAGAACCGGAGATCATGCACCTGGCCGGTGTTTATCGCGGCAATAACCTCACTACCGATTTCCCGTCCGTTTGCAAGGAGACGGACCATGACGTTTTCGCTCTGCTGGCCGAGGTTGATGAGTTTTGCGCTCACTTCCACCTCCTGGTTCACCCGAATAGTTTCCGGTGCCGCAAGATCATAGGCGGCAAGGTCGATATCATGCTGGCCGGAGTTCAGCGCCGCCCACACCAGAGCATTGTAGAACAGCTGCTTGTCAAACTGGTTGGCATCGCGATTTTCCGGCATATGGGTAAAATAAACCGAGGCGCCATTGTCTGGGCGATATGCAGTGACAAAGGCCTCATGGTCAGCTGATTCCGCCACCAGTGATACGGGAACCTCATTGTTTAATTCCAGGCCGCCTATGTTGAGGTAAATATCACTCTCAAAAGTGTTGGGGAGATTCGATGATAGGACCGGATCAGATGTAAGGAGCGTGAATTGCCGGTCATAGGGGATTGACCAGTCTCCGCGCTGCTCCCTGAGCCCGAACAGCGGAGCCATCTTGATATTGTTCAAGACGTTTGTATCCGAGAATGTGCCGCTGGTTGCGATAAGCCCGTGCCCTTCCTGGGTATACCTGGCAATTGCCTGGATCTCGGAGTCAGTGAATTGCCAGAACCCATCCACGCCAGGCAGGAAAGCGCTGTTATACCATGCATCTGAAATCAGCAGGATACCTGCATCGCTGGCGACCAGGTCCGCATAAGTAATCCCCTCTTTGTTCAGCGATTTTGTGTCAAAGAGCATGATGTAGCTGCCAAAATTAAACCAGCTGTCCTGCAGTTCGCCGAGTATTGAATTGTAAGGGAAGTCGCTGGCCCAGGAATCGAGCACCGCGACACGCACCATGCCGTCGGACTGGACAACCTTGACCTGCTTTGCCAGGATGTTGTTGGTGGTCGTGGCTTCGCCATCCTGTGCGTCAACAGATATCCTTAGGGTATATTCGCCCTCCTCTGCCGGAGCCCAATTGAATTCAACCTGAGTATCCTTCCGGCCATAAATGCTCAGTGAGGACACGACATCATAGATTGGTGTCAGCTTGCTTTCTACCTCTACATCATTGACGGTAAAACGGACGCGCTTGATTAGGGTTTTCCTCCCTGGGTTGCTGATGGTTACCCTGACCACCTGAGGATCCCCAAGCTCGACCCAGTCGTCAATCTCTATCCTATCGGCCGAAAGCTCGAATTCCGGGGGATTGAGGGAAAACAGTGAGTTCAGGGCATGCGCCATGCCATACCCGTAGGCATTGTCCGGGCCCGCCGGGCCTGCATCGGTTGCGGTCTCCTGGAGCAGGGTTTTCACCTGCTGCGGAGTGAGGATGGGATTCTGCTGCAGCAGCAAAGCGGCCAGCCCGGAGACGTGCGGGGTGGCCATACTGGTCCCGGAAATGGAAATCCGTTCTTCCTGCGGATCGCAGGTCAGGAACGGCTCCACATCACCAGAGAGGGCGGCGCAGATGCGCACACCAGGGGCGACAAGATCCGGCTTCAGCCTGCCGTCAGTGGTTGGCCCGCGCGAGGAAAAGCGGGCTATTGCACCATTGTTGTCAACTGCTCCCACCGTTATCACATTGTATGCGTTTCCTGGGGCGCAGATCGAGTATGCGTTTCCAAGCGGATCCAGCGGTGTGCGGCACCAAGGAGGGCCAGACGGTCCTGAATTGCCTGCGGCAACCACCATAGTAATGCCGTCGGCCACGGCAAGGTCGGCTGCGCGCGACATCGGGCTGTCCGGCGCACCGAACCCGCCGAGGCTCATGGAAGCAACCCTGATGTTGTACCTGTCTTTATTCTGCGCAACCCATTCGATGCCTGCAATGATATCTGATTCATATCCGGATCCGAATTCATCAAGCACCTTGACCCCCACGAGATGCGCGCCCGGGGCGACGCCGATGTAATCAGTGCCTCCTCCGGTTCCTGCCGCAATATCAGCAACGTGTGTGCCGTGGAGATGGTCATCGTAGGGGTTCGTGCGCAAGCTGACCAAGTCCTTGAAAACTATCACTTTGGGGTCTGCAGTGTCAGGATCATCATCCATATCATCAAGGCTCGGATGTGATGCATCAATGCCGGTGTCAATGATTGCGATGGTGATTCCTGCACCATTAACATTGAGCGTGCGGAGGATATCCGCATGGATCAGCGGCACGCTGTCCTGGAGTGCTGCCTGCACAGGCTGGTCCTGGTAGACAGCCCGGACATAGCTGAGCTGCTTGATTTGGGCTGCTTGAGAGGAGGTAAGATCAAGGGCGACACCGTTGAATGTCTCGGTATAGGAATGGGTGATTGCCAGGGGGGCTGCGCCGGCTGGCTTGCCTAATGAGGAAGCAATTATCGCAGATGCATCCTGCGCAAACAGGTCATGGGTGCCCTGGATCTGCTGCAGGTGGTCCTGGAGGAGTTGGTCGGTAGATATCCCGGCTGGTTTGGCCAAGCCGGACTCGAGCAGAGTTTTCTTTTGGATAAGGGGCTCTTCCCTGAATTCAACGATGTATCCGAGCGCGCCGAATTCTCCCAGGGCTGCCGGAACATCTGCTGCGTGGGTGTAGGTTTTCTGAGAGGGTCCGGATGCCGCAACAGGCGGGTCTGTTAAGGTGATGCGTTCGTCAACCCGATAACTCGCTTTCTCGGTGGCCAGGGTCAGTTCGGCCCGGGGTATGGTGTAGCAATCTTGAGGTATGCCCGTGGCAAAGCACTGGGCGATCGCCGCGATATCAAGGATACTGACAACCCGGTCAGCGTTAAGGTCCCGCTGTGCGAAATCATCAGCGGTGCAGGTTTCATCTGGCGCGGTTTTTCCCATGCATTGCTGCAGCGCAGCGATGTCCAATATGCTCACTTCCGTATCGTCATTAATGTCCAGCAGCGCAAGCTGTGCGCAGTCGCATGGTTTCAGCTCCGGGATAATTACATTGTTTAGGGTCAATGTATTTCCCGCAGTTTCCGCTGAAGCGACCGCAGCGAGCAGGGCAGCAACGATGAGTACCGCGCATATCTTTTCCATGTTATATCCTCTCAAAGCTTTTTTCTTCCATCTTCTCCACCTTCTTCTTATACTCCTCCCACTCCAGGAACTCTCCCCGGAAGGCCTTGAATATACCCAGGCGGAAGAACCGCTCGATGCGTTTTCTTCTGCCGGCTGCATGCCCGCGCTGCATGCCGGACATGATGTCCATCTTGTCCATATCATCCCTGTTTTCCATAGTCTTGCACCTCCTCTTCCTGGACTTTGTTGGCATGCTCCAGAAAATACTGGATGCAGTCCAGCGCGCAGAAGCTTGCCTTCCGCTGGTCATCCTCCGCGCCGATCACCAGGGTGAAATTGCTCGGCAGGTACGGATTGACGCGGTTTCCGCAGGTCATGCAGAACTTGTTGTGCTTCTCCTTCTTCTCGCGGATGTTCTCCTCGACGATCTGCCGGAGGTAGATCGCCCCGCTGTCGATATCGCTCCGCAGCTTCACCAGCTCGCGGAAGTCCATCAGCCCGATAATGTCTTTCAAGAGATATCTCATCGTTTTTTCCCCTCCTGTGGTTGAAATTCGATATACCACCTGCTCCCCTTCGCATCGTAGCGGAACAGGACATGGTATCTCTTCGCCGGATCCAGGCCGAACAGGAGCGGCATCGGTATGGTGGTCTCGAAGCTGCTGCCCCGTTGGTACAGTTTCCGCCGAAGCTCTTTCATGATCGTGTATGATGCTTGTCTCGCGGTATAATATACTTATTTTATTACTTATTTATTAGCTTATTTAATTACCATTTTTATTATTATCTTTATTACTTATTAAACTACTTATATATAAAGGTAGCGGTTTGCCGGCTCGATTGCAAGTTCACTCATAATTAGAAAGATTTAAGGGGCTTTCGCCCCCATCTGTCTCTCAAGATGGGGGTGGTTGGAGCCCCTTCAATGCGTA
>C687J35174_10011833_pt1 | contig 10712 bp, 6 predicted proteins | sample RifCSPhighO2_01_FD_35174 | JGI IMG/M metagenome (IMG submission 35174) | reverse complement strand
ACGCGCGAATATGATAGAAATATTTTGTGGCTGTTAGTCATCGCGACAATTCCCGGAGTACTGGCGGGATATTTTCTGGAAGAGCAAGCGGAAACGATTTTTAGAAACCCCCTGGTTATCGCTTTTACTCTGGCATTCGCGGGGTTGGTTTTATATCTGGCGGATAAATTTTTGAAACATAATAAGAATATTAAAAATCTGAATTTAAAAGACTCAATCATAATAGGGCTGTTGCAGGCGCTGGCGATCATTCCCGGCGTTTCGCGGTCCGGAGCGACGATTATCGGAGGGCTATGGAAGGGACTGGACAGGGAAGAGGCGGCGCGGTTTTCTTTCTTGCTTTCCACTCCGATAATTTTAGGAGCGACGGTTAACCAATTTCCCGATTTTTTCCGGAACGGAATGGATCTGAAAATTATTTTGGGAATTTTGTTTTCGGCGGTAAGCGGCTATTTGGCGATAAAATACCTGCTGAAGTTTATCCACAGGGTTGGCTACGGGGTATTTTTTTGGTATCGGCTGGCACTGGCGGCAGTTATCGCAGTTATTTACCTTTACAAGTAATATTTAGCTTATTTAAGGCATTAGTTGATAAGTTTGCCTCTATTTTTTAATTAGTAATAAATATATTTAATATAGTTATTATAATCAGTATAATAACTATATTTACAATACATGATTTTTCAGATATAATTCAGACATAAACCCCGATAGCAGAGCAAGGCTCGCTACGGGGCAAGCAAAAATAAAAATAATTCTGAATTGATGTCCTATATCCGTGTCAAAGACGTAGAAAAATTAATAGACCGTGACAGAAACACCATCCTGCGCTGGGAGCGGGAGGGTCTGATTCCCCATCCCCGAAAGGACTCGCGGGGCTGGCGTTTTTATGATGAAAAAGACATTGAAGTGATTAAGAATTTCATGAAGAAGATGGCGCGGGAACGCTGTTAAATCTTCTTCCGAAAGCCGAGCTTTCGGAAAAACAAATATATGAGAAAAATTATTTTCGCGAACGAAGAATATTATCACATCTACAATCGGGGAGTGGATAAAAGAAAAGTATTTTCAAATGAAAAGGATTATCAAAGATTTTTGTTGTCTATGGATTTATTAAACGACAATGAAGATGGCTTAATGGAAAATTGGAGAAATTTAACAAGAGGCAATCCGAAAGCTCGGCTTTCGGATTCGGAAAAGATTTTGAAAATAATCAAGAAAAGGAAGCCATTGGTGGAGTTTGTTGTTTATTGCGTAAATCCGAATCATTACCATTTTGTTTTAAAACAATTAATTGAAAAAGGCATAGAAAGATTTATGCATAAGCTAGGCACAAGCTACACTAAATATTTTAATAAAAAAAACAAGAGAAGCGGAGTATTATTTCAGGGAAAATTTAAAGCCACGCATATTGATTCAAATGAATATTTGCTCTATCTCTCGGCTTACGTGAATAATAATTATTTTATCCATGGATACGGAAAGGAAAATCGGGAATATTCAAGCCGGGAAGAGTACAAAACTAAAAAGAAGAACGGATTTTGCAACAAACGGATCATTCTTGGACAGTTTGGAAATAAGATTGGAGAGTACAATGATTTCATGAAAAGGAATAGTTTATATATGCGAGAAAAGAAAGAGTTGAGTAAATATTTAATTGAAGAATAGGTCTTCCGAAAGCTCGGCTTTCGGAAAGTAAAAGTTTTATAAAAGATATAAGCGATCCGAAAAATCCGATCCGCCAACTGGCGGACCAAATGACCCGAATAATTTTAAGAAGAAATGGATATAAAAAGAAATAAAAAAATAACAATGGACGGAATCCGAAAGAACCCAAAAAGAACGGAGAGGATTTTGAATTACTCGGATTTCAAAAATACCGGGAAGCACGAATCAGAAATTAAGAATAAAAAATTCAGAAAGAATTTCGAATTTCTAATTTTGAATTTTGAATCAATTTTTAATTCTATAATTTCGAATGTTTTAAGAATTACTAAAAGTAAAAATCCCTCCCCCCGCCAGGGCGGGGTACTCCCTTTTACAAAGGGAGAAAATTTCTCCCCCTTTTTAAAAGGGGGATTAAGGGGGATTTTTAGAAATTTCAAATTTAGAATTTCAAATTTATTCAAAAAAAATTATCTCAAAAAACCCGCTGTTTTGCTGATTATAATTTCTGTCATCGCGGTGGCGTATTTTCAGAATACCTCAACGACATTGGGCGCGACTTATACCTGGACGCAAACTAACTGGAATACGCAGACCGCCAATACCACCGGCCATCCGGCGCCGGCGGATTGGACGGAATATTCCGCCAAAGACGCCAATGTTTCCGCCGGAACAGCGCTTTCGCTTTCCACGACTGCCGGATTAATTACCCAGACCAACGACGGCACGACCAACACCGGCTTTAATCTTTCGGGTCGGACTTTTTCCCAGACACAAGTGGCAGGAACAGGCAGCGGGGCGGGCGTGCAACTAAGTACTACGGGCACCGTTGCTTGGCAAACTCCTGTCACTGTTGATTCCACCGGCTCTGTCGGCCAATATACCTCTCTTGCTCTGGGCTCCGACGGTTTTGCCCGAATCAGTTATTATGATGTCACTAACGCCGACCTCAAATTCGTCCAATGCACCAACGCTGACTGCTCCACCAAAAACATTACCACAGTTGATTCCACCGGCTTTGTCGGACAATTAACCTCTATCGCTCTGGGCTCCGACGGTTTTGCCCGGATTAGTTATTATGACGGTACTAACGCCAACCTCAAATTCGTCCAATGCACCAACGCTGACTGCTCCACTAAAAATATTACTACCGTGGATTCAACGGGAAATGTCGGCCAATACAGCTCCATAGATATCGGTTCCGACGGCTTTGCCCGGATTAGTTATTATGATTTCACTAACGCCGACCTCAAATTTGCCCAATGCACCAACGCTGACTGCTCCACCAAAAACATTACCACAGTTGATTCCACCGGCTCTGTCGGCCAAGTAACCTCTATCGCTTTGGGCTCCGACGGCTTTGCCCGGATTAGTTATCGTGATTTCACTAACGCCGACCTCAAATTTGCCCAATGCACCAACGCCGACTGCTCTACTAAAAATATTCAAACGGTTGATACCGGCAATGTCCCTAATGTTCATATCTCTCTTGCTCTCGGTTCTGACGGCTTCGCCAGGATAAGTTATGCGACTGATGATGGAAGTGGTGATTATGTTAAATTAAACTTTGCCCAATGCACCAATGCTGACTGCAGTACAAATAATAATATAATAGTTGATTCTGGGGGAACTTTGGGTGTTGGTGAGTATAATTCTTTAGTGTTGGGCTCCGACGGTTTTGCCCGGATTAGTTATTATGACGGTACTAACGCCNACCTCAAATTCGTCCAATGCACCAACGCTGACTGCTCCACCAAAAACATTACCACAGTTGATTCCACCGGCGATGTCGGATCACTCACCTCGATTAATCTGAACTCTAACGGCTACGCTAGAATCAGCTATTATGATAGTACTAATTCTGACCTCAAGTTTGCCTATCAGGATATTCCTTACTATTCCTCCGGCACTTTTGTCTCCGGAGCGATTGACACGGGGCAACTTAATGCTTTTTGGGGAAATTTAAGTTGGACGGCTTCAGGGACGGGAACAATCACAATTAAAGCGAGGTCGGACAATAACGGAACATTTGAAGAAGGCGGGGAGCCGACTTGGGGCAGTTGTTCTGATATTACTAACGGCGCCGCATTGTCAACCGGCGGATGCGCCACTAGCGGACATAGGTATATGCAATATCAAGCCGCGCTTTCTACTTCTGATATTTCAGTCACTCCGTCGCTGGACGATGTGACTGTCGGCTACAATTATTATCCTTCCTCGCAAACACTGACTTCTTCGGCTTATGACAGCACTGATTCCACGAACGCGATGGGAGGCATTGCCTGGAATGAGGACGCTTCTCTTCCTTCGGGAACGGGAGTGATGATATCTTTGCGAACCGCCGCCACTCAAGGCGGACTGACCGGATCGTGGACGGATTTTACCAACGCCACGGCCAATTGCTCCAAAGTTTCCACGACCGTCACTTGTTCCACTGCGGCTATACCTGTGGCGATGAAAACCGGAAATGACGACCAATGGTTCCAGTATAAAGTGACGCTCACTTCAACCGGCGCCAACACTCCCACCGTTACCGACATCACTCCGACTTACGTTGTCAACGCCCCGCCGACCGTTACTGTCACTTCCGCCACCCAGAATTCCACTGGGACAATATCTATAACTTATAATCTCTCCGATACGGATTCTTCAAGCTTTACGGTCTCCGCTTACGCGGATATCGGAATTACCCTTAATGAGACATTAACCAGTTCCGACACGACCATCACTTTTTCTTCAACTGCATTACTTCCAACTTCCGGATCTGTTGAAATAGATAATGAGCAGATAAATTATACCGGCAAAAGCGGAAACGATTTAACTGGCTGCGCGAGAGGAGCCAACGACACTACAGCCGCGGCTCACTCTTCGGCTGCGGTTGCCTGGGCGAAAGCCACGACCGCTACGGGGAATATCGGAGGAAGCCAATCCGCCGGAAACGGAAAAACAATTACCTGGACAATCAAGACCGACTACAATGGGGTCTATCGCAATGGCAGCCAGGGCATGGTGAGGGTCTCCGCCAACGACGGGCAACTGGCAAACATGGCGGGAAGCGGAAACTCGTCCGCTTTTGTGATTGACACGAAAAATCCAACTGGAGTTTCATTTACCATAAACAATCAGACCAATGTTCTGACGATTGCCACGCCGAGCGATGATTCTTCTTATCAGATGCTGGTTTCCAATCTTTCCAATTTTTCGGATACTTCGGCCCAGTCATTCCAGTCGTCCTACACGCATAGCGGACTGACATCCGATCCGGCAGCGGCATACGTAAGGATAATTGACGCTTATGGAAATTACACTGACGATTCAACGACTACCCCGGCTAAGCCGGATAATATGGTTTATTATGATATTTCCAATTTTGACACTTCCGATTGGCGGGAATTCGTGGCCTGGGGAGCTATTTCCGCTTTACAGGTGGGTTCCGGCTTTGCTTATTACGACATACAGAGGAGCACGGACGGAAACAATTATTCGAGTATCTATCAGGAAACCGACCGCGCGAAGAATTATTACACTGACACCGGGCTGAATACAAACAATACGTATTACTATAAAATTCAATCCGTTGACACGGAAGGGAATAAATCCGAATTTTCTTCAGTGGTTTCGGACCAGCCCAATGGACAAGGGTCATCCGACCAGACGGCGCCTACCATTACCGATGTCACGGTTTCCGGCATTGAGACCACCAGCGCCACCGTCACTTGGACTACTGATGAACTTTCCGATTCCAGCGTCGGTTATTCAACTAATCAGACATATCTTCCCGAACTGGGTAACGCTTCGATGGTCACTTCCCATTCAGTGACTCTGACGGGCCTTTCTCCTAATGCGAACTACTATATACGTGTGAAATCTGAAGATGTTTTTAGTAATCTTGGCCAGGTGGATTATGGTTCGCCGGGGAATAACCAGCAGGCGGATTTTACTTTTACCACAGACCCCGGACCGTCTATTTCCAATGTGGCGGTGGCGCAGGCCTCCAACGAGCAGGCGACCATCAGCTGGACGACGGACATAAATTCCAGCACTTATGTGGTTTACTCCGACACTATTTCCAACGGAGCATTAGTGGATTCTTCGGAAATAGGAACTCCGGATTTAGTCGGCGGTTCCGCACCGTATTATCATAGCCAGGCAATTACCGGACTTTCCGAAGGATCAATTTATTACTTCTATGTCAAGTCGGTTGACGCTTCAAATAATACCGCCGTTGACAATAACGGAGGCAACTTTTATGAATTGCGCACCACCAGCGACAATGATCCGCCGGTAATTTCCGGCGCCAGCGCTGTAATCAGAAGCGATACCCAGGCGGCGATTAATTGGACCACTGACGAGCAAGCCAACAGCGCGGTTAATTACGGAACTTTTTCCGGCGGGCCCTACGCCGGAACCGAAACGGTCTCAACTTATGACCGGTCTCATTATGTCATCCTCTCCACCCTTACCGAGAATACGACTTATTATTACACCGTCACCTCGGCGGATATAAACGGGAACAGCTCGACTTCATCGGAATATAACTTTGCCACTTTAGAAGAACTTTATACCGAGACCGAGGCGGAAGAATTAGCAAGCGAATTGGCTGACAGCACGACGCCGACGATTGGCGGGGTCAAGGCCTCGGATATTACCGGAGAATCAGTGATTGTCAAGTGGGATACGGACGAGGATTCAAACAGCCTGGTGAAATACGGGCCGACAACCGATTTTGGCAGCATGGCAGGGAACGACTTAGTGAATACCGATGTAGAAAATTATGTCACTGCCCACGAAGTGGCGATTAACGGGCTTATTCCCAGTACTAAATATTATTATACCGCCATTTCAGTTGATAATTCGGGGAATATTGCCGAGTCGGGAGAGAAAAATTTTACCACTTCATCTCCTTCCCAAATTTCTTCAATAAAATTTGAATCAAAAGCGCTGGGNCAAATAAAAGTGACCTGGAAAACTTCCAAAGAAACCACCTCCACTGTGGAATACGGGCTAACTGACAGTTATGGGGAGAAAAAGGAGTCGTCAACGGCAACCAAAGAACACGAAATTGAAATAACCTCTCTTAATTCATCGGTCATTTACCATTTCCGGGTAAAAGGAAAAGACAAGGACGGCAATTTGTACTCCAGCGCCGACTATACATTTGAACCAAAATCCCCCCCGAAAATTTCAGAAGTGAAAGTTGATTCAATTACGGAACACGGCGCTAAGGTTATTTTTTCCACTAATGTTCCAACCGACGCCCTGATAACCTATGCCGATGTCGCCAATAAAGATAATTCCGGATCGCAAGGAAGGCCTGAACTTATGACGAGACATGAGGTAGAATTGAGAAATCTTATTTCCGGAATCGCATACTTCCTGAAAATAAAAGTCCGTGATGAGGACGGAAATGAAACCGAAGAGGATTTTGACAATTTTACCACCAGCAAAGACGAAAATCCTCCGGCCATCGAACAGGTAAGAACCGATTCGGCTCTGGCGCAGAACGACAAAGTCCAGACCATAATTTCCTGGAACACCAACGAGCCGGCTACTACCAGTTTGTTATATAAGGAAGGGAAGAATGCCGCCGAAAAAGAAGCGGAAATCGGCAAAAATTATTCCGATTCGCACATCGCGGTGGTGACGCTTTTTAAGCCGGGGACCGTATATTATTTCAAAGCTAAATCAATCGACCAGGCGGGAAACGAGTCGGTTTCGGGAGAATATGCGCTCCTCACTCCCAAGAAAAAAGAAAACATCATCCANATCATCATCAATAATTTCCAGGATATATTCAAGTGGGCTAAATTTTAGAAACTCGCGAATTAAGAGCGAATGGGTGCGAATAAAATTTATGAATTATATTAGGGTAAAAGACGTAGAGAAAATCATAGACCGCGATCGGAACACTATCTTGCGCTGGGAGCGGGAGGGCCTGATTCCCCATCCCCAAAAGGACTCGCGGGGGTGGCGTTTTTATAATGAAAAAGACATTGAGGCAATAAGGAAGTTTATGAAAAAGATAAAAAGGCAAAGAATTGATTTTTATAATAGGAATAAAATAAACAAGTATGAATGATCCAATAATTAAAGTTACGGACTTAAGAGTATTATATAACCAGGGCAAATCAAACGAGGTGAGATCGCTTGACGGGATTAGTGTGGAGATTTTTCCTGAAGAGTATGTAATCATCCACGGGCCATCTGGTTGTGGAAAATCAACTCTTCTTTATTCCATTGCCGGTTTGCAGAGCCCGACTTATGGCGAGGTTGTTGTTGGCGGAAAGAACATATTCAAAATGAAGAAGAAGGAAAAAGTCGAGCTTCACCGGAGCCAAATCGGTCTTATTTTTCAGGCCTTTTATCTGATTGAGTCAATAAGCGTTTTGAATAATGTCTGCCTCCCGAAGGTCTTTGGAGGCGAGGATGTGAAAAAAAGAAAAGAAGAAGCGATAAAGCTTCTCCGGAGATTCAGCATCGCGGAACAATCAGGAAAACTCCCCTCTCAGCTTTCCGGAGGGCAAAAGCAGAGAGTGGCGATTGCCCGTTCACTGATTAATGATCCGAATATAATTCTGGCTGACGAACCGGTGGGAAATTTGGACAGCGAATCGGCAAAAAATGTGCTGGAAATTCTCAAAGAATTAAATGAAGTGGACAAAAAAACTGTGATTCTAGTTACCCATGAGGATGANCATCTTCACTATGCCGACAGGGTTATTCATATGAAAGACGGAAAAATAATAGGCATTGATGTCCAAAGGGAAAAAAGNCCGCCATCCGCCGTCNAAGAAGAACTCACCGCCGAACCGGAAAAGGTCTCAAATGAAATGCGGATTCTGATGAGAACTTTCAGGGATTTGTCCGCCATGCAGCTGGGAGTGATGCTGGTGCCATTTAAAGCGAAACAGCTTTTGTCTCACGTGCTTTCTGAACTGACGGAAGAGCAAATAAATGCCGCGGAAAATATTCTGAAGGAAATGTTGTTCAAAAACATTAACGCGGAAGGGCTGGAAAAAAATCTCGATATGACTTTTGAAGAAGGCGGGGCTAATTGGAACAAACAGCGGGCCGGTTCCTTTTCGGAGAGGGTGGATTTGATTTTAAAACAAGTGGAAATTATCAATAATAGTCCAGATTCGGCGGTTTTTTCGCTATCCGCTTATCTCATTAAATTATTCGGACTCCACTTTGAAATTTTTGATCTTCTGAAATTCAGGTCGGCTTTGAAACTCCGGATAGAAAACAAATTGGACCGGTTTGGGCTGCAGCAGCGGCTGGATTCGTCCAAAATTTTGGGAGGAATGGGCTTGTATAAAAACACCTCGGAAAAAATAGCCCGGGAAGTAGAAATAATAATGCTCTTAAAATATTCCGCTTAACTCTACAAATTACGAATCAGTACGAATATACGAATAATTTTGCTATATTATACATTAGTATATTCGTAAAAATTCGTAATTAGTAAAGAAATCATGAGATTTATTGACTTATTCAAACTATCAACCAGAATGTTCAGGGCGCGGACATCGCGGACGCTTCTGACTATTTTGGGAATGGGCATCGGCATCGGCGCGATTCTTTTTTTGGTTTCCTTGGGATACGGCCTGCAAAAGACGCTCTTGGAAAAAATAACAACCGCCGAATCGCTTTTGACTCTTGATGTCACCGAAGTAAAGTCCGGCGTTGTTTCTCTTGACAGAGGGATGCTTGAAAAAATAAAAAATATTGGTGGAGTTTCAGAAATCAGTCCGGCTTTTCAAACCGCCGCTCAGGGAAAATTCGAAGATATCTCGGCGGATCTGTCGGTCATCACGACCAAGCCATCATTCCTCCGCCTGGGAGGAATTAAAGTCCCAAAAGGAAATTCCTTAAACGAAGAGAATAAGGAACAAGTGATTATATCATCTTCAATTTCACAGGTTTTCGGGAAAAGCGCGGATGAATTGATGGGCAAAGAAATTTCTTTCACTTTTTATATTCCCAAAGAAGAAAATATTGAAAGCAGTTTGAAAAGCAATTTTGAGACATTTGACCCCGAAAAAAAATATACCATAGCGGGAGTTATTGAAAGCGATGAAAATATCGTCTATGTGAATCTTGATTCGCTGGAAAATATGAAGATAGAAAAATACAGCCAATTAAAAGTAAAATGCGAAAACAGCGTAGTTATGGGACAAATTCGCGACAAGATTCTTGCGGAAGGACTTTTGGTTTCCTCGCTTTCGGATACCGTGGAGCAGGCCAATCAGATATTCAGGGTAATCCAGATAATTCTTATGCTTTTTGGAATAATCGCGTTGGTCGTGAGCGCCATCGGAATGTTCAACACCATGACCATCGCTTTACTTGAACGCACGGAGGAAATCGGAATAATGAAATCAATTGGCGCGACCGACGGGGCGATATCCGTCATGTTCGTTATGGAGTCGGCGATTATGGGATTTTTGGGGGGACTCGGCGGCGTGGCAATCGGGCTTTTGGGAGGAGAATTATTCAACGGGCTTGTTAATTTTATCGCCAAAAAATTGGGAGGCGAGCCAGTGGACTTGTTTTCAAGCCCTCTTTGGTTTATACTGCTCATAATAATTTTCGCGGCAGTGGTCGGATTTTTCACCGGAATAGTCCCGGCGCGCCGGGCGAGCAAAATTGACCCGCTGGACGCGCTCCGTTATAAATAACTGACAACTGACAACTAGCAACCAACAACTTCGTTAATAATGGTTGTAAGTTGTTTGTTGTAGGTTACGAGTTAAACTTATGAAATTATTAAAGGGCAAACTAATTGCGGAAAAAATTTTAAATAATCTCAAACTTGAAATCAAGCGCCGGGGAATAAAACCGGGACTGGCGGTAGTTTTGATTGGCGACGACAAAGCGTCGCGGATTTATGTAAATTTAAAAAAGAAAGCGGCCAGAAAAGTCGGCGTCGGCTTTTATATTTTTAAATTCGGCGATAAAGCGGAAGAAAACAAAATTATTAAAAAAATAAAGGATTTAAACGCCGATAAAAAAATCAGCGGAATTATTGTTCAATTTCCTCTGCC
>C687J35174_10011832_pt1 | contig 10712 bp, 8 predicted proteins | sample RifCSPhighO2_01_FD_35174 | JGI IMG/M metagenome (IMG submission 35174) | reverse complement strand
ATTCCAGACTCTGTCTCGAAAATACATTTCCTGAAAATGATAGGGATGGAGCCCCGACAACTTTAAAAAGGGGTGATCTCCTTTTAAAACTGCGTATATTTCTTGGCCTGAAGGCTGGTCAGTCGGTTCTTTAGTAAGACTGAACTTAAGATCCTTAAAATGGGCCTTTAAAAAATTTACTGTTCGGGCGTACTGCTCACTTTTACCCGACCCATCGATGCCTTCAAAGGTTATAAATTTTCCAGGGTATGGATTCGATAACATGTAATCTCCTTAAAAAGAACTAGTTTATCAGAGTTTAAGCTTTTAGCCGTGAGAGAGCAAGTTGATAATTAAAAGTACCTAAAACGAATAACTCAATGGGCTTGCCCATTGAGTTATTCGGCGGAATTATATAGCTAGTACAATATTTACTTTACCTCAATTCCATAGAACGGGTCGCCCATTCTGGAGCGAACCTCGCTCAATGGGCATCATCTTATTTGACTTCAATCCCCATTGAGCGGGCGGTGCCTTCGACGATTTTCATAGCCGCCTCAACATCATTAGCATTTAAATCATTCATCTTTTTCTCGGCTATCTGCCGAACTTGAGCTTTAGTAACTTTGCCTATTTTTTCTTTATTAGGAACTCCGGAACCTTTCTCAACACCAGCCGCCACCCTTAACAAGTAGGCCGCCGGGGAAGTTTTAAGCTTGAATTCAAATGTTCTGTCTTCGTAAATAGTTACTTCAACCGGTATAACTTCGCCCTTGTTTTCCTTAGTCGCCTCATTAACCTGCTGCATAAACTGCTGGAGGTTAATACCTTGGGGACCCAAAGCCTGACCGATCTTGGACGGTTCCAATGCTCCTCCGGTTACTTGTATCTTTAGTTGTGTTTTTATTTTCTTAGAGGCCATAAATTTATAATTTTTATTAAATTTCCAATGATTCAATTTCCTACCTGCCAACAGGCAGGTCAGCTATTTAAAAATTAGATCATTAATAAATTGATTGAAAATTTTAAATTGGAAATTGAAAATTTCTAAACTAAACTATAATTTTTTAATTTGAAGAAAATCCAGCTCGACTGGTGTTTCCCTTCCGAATATCGTTACCAGCACTTTAACTCTTCCCCGTTCCATGTCAATCTCCGCCACCTTGCCGTCAAAATCTTTGAAAGGTCCGTCTGTGATTTTAACCCTCTCTCCTACCTCAACATCAACCTTGTATTTCGGCTCCTCAACTCCCATCCTCTTCATAAGGGTATCCACTTCGGCGTCAGACAAAGGGGTTGGAATCGTTCCCGCTCCGATAAAACCGGTAACATTCGGCGTATTTCTGACGACATACCAGGATGCATCGTCAACCACCATCTCAACCAAGACATAGCCGGGATAGATCTTTTCTTCAATAATCTCCCGCTTTCCGCTCTTTATCTTGATCTTTTTTTCTTTAGGTACGATTACACCGAAAATTCTATCTTCAAAACCAAGAGACTCAACGCGCTGTTTGAGGTTTCTTGATACGGTATCTTCATAGCCTGAATAGGTATGAATAGCGTACCAATGACGTTCTCCGGTTGTTACTTGTTTAGGCATCCAAGCGCTGATCTACGCTGATTTATGCGCTGATCTACGCTGATTATCTGCGTCGATCCGCGTTTATTCCACGTCGATCCGCGTTATTTAATAATAAAAGTGTTCAATCCCCACTGTAATATAAAATCTATCCCTCCGAGAAAGAGGGCTATTGCCAAGCTTAATCCTAAAACGATCAGGGTATACTGAATAAGCTGTTCCCGAGTCGGCCAGCTCACTTTAGACAGTTCGATCCTTACGTCTTTTAGAAAATTAATAACTCGATCCATTCTAAATGTAGGAAGTGGAAAATAGAAGGTGGTTTTAACTACCTTCTACCTTCTACGCTCTAACCTCCTTAAGGTATTTTAAAACGCCCCTCGGCGTATTAATTTCATATTACTCCTGTCCTTATATAAAGTCAATGCCCTGTATACGGGGCCAACATCTCCAGAGTTTCCCCTCATTGACCTATTTCTTGGGACCATCCTCAAAAATGTCTATTCCTAGCAGTTTAAACAGTATCCAGATAGGAAACAGTATTATCTTTAAAAACTCCATCCCGTACGAAGTAGCCCTTGCAGGGATTTTGAGATCAAACGCTTGATACTCGCATCCACGCAAAAACCCAATTATGATCCCGCTGAAGTGTTTACTACTTCGTTCGGGATCCGTTAACTAAACAATACACTAAATATCCAAATTTTGCACACTCTTAGCGTGAGTTTGGATGAATTTGCGGCGGGGCATAACCTCAGAGCCCATCAAAACGTCAAATATCTTGTCCGCTTCCTGAGCATCTTCAATGGCCACTTGAAGCAGTACTCTATTGGCAGGATTTAGAGTTGTTTCCCAAAGCTGGTCAGGATTCATCTCTCCCAGACCCTTATACCTTTGTATCGAGAGGCCGGCGATCTTCTGGTCTTGACCTGAAACCTGCTCTCCATCTGAAAACGCAGCGCCCTCTTCACTGACTGGCGTTACTTCCCAGCCTTCGGCTGGAGCTTTAGCAGAGATAGAATCCCCGCTCTTTTGCTCTTTGCCTTTAGTTTTTAGCCCTTTGCCCTTCGCCATTTGATCTTTGCCCCCCATTCCGGCCTCTTTCTTTAAATCTTCAATCACTCTTTCTTTTTCTTTATCGCTATAAACATACCAATGGCGAGATCCTTTATTAATCTTAAACAATGGCGGTTGAGCTATATATAAATACCCGTTTTGTATTAATTGAGGAAAGTAGCGATAGAACATCGTCAGAAGCAGTGTGCGTATATGGGCTCCATCGACATCGGCATCAGTCATGATAATTATTTTGTGATAGCGCAATTTTGTCAGATCAAATTCCTCGGCGATAGCCGAGCCCATCGCAATAATCAGATTCCGAATTTGTTCAGAGGCCAGCATTTTATCCAAGCGCGCTTTTTCTACGTTAAGAATCTTACCTCTTAAAGGAAGGATGGCTTGAGTACGACGGTCACGAGCGCCTTTGCTCGACCCTCCGGCCGAATCTCCTTCTACGATAAATAGCTCCGATTCCGAAGCATCTTTACTTGAACAATCGGCAAGTTTACCGGGTAGGGTCATGCCGTCCAGTGCTCCCTTTCGCAAGACCGTTTCCCTGGCCGCCTTGGCCGCTAAACGGGCCTTAGAGGCAAGAATAACCTTGTCCAGGACTGCTCTGGCTTCATTGGGGTTTTTCTCAAGCCAGTCCGCAAATTCGACGGTCATTAGTGTTTCTACGGCGTTACGGGCATCGGGAGTACCTAGCTTAGCCTTAGTTTGTCCTTCAAATTGAGGATCTTTTAGTTTTACTGAAACTATGACGGTCAGACCTTCTCGCACATCTTCTCCAGATAGGTTATCTTCCTTCTCCTTCAGGAAACTGTTCTTGCGGGCATAGTCATTCAGAATACGAGTCAGAGATCCACGAAAACCGGTAATATGCATCCCCCCTTCTATCGTATGGATGTTATTGGCAAAAGCCAGCTCTCTGTTCGTCAGCTCTTCAATGTATTGAAGAGCTATCTCAACAAAAATTCCATTAACATCTTTGGCGGCATAAAAAATATTTTTATTTTTAACCTCCTGGCCGTGATTAAGAAAATCAACATAAGACACAATACCGCCTTCAAAATAAAAAGTGTGGCTGCTGGTTTCGGTTATTTCCTTATTCTGACGCTTGCTGACATACTTGATCGGATTACGCTCATCCACCACCCTTATTTTCACGCCCTTAGTGAGATAGGCTTGCTGACGAAGATGGTTAAGAATGGTATGCCAATCAAATTCGGTTGAAGTAAAGATAGATGGATCAGGCTGAAAAATAATGGTCGTACCGGTATCGGTGGCCTTGCCGATTTTTTTAACCGGAGCAAGGGGTTTGCCGATTTTATATTCCTGCATGAAAAGATCCGGCTTGCGACGAACCTCGGCCCTCATCCAAATAGACAGGGCATTTACAACTGACAGACCGACACCGTGTAAACCACCGGAGACTTTATAAGCGCCCGAATCAAATTTACCTCCGGCGTGGAGGGTCGTAGCAGCCAGCTCTAAAGCCGACTTCTTTAATTTGGGATGGGGGTCGGTCGGAATACCTCTACCGTCATCGACGACTCGAACCTTATTGTCGGGAAGAAGTGCAACTTCTATATTCTTGGCATGGCCGGCCATCGCTTCGTCGAGAGAATTATGAAAACAGACGGGTGAAAAACCGCCCACAAAGTTCTCGCCTTCCGGAACGGATAAATCATAAACCCACGAGTAGTCGTAATTTATTTTTTCTATCTTCTTAACCCGCAAAATACCAAGGTCTGATGATATAAATTTCAAGGCCGCGGTGTTAATAGCTAATCTTCCTTCATTATATAGTCTCAGGGCTTTGCCATTTTCTATCCCCGAAGCAGAAACACTAAATGAGTAGGGTCGTTTGTATGATATTTTCTCGACAATCTCCTGGACCGGAAGATAATTAATATATGAGGAATTAGTGTTCCAATAAAAATCCAGGGCGTAAGATATTTCCTGCGAATGCAGTTCGGTTTTCCTAGTCCGCCCTTTGTAATTTACCGTCAAAAACCTTCGCTTCGCCAGTCTCTTCCTCTCGCCATATGAATAAGTTTTATCCAGTGTTGAAAGCAGGTATGCCAAACCATTAATCATCTTTTTGCTCTTTGAAGCCGCGGTAAATTTCACTCGGTCTTCTTCCGACGGCAACGTACCGGCGGTCAGGTGACGAATCCAGTTTTTAGTCGGATAACCATCGCCCGACATATAGCCGATCACAAATCGAGTCCTCAACTCGGCCTTAACATTAAATACTAAATCCGGCACTTGTTTAGAACCGCTATTTATACCCGTTCCGATTACATCACGAAAAATAAGGGCTAGGATAGATGAATTCGCGACAAGAACACGAGCAGTTTCGTGGGCATAGCTTTCCTCAACCTCGCATTGAAACACAAATTCTAATAAATGCTTGGCATAATTTATAAATTCATGTTCATGGGTGCCAAAGCTGAATGTTACTCGGCATGATCCGTTTATCTTGTTTGACACCGATACCGATCCTTCGGCCGCAAAAACACCTAGTAGCTCCAGAAGCTCCCTGGTGATAGGAATTTTAACGGGAATTTTCCAGCCGCTATTATTTTTATTACTAAGTTTTAGATAAACCGATTTTATTTTCTCTAAATCTTCAGGTAATAAAAATCTGATGTAATTAAAGGGCAAATATTCATATCTCATATAATCCTGCCAAACATTTGCCCTATGGCGGGATTTTACCCATTGTGGGATTTGTGACTTAATCTTTGATGCCAAATCGGGATCGTCAGACAAAAGCTGAGTTAAGCCATAAACATTTATCTTGGTAGTTTTTCCGGCATCAAGGCGCAAGAACTCATCAATCAAGTCGATTGATTTAATCGATTGTTCGACTTCGGGCCAAATCTTGGGAACTATAAGAGGACTACCGACAACCACATCAGACCCTTTAATCGGCGCGACTTCTCCATCTTTAAGAGTAAACAGAGAATGGTAGGGAGTAATTTCAACTTGTCGTCCGTTTTGAAGAGTTAATCTGTATACATCACTATTGACTTTGTGCCTGATCAGCGAGGAAATGGTATGGTATGAAAGCGACAAGTCTCGATTATTAAATGATAGCGATTCAATGGAAAAATCTTTTCTTAAAATCTCACATTTGCCGTCACGAGATTTCTCGACAAGATTTTTATGGGCATCAAAATAGGAATCTAAAAGCCGGCCGACTTCAGCTAACTTTATCCTGCCGTTCTCCCGAACAATAACCGGAGTTTGATATGTTATGGAATTGTCAAAAACCTCCCAGATCAAATGGTGCAGACCTTCGGGTCCGGTAGAGCCAATATACATGCCCGGTCTTTTCCTGACCGGTTCAAGACCTTCAAGTACCTGAATGTCCTTAGCACTATAAGACGACTTTTCGGCTTCAGCTTTAAGGGGTTTTTTAGTATCTTTATCGGCCATAAACAAAGGTTATTTTAACTAATAAATTCTATCATTTTTAGGTATTCAAATCAAGTCTAATTTTGAACAAAAAACGGCCATTTTAGGGCCGTTTTTTAATGCTATCCACAGGACTTTCACTGCCTAGATTCTTGACCTATAAAAAGAAACCCCAGACAAAGCCGGGGTGAAGAACAGGCGTCCCCGTTCTTTAAACCAAAGGACGCCTCTGGCGGGATAAAATAGGGTAGAGAAAAGGGGTCTGACCCCTTTTCTCTTTTCCCAGGCAATAAAAAAGGTCGGTTGAAATTTTCATTCCAACCGACCACAATACAAGAGACGAACGTGTCCCGAAAGGTAATAATCTCTTGCGAGTAAAGTCCGAGTCTGGGCATAGTCCTTGAGCGACTACCTTAATTCCGCCCCGAATTGCTTGGTCCTTGTAGATTTTACTTATTTTTATTTAAATCCTTAACTTCAATTTCGGCTAAATCTAATACGCCTTTTAAAGTTCCCGGGGCAAGTTCTTTGTGTAGAGGAATTACCGTAGTTATTGTTTTACTGCCTACCATCTTTCGTAGCTTAACATGGCTACCTTTTTGAGAAACAAAATAAAAGCCGAACTTACGGCATAGTACTTTTATAACTTGTTTTCCAGAATAAGTTTTGGCCACTATAAATCAAGCCAGCTTATATGCGGAGTACCTACGGATAAATTTTTCTTTTTATCGGGCTGATCTTCTAGGTATAACTCCAGAGCTTCTTTAATGTTTCGCTCCGATTCCTCGATAGTCCTGCCTTGGCTAACAACACCAAGCTCCAGAGACCGAGCCACATACCATTTTCCTTCCTTATTTATAACTATTGTGGACTTTCTAGTCATAAAATAATTATAACAAATTTGATGTTAAAAGCAAATGAAACGTCATCGCCCGCCACCCAAAATAAAATAAGCTGGTCAATAACTTTGCAGACCGTCTTTTTTCCAGAAAAGGAAAAGGGGTCTGACCCCTTTTCCTTTTCTTGCCCTCTTATCCGACATATACTCTCCCGAATTTAAGAAATGTTTAAATTAACTGATAATTTAGTTAATCAATAAACTAGGGTCAGAGTCTTCGATGGGGAAACCCTGGTTTATCAACTAAATTGAGGTTAATTTAAACATTTACCGAAGATAAAAAGTAGGTTGAAAAGTTGGGAGGAGCGAGCGTTATCTTAATTCCGCCCCGAACTGCTTCGCCGTTTCTTTATATATTCTACCCTGAATAGGATCTATCTCCTCAACAGTAAGGGTGCGCTCATTGCTCCTGTAAACTATCCGATAGGTGTAGCTTATTTTGTCCGAACCGAATTTCTTATCGTTCTCGTATTTATCAAGAAGTTCAACTTGTTCGACTAAATCCCCTCCCAGATGACGAATAAGGTCGAAATAATCATTTGGCACAAAAGTTTTATTAACTACAAAAGAGATATCCCTAGTAACTGGCGGGTATTTAGAAACCTCTTTATAAATATGATCAAGCTTCAACTGTTTTTTTACTCTGGGGTCTGTTGACCACAATAGCCTGATGTCGGGCAATTCCATGGAGATCATCGCAAACCTCTCAATTCCGGTACCGAACGCCCAACCATTCCATTTCGATGAATCAACACCCAGCTTCTCTAGGACGCTACCCTTAACTACGCCGCTACCAAGAACCTCAAGCCATTTACCATTTTTTTCTATTTCCATCTGTAATGACGGGTCGGTAAAAGGAAACGTATCGGGGAATATTTTCAGTGAAGTATCTGGACCGAATACTACACGTGCAATTCCCCGTAATGCGTGCTCGAGTTCTTCTGTCCCAATTATTTTTTTATCTTTAGGAGTTAAATACCAACCATCAATCTGGTGGAAGACATTCATATGGCTACGGTCGATCTCGTCTTTTCTATAAACCTTGCCGAAAGATAAGCAACCAACCGATTCACCCGCAGCCATTCGTTGTTTAACATCTGGGTCAAGCAAATAGTAATACCACATTACAGTCGTGTGAGTGCGCAGGATGTGATTATCATTAACATAATAAGTATCGGACTTTGAACGGGTAGGGTGATCCGGGGGAAAATCGAATAAATCAAAGCTCATGTCAGTCGGTACCACCTCGGGCACCTTAATAACGTCGAGACCGCTAAAGTCCGGCGAGACAAGAACACGCTGAACTATTTCATGAATAGGACTGCCCGGAGTCCGGCTTAAATCGGGCATGGACAGATAACGCTTCATGCGCTCAGCTTCGATATCATGCCTTCCTTCTAGTGCAGCAAGAAGGTCTTTCTCCTCCTTAGTACTTACCTCTATAAATTTTCTATTTTTTGTCATGTGTCTCTTTATTCAATCGCCAACCAATTAAGACCTCTGCAAAAACCAATACTATCCCTAAGCCTAAAGCCAGATACCAGTAAAAAATATCGTTTATCCTGAATAAAATCAATGTCACGACAAATATAGCCAGAAGGAGTCCCCTTCTGAAAGAATCCTGCCAGCGATTATTACTAAGTAGATGCAGGGTAAAAAACATTATAGATCCTAGCCCCCAAATAAAAGCAAACAGGGATGATAAAAATAAAAAAATGATACCGCTCTCCGATTGATATGGATCGAAGCGCAAGGCTATGATTACCAGACCCGCGCCGGCCAGAATCGTTATACAGAGAAGGATCAATAATCGTTTGCTCATAGTATGCCCAGTACTAAAATCCGTGGCCGGACAAAATTTTTCCTTGAAGTTCGTAAATAATCGCCTTAACTTTAATGGGCTTGGGAATGCTCGCGATCACAAACTCCGGCGTCTCTCCGGCAGATTGAATTCTTAATGTTCCGTAATCGAGAAAGGTGGCTATAATTCCAGTAACGGTAACCGTAATATCTTGTATCCTGTCGAGTCTGAGCGTGGCTATTTCACGTTTGAAAAAACCCTTCTGTTCCATGAAGATCACCTTTTTGTCTGTCACGATTAAAACATCGAGATAGTAATTAGTCCAAATAATAAAGAAGGTTATCCAGCCGATTAACAAAATCGCCGAGTAAAGACTGGCGAATAACGCCAGATTATTACCTCTAATAGCAAGGTTCTGCTGGCTTACCCAGAATAGAAGAGGCGGCACGATCACAAATAAGGTCAAGAAAAAAGACTGAAAAAATAAAACTAGTTTGTGTCGCCTTACCTTTAAAACAAGTTTTTCGCTTGGATCAAGATCTAGCATTGGTTTAAAAAATTATAACGAATTCAAATAAATTGTCAGGGAGATTATCATTGCCACAATCAGAACGACCGAAACCAAAAAATATATTAAAGACGCCTTCGCCAAAACCACTTTCTCAATCATGAATCTGTTCCAGTGATAGGACAGGACTAAGCTCGCGATTGCAAAAAACAATCCCAGAATAAAGACAGCCAGCCAAGCGTATTCCGGTTTAATAACGAGCCAGGGGCTCACGGAATCCAAAGACAAAACACGATTGAAATTGAGATCTGATTTGTATTGCAACGAAGTCATATCTATAAGATTAACATTTATAATGGCTTGTTTCAATTACCGAAATATGAAAAGGGGTCTGACCCCTTTTCATATTTCGGTAACAGTTTATTATGGCCTATATCGTCGAGCGGCCTTTTAAATCGGGGTGTTTCATGCTATGATTTCCTTCGTTGCGGGCGTAGATCAATTGGTTAGATCGCATCCCTGTCACGGATGAGGTTGCGGGTTCGAGTCCCGTCGCCCGCGCAAAATAAAAAGACCCTTAATGGGTCTTTATCTGTCGAACGACTCTTTCCTGGACGCTTCGGTGAGTCTTTCCAGATACTTACTGATATTTGGCGTCAATTCCTTATGAAAATCTGCTAATCTCTTAACTCCGCCGTAACTTACGGCTGACTGAAGACTGCCTCTCAGCCTTCTTAAAAGTTTAGTCACACTGCCGCTATACGGCACTGGTCTCATCTGGCCTTCCATATTATCAACGCCCTCAAAATCTTCATTGGGCTCGTCAATAGCGGAATATTGATCCAGTTTTATTTCGGGAGAAGTTTCTCCCCCGTATTTCTTCATATCCTGGCCGGTGGAAGGATCCTGATATCTTGTTCCAGGCGCTTCATCGGTTCCGGCAAATAAACCACCGAGCATGAACGTAGATGCGCCACAGGCGATTGCCTTGGCCACATCGCCGGCAGTTCTACCTCCACCATCGGCCATGACTGGGACTCTTCGACCAATAGCCAAATAAACTTCGCGAATAGCTTCAAGCTGAGGCGTTCCGAAACCTGTCTCAAGCCTGGTTCTGCAACCCCGGCCCGGACCGATGCCAACCTTAATAGCGTCTGCACCAAGATTAACAAGAAACCTGGCTCCCTCTCCGGTAGCAACATTCCCAACAATAAGGTCGACACCGCTGAACTCAGCTTTAAAAGCTTTAATTGCCTTCTCCATATTGACCGAGTGGGCATGGGCAACATCCATCATAATAACGTCGGCTCCGGCAGAAATAACCGCCTCAGCTCTTTCAATGTAATCACTGCCCGGCCTGGCACCGATGGTGGCTCCAACCACTAATCTCCCTCTGGAGTCTTTGGTAGTAAAAGGTTTGGATTTAGCGAGTTTTAAATCTTTCATCGTAATCAGACCG
>C687J35174_10011831_pt1 | contig 10712 bp, 9 predicted proteins | sample RifCSPhighO2_01_FD_35174 | JGI IMG/M metagenome (IMG submission 35174) | reverse complement strand
CTATATCAATACTATTAAGAAAACTTGCTTGCAGTTTGTCTCATTGTATCATATTGCAATATAGACTCGTCAAACTGCTCGGCATTTGCTCGTTTTCTTATATTTTGTTCCAGTAATTGTTATAAAATTTGTAAGTTAATGCTAAAGAATTCTTCAATCTCTTGTTTTTCTAAATATTTCAATAATTTTTATTCTCTTAATTTAAACTTCTCGAGATTACTATAAATCGGCCCTTCAGGCATCAGCTCACTCTTTTTTAAGATAAACTCATTAATCTTAAATTTAATCTTTCTGTGTTTAAGATTTTTAATATATTCTAATAATATTCTTTTGTCAATGACTTTTTTTATACGGGCAATAGTCAAGTGGGACATGAATCTTTCTTCTTTTGGAAAGATATTATCCAGTTGTTTGTCTATCTCTGCTTGAAGCTCAAGAACTTCTTTGCCCATTAGCCTAACCCATAAAATTCTTGGAATGTGCTCTGAAAAAAGCCCAAGCTCGCCAAGTGAAACTTCAAATTCCTTTATTTTTATATTTTTAAGTTCTTCTTTGACTTTTTCTATGATTTCTTCATTAATTTCTCCAAGAAATTTAAGCGTTAGATGTAAGTTTTCTGGTTCAGTTAATTTTCCGTAAAATAATTTCCTTTTTTTGATAATCTTTTGAATTGCTTCTATTTCATTTATTGCTTCTCTTGAAATTTCAATTGCTATAAAACAACGCGTTAGGCTGTTTTCCTTTTCCTTTGTTTCTTTTCGGCCTTCTTTTTCTGCCATAACTTTCATTAGTTTTTAGAATTTATAAAATAACCGGATATAAGCTAAAGAACTAAGGTTTACAATATATTCTATACAAAACAGAAAACTATATAAATACCCGCTTTTTATTTTAAATATGCTAAAAATAAAAAAGATAAGTGCAATGCTGGGTAAAAGAGTATTTACTGATTCAGGAGATTTTTTTGGAGATATAGAAGAATCTATCCTGACTGAAAATAAGATTGACAGCTGGAGAATCAAAGTATCCAGAGACATGGCAAAGAGACTTAACGGCGCAAGAGGAGTTATAATTCCTCATCAGTTTGTTAAATCAATAGGCGATGTTTTTGTGGTTAATGGTGCAGGTCTTCCTTTGGCAGATTTAAGCGAAAGCGTATCTGAAGAAGAGACTATGGANTTATCTGCAAACNCTGCCAATTAAAATCACCCGAAAAAAATGGCGAACTTTTTACAATCTGAGTTATTTACATTAGTAATACTGCCATTTTTATTAGTTTTCACATTAGTTTTTGCTATACTTCAGAAATCAAAACTTCTTGGCGAGGGAAAACAGCAGATTGATGCTATAATCTCTTTTGTAATTGCTGCAGTAGTCATTTCTTTTGCAAATGCGGTGAATATAATTACGCAACTTTCAGTATTTATGGCTTTGGCATTATTTATTCTCTTTGTATTCATGATTATTTATTCATTTGCTTATGGAGATACAAAAGGTGATCCTTTAGCTGCTCAAAAATGGCTTAAACCCGCAATTGGAATTGTTGCAATAATTGCGGTTGTTATTGCAGTACTTATTATCTCGGGTTATTGGGATGATGTTTATAATTTTTTTACTCAGGGAGAATTAGGTTCTAATGTAATCTTTGTTATACTTATTATTGCTGCTATTGTTGCTGTTGTAAAAGGCGGCGGAAAAAGCGAGAAAAAAGAATAATTTTTGATTAATTATCAGTAATGCAATATATTCTCACTTCGTTCGTGTTAGTAAGTTTTGTAGGAGGCATTTTTAGATTTTTTATAAAATTGGGGTGTTAAGTCAAGTTCATAACTTAACAGGATATTATCTACTCTACCCAAAATAACCTGCGCTTGCTCGGTTATTGATATACCCTTATCAATAATATTATCTAAAATAAATAGGCGAGCCGAGAATTTGCATTCCAGAAAAAGCAATGCTTTTTAGGGTCTCGAAAATTAGTAAATTTTCGCGATATGTAAACAAGTATAATAAGTAAATGCGAATTCGAGCAGGAGGAGCCTATTTGAGTTGAGGTGGTTTATAGATTTTAAGAACAGAGATTTACTTAATAGATTGGTTTGATTAGGATTTCTACAAAAACAAAAGGTATTTAAACAAATATAATCTCTAATAAATATGAAAAAGGGAAGTGTGCTTGGAATTTTAGGAAGTTTTGTTGTATTTGCAAGCTTGAATTTTGTTTCAGCTGCTTTTAGTGTTGGAAATATTCTTAATGATTGGGCGCAGGCAGATGTATTTACTTATGTTCTTCCATTTTTACTTGTATTTGCATTAGTTTATGGAATTCTTATAAAATCAAATGTTTTTGGAGATAATAAAGGAGCAATAGTGATTATTTCATTAGCGCTTGGCTTGCTTTCGCTTGTTGGAGACTATGTCCCAAGATTTTTCCAAACAATTGCCCCTAATTTAGCTATAGGCTTGAGTGTTCTTCTTGCAGCAATAATCTTCTTAGGATTATTTATGGGTGGAAGTGATACTGGTTTGAATAAAACAATTATTTGGGCACTTGCAATTATTGGTTTTATTGCTTTCTTATTTGTAATTGGAAATTCATTCCAAGATTATACTAGTGTTGGTGGAAATCTTTGGGATCAATATGGGCCTGCATTATTGACTTTATTAATTCTTATCGGACTTATTTCCATGATAATTTTTTGGGGACATAAGAAGACTGGACCTTAATTCTAATTGGATGTTTATTAATGTATTAATGTGACTTCAGATTTTTAAAAGTGCCCGCTTTCGCAAGGCAATTTTTTATAAATGTCATTAAGTGTTCGAAATTTTGAAAATAATAATTTGTCTACCATTTGTTTTGTTTAAGAATATCTTTATAGCAAAGGACGCTTTTGATTTACTAAACTCTGCGCCTTTGCTAAACCAAAAAAATTGTATAGTAATTTTTAGGGCACTCAAGAACTTTGTTCTTGATGTAGCAAAAGACAAAGGAATTGTGGAAATTAATGTCTTTTTCTATAGCCGAAATAAACTTTTTTGCTTCTTACTGAAACGAGCATAGCGAGAATCTATTAATATTAATCTAAAATAAATTTTTATAAAAATTTATTTCTTTTTAAGAAGAATAAAGCCAACTAAAACTATTGAAACTATAAAAACTATGTTTTCTCTGAAACTTGTGCCATAGACTAATTCTTTAAGATCGATCAAGCCGTTGCTTAAGCCTTCATTTGAAGAGCTTGGAAGAATGCTGTTCATTGTTGGAAAATTATGAAATACTGCGCCAAGAACAACAAGTATTGCAAGAGCAAATCCAATCCATGCAAGAGGCTTTTTGAAAGTTTCAATATCTTTTGCTGTGAAAATTAAAGCTAGAATAATTATAAATGAAATAACTGCAAGAACAGTCAAGAAAGGAATAGTATTGTAAATAAAATTTGTTACTGTTTTTGAAGAAATAACTACAAGTGAAATAACAAAGCTGAATATTGCAAGAGCCCAGTCATTTTCATATATATTCATCTTTTTCAGTCCAATAAAGACTAATACAAAAGATAAAACCATAACTAGAACTGGTGCGTAGTTTGTTATCCATGATGTTTCCATAGGATAAATTAGATTTATCGGTTTTTAAAGCTTTCGCTCTTGTTGTAACTATGGAGTGGTGTTAAAGTCTTGAACTATAGAACTATCGAAAATAATCTTCGAAGCTTGCGCTTTTTTCACCACGAGAGGATTGTTTTTGAGAAGATTCTTGTTCTGTACCGGCTTCGGTTTCTTGAGATTTTTGAGGCGAGGAGATATTGCGTTTTTTATCCAGCAAGGGATTAATCACTTTTGAAAAAGATTCCTGGGTTGCTCGAATTTCATTTGAAATTCCAGAAATAGCTTCGCCGTATTCACCCATTTTTCGTATTATTGCGGATTGAATAGTATTCATTGTTGATTCAATTTTTATCAGGCGATTTTGAATATCCTGAACTTCAAATTTTATTTCGCTTTTCATTTTGTTCAAAGAGCCTATATCCTCATGAGTTTTCTTAAGAGATTCTTCAATTATCTGTTTTGAAATATCCCGGACTGTTTCCAAATCGAGGCCTTGAGAATAATAAGCTTGTCCTGATTGATCATAAGCTGTTTGTGTTTGGTCTACGTATTGAGGAGCATATTGTTGCCCATATTGATCTTGGGGTGCATAAGCAGATTCTTGTGCATAAGCTTGAGATTGTTCTTGGGGAGCATAGGTTGGCTGCTGGGCAACATAAGTTTGAGGCGGATAATTTTGCTGCTCATAAGCTGATGCAGGAGTATATTGGCCCTGAACTGCAGTAGTAGGTGTTTGATTAGTTGGACCTACAAATTGCTGGGTTTGTTCTTGCTGCATTACGCTCGGTTGCATGCCTTCAAATTCAGAACTCTGCATTTCATTACCCGATACATCTGCTTTTATTTTTGATTGAGAAAGAGCATCATTAATTTCAGTAGCAGATATNCCTTCTTCTTTTAGAGCATTTGCTATTTGAACTTCGCTTAATCCTGCTTGTTTCAAGGAATTTACACGCCCGAGTAATGCCATATTTATTTTTTCTCCTTTTTATTATTTAATCTATGAATTCGTTGTTTTTAATGTTTTTGCTTTTACGAGAGTTACTTTTTTCTTAATCGCCGAAAGAAATCCTCAACATTTATGTTGCGATTGTTTTACTGCAGTTTTCTTTCGGGGAATCCAAAAAACAAAACGCATTCAAACCACACTATTTATGGTGTGGTAAGCTTTGTTTTTTTGATAGCTTTATTTATCATGTCTTCTACGTCAGAAATTCTTGCTAATTCAAGCGGCTGAAACATCTGAAACTGCCTCTGAAGAATTTCAAATTCATTCTTTCTTACAAAATTATTAGTATCATCTATCATTCGTTCAATAGCATTTTTTATTTTTTTAATATCCTCTTTTAGAGCAAATATTTCTTTTTTTATTTCTGAAAGCTCAATATCAATATTTTCTTTTTCAAAAACAAGATTTTCTCCGATTAGGAGAACACGATCTTTTATTATATTTTGCTTTTCTTCAATATCTCTAAGTTTTACGCTTATATCTGAGTAGATAGAATCTGCAGGATTAGTTTGTTGGTCAGCCATCTTTTATTATTTTTATACGCATACAGGGTTTTTAATACTTATTCTTGACTATGAAAAACTATTTTAAGGCTTCTTATTATCTAATTCTAGAAAACAAGAGCAAAAGAGGAAAAAATGNTATTTAAACCAGGAACGCCGATTTATGCGTTTGAAGTTGAAAGAGAAGGCGAGCAGGATGTTCTTTATATTAATTATCTNGGAGCTCCCTTTGTTCCAAGTATTGCTGAATCGAGCGAGGTTATGTCACGAGTAATTGAATATCTTGTAAAGACTCCAAATATTTCAAGAATTGTTTTTGTTCAGCAAAGAAATTANAGCTATGATTTTTCACAGGTAATTATGCTNCAGGAAATTGCAAATCTTTTTACTTATTTAACNAGACAGGAAAAAATTCTTTCGCCAAGCAAACTTTCTTTGAATAATCCTTATGAAGTTAGTAAACGGTACGAATTTATTAGTTATTTGTTATTGGAGCTTAAATCTGATCCTATTGCGTGTTATAATGATTTAACAAATATATTGATTACTGAAAAAGCNGCGCTCGACAAATTGGATGAAAGAGCAAGATATGATGCTAGCGTTTATATCNGAACCCTTGAGAATTTTTATAACTTTATGGGTAATCTGAAGTTAATTAAAGCTTTAAAAAATAATTTAGAGGGTTATAGAAGAGGGGATAGAAGCTTGTATTCTGGAATTTTTAGACCCGATGTTATTCCAAATTTTACATTTACAAGACTTGCTGCGCAACTCCCGAGAGATGCTGAAATAATTGACCAATATGAAATTGGAGAGGGATATGATAAATCGACTGTGACTATACTTAAACTGCCTGAAGATGTTAAATATTTTTATCATTTGATGCCTCCGGAATATTCATTAAAAGAAGAACATCACTATCTTTTGAATTTAGCGAGAAATGTTTTAATTGAGCATCAGCCGAAAGCAGAGGAGTTTGTTGATCCTGAAAGAGTAAGGCAGGTATTTTTTAATGTATCTAAAGATTTGCTTCAGGAGCTTGCAGATAATAAAGGAATAAAATTAACTTATGGTGATGTGAACAAACTCGCGATGGTTCTTGTCAGACATACTATTGGATTTGGATTAATAGAAGTTCTTCTTCAGGATAAGGAACTGCAGGATATTGTGCTTAATGCTCCAATAACCCAGAACCCTATTTTTTTAAGGCATGGAAGATTTGATGAATGCTCGACAAATATTCTTCCGAGCCAGGAAGATGCTGATTCTTGGGCTGCAAAATTCAGAATGATTTCAGGAAGGCCTCTTGATGAGGCTAATCCTATTATGGATACTGATTTAAATATCGGAGATATGAGGGCAAGAATTGCAGTAATACAACAACCGCTTTCACCCAGCGGTTTAGCTTATGCCATAAGAAGACATAGAGAATCTCCGTGGACACTTCCATTATTTATTAAAAATAGAATGCTTAATGGTTTTTCAGCAGGATTAATGAGCTTTCTTGTTGATGGAAGTCGAACAATGATTGTCGCTGGAACAAGAAGTTCAGGAAAGTGTGTCGATGGAAATACTATGATCCAGCTAGCTGATGGAAAAATAACAAAAATAAAAGAATTAATAGGAGAAGAAGAGAAAAAAATAGATGACGGAATTATTTTTAGCCCTATTTCTAATTTAGAAGTTCCATCTTTGGACAAGCTTAAAATATGCTCCAAGAAGATTCTGAATGTGTGGAAAAGAAGCTCTCCAGAAAAAGTTGTCAAAATAAGAACAAGATCTGGTAAAGAGATAATAACTACAAAAGAACATCCTTATTTTGTTTATAATTGCGGGCTGAAAAATATCCGTGCAGATGAATTAAAAACTGGAGATTTAATAGCTTCTCCAAGGCAATTAAATATAGGGAAATATTTTCCTGAAGCCTCTATTGAATTGAAAGATAAGAGTTTGATTATCGGGGAAACCCCGGATTTTTATATTCTAAAAGGCAGAACTAATTCTTTAACTGTAAAGTTTCCTAAAAAACTTACTTCAGAATTGGCCGAATTTGTCGGGTTAATTATAGGCGATGGACATCTTGATTTACACAAGCTGGAATTTCATAACAGCTGTAAAGAGCTAAGAGAAAAATATACCTCTCTGTTAAAGATTTTTGAAATCCCATTTAGAGAATTTAAATCACGTACTACTTGGGTTATTCAGGTAAGTTCCCGCGCATTAAATAAAACATTAAGCGAAGTATTTGAAATTCCATTAGGTAATAAATCCAGCAAGGCAGTTATACCTCCAATTATCCTCAAATCTGCGAATAATATTTTAGCATCTTTTTTGAGGGGATATTTTGATACAGATGGTTATTGCCCTGCGGAAAAAAGAGATTTAGAGCTAGCTACTGCAAGCAAAAATATGTCTGAGCATTTAAGGCTGGCATTATTAAGGTTTGGAATAGTATCCTTTACAAAGCAAAAACAAGTAAACGGAGTTTGTTATTATAGAATTTTGATAAGGGGTGATTTCGCAAATAAATTTTTAAAAGAAATAGGATTTTCTCATCCTTTCAAAAAACAGAGAGCAGAAATTATCCTTTCAAAAAATTATCTAGATAATACTAATATAGATATTGTCCCACAGGGCAATGAAATTATTAAAATATTAAGGCAAAGATTTAGAGTAAATCCTAAAGAGCATAGAAAATCGGGAAAGGATTATTGGGCATATGAAAATAATAAATATCGGGTTTCAAGAAAATGGTTTAAAAAAATTACAGATTTTTATAGTGAAAAATATTCTGAAATTTTATCCTATAAAAATTATGTTGAAGCTCTGAGAAAACTGTCCGAATTTAATTTGAAAGACTATACTCTAAAAATTGCGCAATTAAGAAATTTATTAAACGTCTCTTATACTTCTATTGCAGATTGTTCTGGATTATCCGAACGAGGCGTCAGGAAAATTTTACAGAATCAGCAAGTTGGAAGTCTTGATACTCTTAATCAGCTTTCTGTCTGTCTGCCTTGTTTGAATGAGATTGCAGTACAGAAAAATTGCGAACATGCAATTCAGCTTATTGAGCAATTGTCTGCAAACAAATTAATGGCGAATTCTTTTAATGCAGGAATTGCTTTGTCAGAGATTAGAAAAATAGTCAATATTTCTAATGAAGAGTTTGCATCAGTAGGGATATCTTTAGCTACAGTAACTAATCTTTTTACAGGAAAAAATATTCCAAGTTTTGCAGTTATTCAACTTATGGCAAAGAAAGCAGTTGAAATCTATGATTCTTGCTTAGGTCAAGAAACAATAAAATTTTTATTTGAGGCAAATAGCTTAGCGAATTCAGATATTTTTTGGGATGAAGTTTCTTCTGTAGAGGTGATAGATAAAGTCGATGATTTTGTATATGATTTAACTATAGAAGATACTCATAATTTTGTTGCTAATGGACTAATAGCGCATAATACTTCGCTGCTTGGAAGTTTGATGCTCGAGATAATGCCTAAATATAGAATAATTACTATTGAAGATACCCCTGAACTTGCAGTAGAAATAATGAGAAAATTAAAATATGATATTTTAAGAATGAAAGTTCGTTCTGCTTTACTCACTACGACAACTGAAGTTTCAGCTGATGAGGGAATAAGAACTTCACTTAGACTTGGAGATTCATGTTTAATTGTTGGTGAAGTTAGAAGCCAGGAAGCTCGAGCATTATATGAAGCAATGAGAATCGGTGCTTTGGCCAATGTTGTTGCAGGAACTATTCATGGCGCCTCGCCATATGCTGTTTTTGACAGAGTTGTAAATGATTTGGGTGTTCCGATAACTTCATTTAAAGCAACAGATTGTGTTATTGTCGCGAATCCTGTAAAAACAGCTGATGGACTGCATTCATTCAGGAGATTATTGAGTTTGACTGAAATAAGAAAACAATGGACAAAAGACCCTCTTGAGGAAAAAGGATTTGTTGATTTATTAAAATATAATGTTGACAAGGATGAAATTGAAGCAACTGATGATTTAATCAATGGAGATTCGGAAATAATAAAAGATATTGCAGGAGGAGTAAAAGGCTGGGCAGGAAACTGGGATGCTATTTATGATAATATTGTTTTACGAGGACGAGTTAAACAGGAGATGGTTAATATTTCAGAGAAGCTTGAAAAACCAGAGCTTATCGAAGCTGGATTTAATGTTTTAAGCAATACTGTTTTTCACCAGATTTCAGATAATGTAAGAAAAGAAATTGGTTTGCCTTTGGGAAAAAGAGTTTTCCCTGAATGGCAAAAGTGGTGCTTGAACGCGGCGAAGAAGATTTAGAATTTTTATGATTTATTTGATTGCCTGCGCTTGCTCGGCAATCCAGGAATAATATTGAGAATGTCATAAATTTGACGAGAAGTTTTAGTATAGTTTGTTAGACAAGTGAGTAGTATAAATTTTTTGGCTAAAGATATTTTTAAACCAAGGCATAGGGATAATCTTTATAAAGTTACTTTAAGTTACTATAAGTAACCTAAATATGGTAAAAAATGAGAAAGTCGTAAAAATAGATTCTGAACTGCTTTTGCAAGTTGAGAAGTTTATTGCTTTAAATGAAAATAAATTTAGGTATGGAAGTAAGAAGCAGTTTATTGATATTGCTGTTCTTAAGCTTTTGAAAGAAGAAGAAAAACATATAAATTCGATTAAACTTAAAACAACAGCAAAAAGAGGAAAAATCACCAAATGACTTCGGATGTAAATGATATTTTCAAGAAATATGATAATCGACTGAATAAAGAAATTAATTCTTTTGAAGGTTCTTCATCTGCAAATATGCCTGTAAGAGACGTTTCTCCTGCGTTTACGCAGTTTAAGCAAGAGATGATGCCTGAATTTTCAAAGTACGAGAAACTTTGCAATAATATCGGCGGAAGCTTTAAGATTAAACTTTCTCCAAAAGATGAAACTAGAATTCAAGCTCAAATAGATTCTGCCCGATTGGATACTTCTCCGGGAAATATTGTTGGTTTGGCGTTTCTTGCAGCGATTCTTACTTTTTTAGTGGGTTTATTATTGCCTGCAGGAATTTATCTAGTTACACCCTTGGAAGCAGTAAATGCCTCTGCACTTCTCCTTGTTGGATTTTTATTTGTATTAATGTCATTTTTTCTTTTTTATTATTTTTACAGCATGCCTGTAAGATTAGCTAATCAGTGGAGATTAAAGGCAGGAAGCCAGATGGTTCCTTGTATTCTTTATACTGTTGTTTATATGAAACATACTTCAAATTTAGAAAGGGCAATAAGATTTGCCTCACAGCACTTGGAGCCTCCGCTTGCGCTTGATTTAAGAAAAGTTTTTTGGAATGTTGAAGTTGGAAAGTTTTCAACAATAAAAGAGAGTTTGGATAATTATCTTGAATCCTGGAGAGAAACAAACTCTGAATTTGTTGAAAGTTTTAATTTAATTGAATCAAGCTTGTTTGAACCAAGTGAAGCTAGAAGAGCGCAAATTTTAGAGAGAGCATTGCAAATAATTCTTGATGGAGTTTATGACAAGATGATAAAATATACTCATTCCGTAAAAGCGCCTTTGACAAATATTTA
>C687J35174_10011830_pt1 | contig 10713 bp, 8 predicted proteins | sample RifCSPhighO2_01_FD_35174 | JGI IMG/M metagenome (IMG submission 35174) | reverse complement strand
TGGCTTTGAGGAACATGATAAAATTTTTGAATGATGATGTGCCACCAGATAATTTGCCGGCGGAATTTTATGGAATAAGCACACAGCAGATATTATCGACTGAAAGGCAGCTAACTAACATAAAGGATCATGCACTTGACCCATTGAAAGGCTTGATGGTAGTACCAGAAGAGGAACATGGAGTCTTGGGCAAGGCGGCCGCTAGCACCAGCACATCTACCTATACCTTTAGGATCAGAACAACAAGCATATCTTTACAAATTGTTCTATATGTTAAAACAAAAAGGTATGGGAATGGCAGGAGATGATGTTTACATAATTTTCGAAAGAGGCGGTGGAGACGATCCTTACAAGCAGACTTTCTTGGCATTGAGGAATATGGTAGATTATTTGAAAAGAGATGTACCACCAGAAAATTTGCCTGCAGAATTCTATGGAATAAGCACACAACAGATATTATCAACTGAAAGACAACTGACAAACATAAAGGATCATGCACTTGATCCTCTGAAAGGTCTAATGGTAGTACCAGAGGAGGAGCATGGAGTCTTGGGCAAAGCCGCGTTGGAGAAAGGTAAAAGACCTGAGGAATGGGCGAAAGAAAAATACAAATAGCTACCTGACGTACTTCTTGTTCAACAGGTTAAACATCTTCTCTGATTTGCTTTTACCTATAATTTTTTCGAGTTCCATTTTTTCTGATGCCAGCACTTCTTTTATTGAACCGAACTTCTGCAACAATTTTTCAGCTGTCTTCTTAGAAACACCAGGTATGCTGGAAAGTATGAACTCTTGCAATAGTTTGTCATCCTTTGGCTTCTTTCCGACTTTGAATGAAAGCATATTTTTGTTTTCCTCCTGCTCTTTCTTGGCAATCCAATAGATAGTTTTTGCTGTATCATTCGGGCTTTTTGTGTTTATTAGACTGACTCCGTAATTTACAACTATAGAAGCTATTGCAGCTTTCAATGCATTCTCATTCATGTTCCTATTGGAATAACCTTCTATCAAAACAACGGGTCTTTCAAAGTTTTCTTTCATTATTCTACTCTGTTCAAACAACCTGCCATCTATTATAGAAGCTATGAAATCATCATGTGCTTTCCTTTCTATCACAACTCTCCCATTGGAACAGATGAAATCTCCTATTTCCAGACTGGTTTCGTTGACTGATATTCCTAAACTTTTCAATTCGGATATGGTTTCCTTTTCCCTGTAATCGGCCATAACAGATAGCTTATCTGTTTTCAGAACTTTTTGTGTGTCCATCTATTCACCTTTTGTAAAATCTATCAGATTCTGTTTTCTTTTAGTAACTCCTTTCTTCTTCATACCATATAGAATGTTTTTCATCTTCTTCTCCTTTGCAATAGATGCAAAATAGTAAGCCTGATCGATGCTGTCTTTGGTAATCAAGAAAATCACTTTACCAGGCGCGTTCCTTCCAGTCCTACCAATTCTTTGGATTCTCCTTATCTCGCTTGCAACCGCATCGTAAAAAATAACTACATCTACATCGCTTATTGACAAACCTTCTTCTCCTATGCTTGATGCTATGAGTACATTGAATGCTCCAGTGTTAAATTCTCCAAGTATTTCTACCTGCTCTTGCTGCGACAGACCTTTTCCTTCTTTCATTGTCTGACCGATTAAAACTTCTGAGGATATTCCAATATTTTTCAACTGGTTATTTATCTTGTCCACAGTGGCTCTGTAATTAGCAAAACAGATTATCCTTGCATTTCTCTTTGACTCCAACATCTGCTTGATTATTTCGATTATTTTTTCCATCTTTGGATGTTCTATACCTCTCACGTAAAGCTCGTCGATTATCTTCTTTGCTTCTCTCACTCTGACATCGTTCACAACAATCTTATCATTCCTTTTCTTGCTGTTCTCCAATCCTGTGATGTAGTCATGAACATAGCTTATTCCCTGTGTCTCCAGCAATTCCAGCATGTATCTTATCTTGATTGCACTGATGACTTTTGTCATTGCGGCGAACATTGCTGGATTCTTGTTTCCTCTTATGAAGCTTCCTATTATTCTTTTCTGCAAGTCCAACAGCATTTTCTTCGGTGGCGTGTAGATTGGAATGTAATGCTTTTCCTTGAGCCAGTAGACATCTTCCTTGAGTGCTTCTTCGAAAAACATTTTTGCTTTTTTAAACTCTAAAGGCAACTCTACATAGATGTCTTCCTTCTGTATCGGCTGGACGTATTTTTCTATATCTTCGTCTATATCGCTTCTTATTTCGACTGTGTCTATGAACAAGTTTTGGCATATCTCATCTATTTTTTCTTTGCTAGAACCGGGTGAAGCCGTCAATCCGAGTATAAGCGGGTGTTTGGACTGCAGCATGAACTTCTTTGCAACAGCAGGATAAGCATATTTTTTTACAGATCTGTGGCACTCGTCCACCACCAACAAACTAAAATCATCCAATCTCAGTACACCATTATCCAGATCATTCTCTATCGTCTGTGGTGTAGCAACGATTATCTTAGCTATTTTATAAAATTCTCTTCTATCTTCGGGAACAATCCTTCCAGACAAGACAACGACATCATGCTTTTCAACATATGTAGAATCTAAAAAACTTTTTGCATGCTGCTCTACCAACGGCTTGGTAGGTGCCATAAGCATTATTTTACTTTCAGGATATTTTTCCAGCCTATCTATCGCGACAAGTACTGCTATCAAAGTCTTGCCTGTGCCAGTCGGCATAACCACCAATGTGCTCTTTTCACTGGCAACTTTAGCTATGTTTGTTTGATAGTCTCTAGGAACTACAGTTTCTTTTAGCATCATACAAAATAGAATTGAATAGAGTTAATTATTAATTTAGCTCAAGATTGTCATTGTCAAAGTATTGTTAACTCCTTTCTGGTTTCTTATTGAAATTATCTTTTCTTGTAGCTCTGTGGTGTTTGAAGCTCCTACATCGACAAAAACATCATATCCACCAGTTATCGTATAAGCAGAGTTGACGCCAGCCATTTTTCTTATGAATTCTATTATTTTGTTTGACTGTGCTTTTGGTGAAAGTTTTACCATCACTATAGACCTTACAGGATGCAACAATTGACTGGTTTCTATTGTGAATCTTTCTATCACTTTGCTTTCTATCAACTGCTTTATTCTTTTTCTGACAGCTCCTTCTGATAAGCTGAGCTCTTTTGCCATTTCTGTAAAGCTCTTTCTAGAATCTGTCTTCAACAAGGTCAGTATTTTTTGGTTCCTATCATCAAGTACGAATTTCATACTAAAAATATAGTATTTCGGATATATTTATATCTTTTAAAGTACGATAATCGTAAAATTACATACGAAAACAAATTATTTATGTCTCCTTAGCTAAAATAAAATAAGGAATGGTAATGAAAACTGCCCAAGAACTTGTCGACAAGGATATAATAANAATAGATCCAGATGAATTCAAAAGAGAGGAACTTACACTAGGAGACTTCTTAAATAGATTTGAAGAGACACCATCAATTGGTTATAATGCATTTCAAAGATTGTATGCTGCTCTGACAATGTTTGGATCGGAGAAGCCTAACAAAAGCTGGAAACCTGACAGATGGAAATTTTTAGACGATAGAGTGGAAAGCCCATGGAAAAGAAATGGCGCTACAAGTGCTTTTGAGATTTATTTGTATGGTGTGGAAGAGCCTACACATACTATAATGAAACATCTTGAAGATGCTTGCATAAGAAGAGACTCTCAAAGCAGGGCTATCTTATTGATAGGACCTCCAAGCTCTGGAAAAACGGATTTGATAAACGACATGTCATATGCCTTGGATGCATATACTACAAAGCCAGAAGGCCAAGTTTATACTGTGAAATTTGATTTGAAAAATTATGCTAAATTTTTCGGCGGTTTGGAAAGTATCACGTGTCCGACTCATGAAAGTCCTCTTAATTTCTTGGCGAAGGAAGATTTGTATGGCGCTCTAAAAAATGTGAATGATAAAGTATCTGATGAAGAAAGATGGAAAGAAATAGAGTTGAATCATACGAGATGTCCAGCGTGCTCTTATGTAATCAATACTTTACAGGATGAGGCACATGTAGAAAACTGGAGAGACCTTGTCAAAGTGGTGAATCTTAGGCCAGGAAAAGACATAGCTGCAGCAGAATTTAGACCAACAGATGAGAAAGCATACGATTCTAAAAGAATATTTGGCGGTGATATAAATTTGGAAAGACTAAATCTGTTCTTGGATAAAAATCATCCTCTTGCAATCAATTATGGAATTGCAGGAAAAATAAATGGTCCTTCGCCACAAGGTCATATAGTTCATTTTTCCGAACTTTTAAAGGCTAAAGATTTGGGTCTATTGGACCAGCTTTTAGATCTGATTACAAGCAGGGAATTGAAAGTCAATGAAAGCTATGGTGTAAGGATAAATTCTGTTCTTATTGCTAGCACAAATTTGCAAGAATACGAAAAATCTGTAAAGGATCCAAGATTAGCCGAATATTTAACATCAAGATTGAAAAGAGTGGAGATGGGATATTTGACCGTAATTGATGATCTTACACAAGCTTTAGAAAAGAGAATTTTCAACTCTCTGCAAAAGAAAAGCAGGATACATGTACCGCCTCACTATGTAAAATTTTTGGCATCTATGGCTGTAATGTCTACGCTTGACGATTCGATGTCAGATCTGAAGATAACAATACTGCAGAAAGCATTAATCTACAATGGAGAGGAACCTCAAGGAATTAATAAAAAAGCACATGAACTATTTAAAGAATTAAGAACTATAGCAAAAAATCATCCTATGCATGAACTCACAGAAGGGATAAAAAACGGTATACCTTTCAGATTTTTCCAAGACCTTCCATCTAAATACATAGAAAATCTGGGGAGGATATCAGACGATAAGAAAAAGGACAGAATGGATTCAAGCTACAAAGGATGTCTGTCGATAGTGGAATTTGGAAATCTTCTGGAATTCTTTGAAAATCAGATAAGAAGCTATGATGGCATAACAAGTGACACTAGAAGAAGATTGGTAGATATGAGAGCAAACACAGAAAAAAAAGAATCTGGTTCACTTGCACTTTACGATGCTCACGGTCTTTATAAAGAACACATAATCAAAGATGTCAACAAAGCATTGCTTGGCGAAGTTGCTCTATTGAACTTGGGTACAAGATATTTGGCTCAGGCATGCGCTTTTAAAAATCAGAACTCTACATACATAGATCCAGTAACAAGCAAGAAAGGACCTGTAGACAAGGATTTCTTAGAATCAATAGAAAAAGCATCTGGTGGGATAAGCGGAACAGACTTTAGAGAAAAGATGGCATCCTATGTAAATTTCAAATTGGAATACAAACCTGGTGAAACATCTAAAGATTCTATGGAAACTTTAACAAAACAATTGATGGAGCAAAATAAATCTTTTAGTACAGCAATTGAAAGATATGCTTTGGAAAATATATTGCCTAACTTGTCTAAAACAGCAGATGTCTCATTGTACAGTCCTGCAAATGATGGCATGATGAAGGAGTTGAATAAAATGGGGTATTGTAAATCTTGCGGTGCTCATGCATTAACAATAGCAGGTGAATTGAGGGAAAAGATAAAAAAGTGAAATAACGTGAAATGGCATGACAAATATGGTGGAGGGAAAGAAAGACATTGATAAATTGAATACAGAAAAACACAGATACGGTTCTATGAAATTTACCGATTATATACAGGAAATTAAAGCTGATTCTACAATCACGGAAAGCAGTGCTGAACGTTTATACAATATTGTATCGAAAGACAGTTTCAAAAAAGAAGATGTTAGAGAATATCCGTTTTTTAGAAAGGGCAGGCATAGTATAAGAGGTCTTACAGATGTTATAAATCAAGAAGTTCTTGGCATCTATGCCGTGGCTCAATTTAGCAAGAATGGACAGATGCCTCTGATCATACATGTAGGTCCCACAGGTAGCGGCAAAACTGAAATGGGAAAACTGTTTGAAGATGGTCTTGTAAATTATCTCGAGGAAAATCCAAGATACACATTTTACTTTGTAGATGATGGAAAAGAATTGCCATGTCCCATAAATGAAGATCCTATCAATCTTTTGGCCACGTCACGTTCTCTGATACCCGACAATATTAGAAAAGAATTTATAGAAAAGGGAGGGAAAAATCTATGCAGAACTTGTTCAAACAACTATAACAGACTTTTGCAAAAGGAATATAGCAAATTTGAGGAAAATCAGGAACAAAAATCCAAAGGCAGCGGTGTAGAGATAGATTCAGAAATCATGGAAGAAGAAGGACAATCTGTCATTTATGCTTTGAACAATGTCGTAAAAATCACGAGGCTGAAACCGCAGATGGCATCCATACAATTGACTCACAAAGAATTTCCTAACATATTTGAAAGGGTCATAAAAGAAGCCAACAGAGGCATATTGAACATAGAAATAGATGATACAAAAATGGATGATATACCTAAGACAAACTATCAACTGCTACTCAAGTTGAGAGATGTAAGTTTGCCTTTAAAAGATGGGTCTTTGATGACTCCAGACTTTGTAGTGTTTTTGTATTCTAACCGTGATTTAAGAGAATTTCTTGAAGGCGGTGATAATAATCCTCTTGTAGATAGATTGTATCCTGTATTTGTGAGGAGAAATCTGTCTTACAGTGCCGAGAGTGAAATATTCAGGAAGAACGATCTTCCTTTCGAACATATATCACCTGGTGCAACAGAGGTACTGTCGGCTTTTGCAGTCGGCACAAGAATAAACGTCAAGAATTCACATAAAGAGTTTGATGAGGATGACTTTAACAATCTTCTAGACATTTATGAAAAGTATGATACTGGATTGTCTTTGAATGATGTGGAAAAAGAAGTTGTGAAGAAAAGGCTTCCACCACATTTACAAACGATTGACGGATGGAACACCGGAAAATCTTCTGGAAGGATAGGAAGAGAGTTATTTAGCACTTTGGACAATCAGTATGCTTGTCTTACTTTGGAGAAAATAATAAACTATTTAAATCCTGCTTTCCTTACACATAAAGACAGTGTAAATTCTGATGAGGATTTTGAAAATACCAAATATTCATATTCATTGAACACTGCTTTGAAATTGGCCACAAACATTGCATTTGCTAGATTATCTGTGAGCTATTTGGCAACTGCTTATGAAATCGATGGTGGCATTAAGAAGATCGAAGAGTTATTTTCCTATTACAAAAGCTTGCTGGATAAAAAAATTGAATTTGAAACGGAAATCGATGTTATTGGTATTGGCAAAGTGTCTATCGATAAAGAACTTGAAAACATATCAAAGAAATTGAACGCATACGATACAAGCTTTGAAAATTTCAACGGCGCAATAGAAACATACAAAGTGGAAAAGGGAAGATTCCCCGATTTTCTAGAATTGGTGACATTCCGTCCTGATATAATAAATTTAGATGACAACATGAAAAAATATCTGCCTTGGGAAAGAATAACAGACAGGGGTGAAATCAATAAAGAAGACAAGGAAAAGTATGAAAAGTTGAAAAATGTCTTGAAAGATAGCTTGGGACATTGCGATGAATGTGCAGATTCAATCATATTCGTTGGAGCAGGAGGCATATACTAATGATAATTGATCCTGTAGGCTCGTCAAAGAAAAAATACAGAAAGAGAATACAAGATGCCAAGAAGAAGGCGATAGGAGAGGTCAAATACTATCAGCTTGGTGGATTGAAAAGAGGACAACCGATAATAGTAACGATACCTATCATACACATACCGCACATAGAATATGGACCTTGGGCACCTGGTGTAGCATCGGGACCTGGCGAGGAAGGTGATCCATTGTATCCTGGACATGGAGACGATGAAGATGAAAGCCATGAAGGAGGAAAAGGAGAGGGGGATGCCATATACGAAGAAATGGCGATGAAAGACTTGATAAATTATCTAAAAGATGAACTGGAATTGGAAATGATAAAACCTGGCAAACGTAAAAAGAAAGAAAGGACGATTTATCCTGCATATTCTCCAAGGGGACCCGACTCTCTGTTTGATTTGGATGAGACTATAGACGCGATGATGGAAAGGCATATTGTTCAGACCAAGATGTATAAAAGATTGGAGAACGAATTGATGAAAAATATAGAAGATGTCGATATAAAGATAGTATCAGAGAATTATTCTCAAAAGGATTTGGAACCCCTTAAAGATGAGAAGGNTGTGTTGGAATCAAGACTTAGTAGGATTAGAAAAGATTTGACTGATATAGAATTTGAAAAGGGGCAGAAATTGAAAATAAAGATTGATGACGATGATCTGAGATACAAAACTTCTAAAATAATCTGGAAGGAGGAAAAGGATGCCATATTGATAAATTTCAGGGATTTGTCAGGATCTATAACCAAGGAAGACTTAGAAGCATCATGGACTGTGTCAAAACTCACAGACATATGGTTGAAAGATGCATACAAGGATTCCCAAGTCGATGTAGCATATGTGCCACATAATGATTGGGCATGGGAAGAGACTGAAGAAGGATATTACAAGTTAATGCCTAATGGTGGAACTAGCTTCACTCCTGCCTATGAAATAGTACATGATATGATAAAGGGAAACGACTATCCAAGAAACACTCAGGTGAAGAGGAATATCAATCCTGAGGAGACCGACATCTATATTGTGCAATACAGTGATGGCGGCAATTGGGACACGGATGCGGCATTGGATAGCATTGAGAGACTATTGCCACATGTTACAAGATTCTGCTACTTGGAAACTTCTTTTGGAGATTGGAAGAGCGAATATTACAATAAGTTGAAGGAAAGGTTTTCGGATAAAATAAACGATGGAAGTGTCAGATTATATAGAATGCAAAAGCAGGAGCAAACATGGGACGCTCTTAAAACATTCTTTGGCAAGAGAGGTGGATGAAATGGTGCAGAATCCTACGATAAACGTGATGAGAGGAATACTGGTTGATGATGAGTGGACTAAGATGGCTAGAGACATAGCTAGTTTTTGCATAGAAAAATACAAGCTGGAATTGCCAGATATAAACTTCCACATAATTGGTGCAGAAGACCTTTATTCTATAAGCGCGACTGNCGGATGGAACGTCTCTCCTCAACACTGGAGTCTGGGAGAACAATACTGGATATCAAAGCAACAACATGAATTGGGACTTGGGCAGCTTTATGAGATTGTAGTTCCAAGCGAGGACACAAAAAAAGATTTAGGATATCATCCTGTTGATGCTTATGTATACGATGCGTCCCAGGATTATGCTAAGAGGCTGGTGATAGCACATGTCTATGGACATGCCCATATGTTTGAAGTGAATCCTATTGAAAGGAAGTTCAGGCCGGATTATCCACAGGGGTATCTGGCTTATGCGAAGAAGAGGCTGGAAGAGCTAGAGCAACAGGTTGGTGAAGACGGGGTGGAAAGAATCATGGATATTTCTGAATCATTATTTACTTTGGTGGATTGGTATCATATGGAAGAAGTCAAGCCGTATGAGGAAGAGGAAAATGTATGGGAGAAAATGCTTGAGACACCCGCTGAAAAGTCCAGAGAATTGAAAAAAGAATTGACAGAAAGAGGCGATAAGAAACCTCTTCCAGAAAAGAGAGATTATGATGTTTTCAAGTTCATCATCAATAATTCTACCAAAGTCACGGAATGGGAAAGGGAAATCATGGAAATAATGTACAACATAAAAAAAAGGAGTTATGCTGGTGGTCTTATCAATATCGTCCATGAAGGATTTTCTGCTCTGATAAATCTGAGATATGCGTTGGATGCAAACATTCCGATAGGAGAAGTGTTTGATTGGCTGAAAATGACCTATGGCATAGCTTCACAGCCGAAGGAAGTAAGAATGATTGGTGCCAACCCATATTGGCTAGGCATGAACTTGTTCTTGGATGTCATAGATAGATGGGACAAGGGCATGTATGGCCTTGATTGGGAGAACCTTACGGACGTGGAAGCTAGGAAAGAGTTCGACAAAAAGATAAACAAAGGTTGGGAGAAAGTCATTGAGATAACTAAAGTGGATGACGATTATAGCTTCATAGACAATTATTTTACAGAGGATTTCTTCAAGCACAAAGCTTCTCATCTGCTGGTCTATCAAGGCGACAAACCTGATGAAGGCGAAAAAGAAGAAGACACTTACATGATAGTGAGTAAGATGTATAAAGACGTGAAAAATGCATTGCTGTTCAACAAGTTTAACAACGGCTTGCCAAGGATATTCATACCGAAGAATGGAGGAGATTATGATGGGCTTGGACATCTTATGCTAGTGCAAGACTTCAGCAGATATGATAAACTTGACATACTTCAGGAAGAGCTGACTCTGGACTTGAAGGACACCTATAAAACTATGATGGATGCACTGTATCCTGTATGGGGAAAGCCTGTTCATCTGATAACTACGACCAACGAAGGGCAGAAAATAATGTTGAGCACGCTTGATGGCATTAAAGTAAAAATAACGCCTTTCGGCAGCAAGTGATTATCTGTAGTCGTCGAATTCTATTTTGTATTTGACTCCCTGATCATCTTCAACTGTATCTGGAAATAATTTCTTCAGATAAGGAATTTTTCTTGCAACTATCACTATGAATTTTTTATCTTGCACATCGACATAATAATCCAAGACGTCTTTTCTGTTTCTTATTTTAGGATTATCATTCAATATCTTTTCCCA
>C687J35174_10011818_pt1 | contig 10720 bp, 10 predicted proteins | sample RifCSPhighO2_01_FD_35174 | JGI IMG/M metagenome (IMG submission 35174) | reverse complement strand
CGAGGAAACGCTCAAGAGGGAGATCACGGAGTTCGAGAAGATGATGGAAAAGATCGGGAACGTCAACCTCCGGGCATTAGAGGTCTATGAGACGGTCGAGCGGGAATATGGGGAGCTGCTCAAGCGCAAGGAAACGCTCATGGGGGAGAAAGAAGACGTTATCCACATGATGGGGGAGATCGAGCAGAAGAAGGGAAGCCTCTTCATGCAGACGTTCAATTCCATCAACGAGCATTTCCAGAGGATATTCGGGACGATATCCACCAGGGGAAGCACCGCCTACCTGGAGCTGGAGGATCCGGAACAGCCATTCGCCGGCGGAGTGAACATCAAGGTGCGGGTCACCGGCACCAAATTCCTGGACCTGCGTTCCCTTTCCGGGGGAGAGAAGACCCTGACCGCCCTGGCATTCCTCTTCTCCGTGCAGGAGCATGAGCCCGCATCCTTCTACGTGCTGGATGAGGTCGATGCGGCCCTGGACAAGCACAATTCCGAGCGCCTGGCCAAGCTGATCAGGGGATATGCGGACCGGGCCCAGTACGTCCTGATATCCCACAACGACGCCATGATATCCGAGGCAGACACCCTCTACGGGGTCAGCATCGACAAGGACAACATGAGCACGGTCGTGAGCCTGAGGCTCTAGGCCTGCCCGTACAACGCGAGAACCTTCTTTATCTCGGCGGCCGTCTGCTCAAAATTGAACTGGGAGACTGCAGTGAACCGCGCGTTGGCAGACAATGACTCCTGCAGCTGCCTGTCGTCGAGCATGATGGCGATCTTCTTTGCCAGGTCCACCGGGTCCTGCTTGCGGAAAAACACGCCGTTGTACCGGTCCTGGATATATTCCTTGAGGGCGCCGACCTCGGTCACGATCACCGGGATCCCGCAGGCCATGGCCTCGATCGTGGAGAGCGATGAGGTCTCGGTCAGGGAGGGCAGGACATAGACGTCCATCGCCTGCAGGCATTTTTCTACCTCTGCCGTCTTCGGCACCCATGTCACCCCCTGCTTACCCTGGAACAGGGCTTCCAGCTCCTGTACTCCCTTGCCCACGACGAGCAGGTGCACCGGGTAATGCTTCCGCAGGCGGATGAACGCGCGGTATAATGTCCGGGGGTCCTTCTCCCTGCCCAGTCTGCCCACAAAGCCGATCACCTGCCTGTCCATGTCCAGCCCCAACTGCTGCTTTGCCAGGCGCTTGCTCTGCGCAGGGGTGAACCGGCGGATGTCTGTCCCCATCCGCACCACGGTCTTCACGGTCCTGATGCCCTCCCAGGTGATGATCTCGCTGATCTCCTGCGAGGGCACCATCAGGATGGTGCACTGGTTGTAGAGGCGCTGCGCGATCCTCTTGGTGAGGGCATGGTACACCATGCTCTTGAGATGCCGGGCGCCGATGCTCTTGGTGACCAGCTCCCATTCTAAGGAATGGATGTAGGCGATCACCGGTTTCCTCAGCTTTCTCCCGTAGTGGATGGCTGCCCCGCCGATCGGGCCGATGGTCTGCGTCCAGATGATGTCCGCCTCTGCGCACGCCTTCTTTATCAGCCGCAGGCGGAACCGCGCCGGGGTGAAATCGCCGATGCTGAAGCCGAATACCGGTATCCGGATGAGCTGGATCCCGGGCATCTCCACCTCCTCTCCCGGAAAGCCCGGCGCCACCACCGTCACCTGGAAGTCTGCAGCAATCCGGGGGATGATCTCTGAGAGGAACCGCGCGATGCCGTCCCAGCGCGGAAGGAAGCTGTCTGTTGCGATGAGGAGCTTTTTCATCTTTTCACCTGACCTTCACGAACCGCTCCGCATATCCCGCATGGGCGATGATGCCGTTGATGATGGCGCGGGCATAGACGCTCCAGCCGAGGTTGAGCATGGCCATCTTCTGGCTCCGGAAGCATGCCAGGGCCTGCCGCTTGACCGGGAATGTCTGGGTGATGTCCACATACATCTTCGGCGCATCCCGCTGGAGGATATGGAAGGGGCTCCAGATGTCAAAGGCATAGAGGTCTGCCTGCAGTCCCAATCCGTCAAAGATATCCCTCACTATCCGGTATGCTGCCCGATGGTCGACGTGCGGATCGTTCGGGGAATGGGCGAATATCTTCTCCGGCCTTATCCTGGCGATGTACCGCTTCAGCTCGCGCATCACCGCCGGCGTCGCCCCTTCCCTGAACTTCCCCTCCTTCAGGTCAAAGAACCGGACCTCTTTTCCCCCGATGACCTTATCCGCCTCAATGGACTCCTGCTTCCTGATGCTGACCGCCACCTTGCGCTTGTACCAGATGTGGGAGGCTTCACCATATGATAGGACGATGGTGTATATCCCCTTGCCCTGCTGCGCATACTTTGCCAGGGTGCCGCCGGGGCCGAGGATCTGGTCGTCGGAATGCGCGCAGATGACCAGGACGTTCTGTTTGGGCATAGAGAACACAATGTTCTGCCGCTTTAAAATCCTTTCTGTATAACCTTTTTGCATAAGAAAAATGCGCAGACCGGGACTTTCGCCAGCGCCCTGCTGTTTCGAACCCGGATCGTCGGCTTGGAAGGCCGAAATCTTAGCCATTGGACCATCTGCGCGCAGGCAGGGCAAGCCGATGTTTGTTTATAAACGTTGCTTTTCTTTTTACTTCACGCTATCTCCACACAATCGCATCGCCCACCGCTGTCCCGGTCCTTGCGACCGTGCCTGCGGGCAGCTCGATGAGCACAGAATATGCCTGTTTCGGCAGGTATACCTGCCAGGGCCGGAGGCGCTCTTTGATCTCGATGACCTGCCTCCTGCTGCTGAGGAAGAGCAGGTCGATGGGGAAGAAGACGAAAACCATATGAATCCGGTATCTCCGCGGCACCGGGAAGGGAAATATCATCGCCGTCGGCCTGCGGAAAAACATCAGGCCGAGCGCCCGGCCCAGCATGCCGGAGCGGAGCGTATACCTCTTGGCCAGCTGCTGTTTCTTAGTGGCGTTGCTGATCATCCTCTTTTCTTTTTCTCTCCCCTATAAAAGGATTTCCCCCTTCATGATACCGACGAGAAATCCCGCAACTTCTTCACTCCAGCGTAGTTTTCATGGAAAAAATGAAAAAGAAAACATTTAAATAGGAGTTGCCTTACGTAATCCTCATCACATCGGGTGTCATTAAAAAAGCGGTGTAAACAACTTCACATGAGATTATTGGAGAATATCCACGGGCTCGTTCAGGAAATCAGTGATATCCTTCTTCCTTTATTCATCCCTATTCATCAGTTTTCAGCCCGGAGCAGCAGCGCTGTCCCGGCATAACTGCAATTCCCAAAACAAAAAAGAGGTTGATATGATGGTGATGGTTGCGTCAGCGGCGCGGAAGGTTTCAATTGTTCTTATCTCATTGGCATTTATGGTGATGGCGGCGCAGATGGTGGTTGCCGGGTTTTCACCGCTCGTTGGCTTTCATGCAAATATTACTGGCATCAGTAATGGCATCGGAGAAAATATAGCGGCGGGGGGTAACAGTTTCTATTCCGCAACATTTACCGTATTAAATGCTTCAACGGAAAAGAATACAAATACCTTTGGCGTACCATCTATTGCCTATCTGAGAAATTCAAGCACTGGCGGAATCAATGGTTGGGTTCTCAATATCACGATATTCTATTTCAATGACACTACAACGAATGTCACCATCGTTAATATATCACTCCCTGCAGGGCTTCGCTCCATTAGCACAAGCGGTTCATGCGTCGGGAACGCATCGAATGTTGCAGGACTTAACTGTACTGTTTATGGATCAGGAAGAGACGTTGTCTGGCATTTTGATAATGATGATTTGAATGCAATCATTAATTATAACACTTCCGGCGGTCCTTTTAGTTCAAATGCTACATTTGCCATCAATGTCACCTCTCTCCCGAGCGTTGACGGAAAGGTGGACATCAGAGTGCGTGTTGCCAACCAGTCTAGCGGATCATTCTCCAGTGTCGGTGGCTCTGCCTTCGAGACTGAGTTCAACATCTCTGATAAAATATATCTTGATGGGACGATCCCGACACTGAGTTCTGCGAAGACAAATAGTACCACTACATTAAATATAACCTTTAGCGAAAATATGAATGGGTCAACGGTGAAGACAAATTCCTTTAATGTTACCTTTGCTAACCGGTCAGACCTTACTCAGCTTCTTCCGATTGCGGTGACCGGAGTAGACAACCTCAAGGGAAGCAATGACACCCAGTTGACAGTAACCATCGCATCTATTGCTGCAAACGAAACGCCGAAAATTCATTATAACGGAAGCAGCACCGGAGAAAATGGCTCCGCCATTACTGACCTTGCAGGGAACGAGATGGATGCGAATATGACTGCAACAAATACGGTTACTGCGAGTGATGGAGCGCCGCCGACATTCAAGAGCGGAACGCTCAATTTGAATGTTACTGGTTTCAATGTGAACCTCACACTGGACTTTGACGAGCCCATGGCAGCGATACCGGGGCCGGTTTTTGCCGATAACATCCTCATGCTGATGGCCAACGGTACTCCCTCTTCCAACGTGACTGTCCGGAATCCGTTGACTGTTACAACGGTGGGCAGCAACGGAACTACGCTGTATATCACTTTGAATTCAAGCGATGCTGCCAATCTCTCCCGGTTCAGGACGTCGATTAACATCACCATCCAGCCGTTCTTCTTCAACGATACCGCTGGAAACCTGCAGAGCGCCTTGGTAAGCTATAATTCATTAACCTTTACCAACGACACGGTAGCGCCGACGCTGGTGAACTATACGTACTTCCATAATAATAACGGCTCCAGCATCCTGCAGCTCGGGTTTAATGAGCCGGTTGATTTGCCAGCCATTGTGCCTACGGAAATTAAATTAGCGTACAACCAGAATCACCGCAATGCAAAGTTGCTTGCTGCAACCAACTTAAGTGATGCGAGCTTTGAGCAGTCCTATGTGGAGACCCTTGCCCTGAAGAATGACCAGAGCGGCAATCTCTTCTATAAGACAATTAACCTGACCTTGAACAGCAACTATACTGACCTGATTGCTGCATGGGACAGGAAAGGATTAAGCTCATTGTATATCTCGCTGTCCAACAGCACGGTCTATGACCTATCTGCTAATATCTTTGGCGGAGTGCTCAACTCGAGCGGCCAAGCAGTCACCTGGACGCAGGATACGAATGTGCCGACCATCTTGAGCGCTTCCATCAGCGATGTGAATGTGACCGGGCCTGGGAAACATAGTATCACTATCCGGTTCAGCGAGAACATGACCAACAGTACAAGTACCATACAGTATGTCAGCAAGGGATCTTCATCCAAAACGCTCTTCAATATTACCCTTCTTGAGGGAACGGCAATATGGACGGGATACTTTAATTTCACGACTGATCTCGGTGAGGATGGCGAATGGAACATCAGCGTTTCCGGGCCAAAGGACCTCTCAGGCAACTTGCTCACCAATGGAAGCACCGACCTGAAATTCACTCTGGACACCACGCCGCCGTTTATTGTCTATGCGTATTATCTGGAGAACGGGATTGGAGGTGGCAGCGATACGCCGTATAATGGAACGTTTGCTTCCAATGACACGATTGTCCTCGTATTCAATGAGCCGCTACAGACTCAGAGTGGCAATCTGTCTAACTTGTCTGTTGGCAATTTCACGTTCAGGGATGCGAGCAGCTCTTTTGGATCAAGTGCGGTTTTTGCGAGCATTGACGGCAAAAACGTCAACTTAATTGCTGCAGGAGGCACTCCAGCACTCAGCCTTCGAGGAGAATGGATTGATATTATCAATGCATCTGCACTCCAGACATTTAATGTACGCGCTAATGGCTCCACATGGTTTATCCGGGACAAGGCAGATAACTTTGCAGTGAACAAGAGTGCTACCACGAGAACGACAACCGCAGCTGCCGGACCGAAGATTGTCATTGCGGACTATGCGTTTACCGCAACAAACAACACCGCAGTTACTGTCTCATTCCCCACCTGCGTCAATACCGGGAACATGAGTGCATTCCTGCCATCAAGCACATCAGCATACAGCTTTGTCAGCTACTACAATACCAATAGTTGGACGGATACTGCGGTGGGATCACTCCGTAACCTGGTCGGCTACCGCTTCACCTGGTCTGATACGGGCAGGAATCCGTCCCAGGATGGCAGCGACGATGTGTTCCGGGTGTATCTGAAGAATTCGAGCGACTGCAGTGTTGAGTCCACAACCATCACTATCGGGAATGGCTGGAATTACCTGGCACTCGATGGCAACTACTACAGCGGCACCAAGAATACGCAGGGCAGACTGCAGGAGATTCCGGACACCTGGCTGAACAGCCTGTCTGCTGCAGGCACCATTGAGGTCTCCAAGATCCAGTATGGCTTTAGCAATACGACTGCATATACGAATGGAGCCTCTGGAGGATTCGTGAACTGGGATACCCTCTCGGTGGGGCCGTTCACTGCCTTATGGGTTGACTCATCAAATCCAGCTGACCGGTCGTTCACCGGAGCGGGCAGGACATAAATTTTCCTTTTTTTCCATAACATATAAAAAGGGGTGGGCGCAGTAGTCGAGAGGATGCGAACTTGAGGGATTGTCAGTGACCGCCAAAACCACCATATTCAGCTTATTTTTGCTGTTGTCCTTGCCCCTTGCCTTTGCCGGGATTGAGGATTACACCATCTATTATGGTACTGTTACCCTTGGAGGCTCTAACCTGGGTTCTGGGAATACTATCAGTGCAACCATCGGTGGCACTGCCGCGGGATCAACGACCACTACCACAAGCGGCGAATACAAGCTGGTTGTTTCTTTGCCATCAAACGCGTCTAACGGAGCTGCAATCACCATCAGCCTGGCAACGCCAAGCGGCTATGATTCGGTCAGTGCTATCACTGGAAATACCTATTCCACCAGCAATAACGGGAAGTTTACCCGGCTGAACCTCGCGTTTACTGGTACTGCAACTGCTGCGAGTGCAGGAACCTCTGAAGGCGCTGCCGGCGGTGGCAGTGCTGCGGCGGCATCTGGCGGAGAGGGAGGGGTATCAACTCCAGGAACAAAAGTGACCTCTCCGGCAGTCGTCTCCAAGATTGCCGGATCCCTGCCCGAGGGATGGACGAATATTGATGTGTATCAGATCGGCTCGACAAAGGCAGAGGCAGTGACCACCTCATTAGGCGACATCATCTCCACTGCGCTGAAAGAGGTTACGGAAGCGCCCGCGGTCGAGGTGATTCGGGCGCTGCAAGAGGCGTTTGCAGCCAATGAGATTACCCAGGTTATTGTCACCAAGGCGGTCGAATCCTTCCAGATCAACAATAAGGATACTGGAGAGATCGCCTACCGCTCTACTGTCACCCTCACCTTTACCGCGCCAGCGGACATGGAGGAGGTAACCATCGTCGAGGTCATCCCCAAATCAGTCGCTTCCTCTGCAGACGCGCTCTTCTTCCCCGGGGAAAAGCCGAAGATCCTCCAGAGGGATCCGGTGGTGGAATGGTTCTTCGAGAGCGTCAGGAAGGGGGAGAGCAAGGACCTGAGCTATACGGTGAGCACCCCCACCAAGCTGAGCACTGCAGATATCTCTTCCATCACCATCGCGGCAGGAAAAGAGGCAGCCGCTGCACCTCCCGTCGAGCGGAAAGTCTTCACCAAGCAGGCGGTTGTCGGGCTGCTGATCGTGGTGCTGATCGTCCTGATCGGGCTGCTCATCTACTACTATGTCGAGCATCATAAGTCAAAAAAGAAGAAATAAGAGATAAACCAGCAGTGGTGATACCATGGAAAAAAAGAACATCATCCTCGTCCTGATCAGCATCATCCTTGTATTTCTGCTGTTCACCACCTTCCGGCCGGGGATCACGACGGCAGCGACGCTCTGCACGAGCTGCCAGCAGGTCTCTGACTGCCAGGATACCTGCTATTCATCCTGCCTGGCAAAGGGATATGATGTGGTGACCTCGACAGGGATTGAGAACGACGCCGGCGAAGTGGAATGCAGCTGCACGTGCGAGAGCTTCCTGAACAATAAGATACGGGGGAAATAGCTGCCCGGCAACCGTCTTCTTTTTATATTGCCTGTCCATTGCTCTTTCCATGAGCAGGGTCTCCTACTGGAGTGACTATCTTCGGGATCGCTACTGTCTCCATCTCGGGGTTGCGGACAAACACCATGTCCGCGTATCGCTGGAGCGGGCGCAACGGAAAGGAATATCAGAACATGATGCGCTTTTTGGCCATGCACTCCAGATATTTGCCCGCGGCTCCCCGCAGCTCCATGCCGAGGTGTTGGAGTGGAACGCCAGACAGCGGAAAAAGGTGACCGACACCATCGACCATTATCTTGCCTCTATCCGCAATTAGATATAATTAGATATATCATCTCAAATTCATGTTCGTTTCCTTTGACGGTGGTTTGGTTTTCGTGCAACGCTTGGCGAAGCCGGAAAATCCAAAGTTACCAATGGCGGGCTAATACGATTTTATCTTCCGTTTTCGTATAGGATAATATGCTAGCCCAAGAATAATAAGCAGGAGTCCAACCAAGAGAGAAGCCCAACCCCCATAGACAAAAATCAGGTGCTCCTCAAATAATTTAATTAAAGCAACCCCTAAAACAAAACCGGAAAAACCTGTCCGTATATACGCGAGTGTATTTCGTTCATTAGCTAGTACAGTCCTTTCTTGGGCAAGTAATTTATGCGTTTGCAGGGATTTCTTAAAATGATTGTTTTGAAATGCTTTTTTCCCGTTATTATGCTTCATAGCGCTATCTTGCCCTTGATTATTTATAAATCATTCTAAAAGCGCCCCTTGGATTGCAACGAACTGCGTTTTACGTCCCTTCCTGCCAGCTGGCCAGGTACTTCTTCTGCTCCGCGGTGAGCTCGTCCATAGCGATGCCCATGGCATCCAGCTGGGTCTGGGCGATATGATCGTCGATCTCCTCCGGCAGGACGATCACGCTGGGCGTGAGCTTCCCCCTGTTCTTCGCGAGATACTCGCATGCCAGGGCCTGGCCGCAGAATGAGGTGGACATCACCTCGCTGGGATGCCCTTCAGCCGCCGCCAAGTTCACCAGGCGGCCTTCGCCGATCAGGAACAGCCGCTTGCCGCCTATGACATACTCGTCGAGGAACGGACGGACCCTCCGGACAGAGGAGGCCAGCTCTTCCAGCTTCCTGACGTCAATCTCGATGTCAAAATGCCCGCTGTTTGCCAGGATGGCGCCGTCCTTCATCACCCTAAAATGCTCTTCGCGGAGCACATGCTTGTTTCCGGTCAATGTGCAGAAGATGTCCCCGGCCGGGGCTGCCTCTGCCATCGGCATGACGCGGAAGCCGTCATAGGCAGCCTGCAGGGCAGGGAACGGGGCGACTTCGGTGACTATCACATTCGCTCCCAGCCCCTTGCAGCGCAGGGCAAATCCCTTGCCGCAGCTGCCATAGCCCGCAACAACAATGGTTTTTCCTGCAAACAGGATATTGGTCGCGCGGATGATGCCATCGACCGTGCTCTGGCCGGTCCCGTAATAATTATCGACGAGATGTTTGGTCTTGTTGTCATTGACCGCGATGATGGGGTATTTTAATGCCTTATCACGCTCCATGGCGTGCAGGCGGATGATCCCTGTCGTTGTTTCCTCACAGCCGCCGATGATCTGCGGAATCAATTCCTTATGCTTCTGGTGGATCTCGGTCACCAGGTCGCAGCCGTCGTCAATGGTGATATGCGGGTTCTGCCGGATGACATTGGTGAGATAGCGGTAATAATCCTCCTTGCTCTCCCCTTTGTACGCCCAGACCTTCACCCCTTCTTTGGCTAATGCTGCGGCGACATCATCCTGCGTGCTCAGCGGGTTGCAGCCGGTGATGGAGACATCAGCCCCCCCGGCGATCAATGTGCGGACGAGTATCCCTGTTTCTTTGGTGACGTGGAGGGCCATGCCGATGCGCAGGCCCTGCAGCGGCTTCTCTTCCGCGAATCTTTTCCTGATCTCCTGCAGCGCAGCCATGTGCTGCTCTGCCAGCTCCAGGTTCATGACGCCCTGCTGGGCAAGCTGCATATCGCGGACTTCGTAGTGCGGACCGGTTTCCATGCGCATCACCGGTGACGGGAAATGATGAACAGATTATATACATTTCGGCATGAAAAATGGAAATTTTCTATAAAAAACATATAATACCAGATAATATCCGAAAGATTTAAATATTGCTGTACACTTAGATGTACTGAAAACAGCCCCCGCCCAACCCCCAACACAGACGATTCATCATCGTTCTCGCGGCGGGCTGTTTCCTTTCCTATGGACCAGAAAGACGGCAAGATCATCGCGCTGCTGCGGCAGGACGCGCGCATCCCCATCCGGGAGATCGCCCGGAAGACCGGGTTCCGGCCGAGCACGGTGCACCAGCGGATCCAGCGGCTGGTCGCCGATACGGTCATCGAGAAGTTCACGGTCAAGCTGCGCAATGCCTCCGTTGACGAGGGGTTCATCGCGTTTCTGCTGATCGCGACGAAAAAAGACCTGCCCGCGTCATTCTTCTCCGTGCCCCAGGTCAAGGAGATGTTCGGGATTACCGGGGAATACGATCTCGCGGTAAAGCTGAAGTTCAAGGGCGTCGAGGAGTTCAACCATTACCTGATCAACCTGCGGAAATACCCGGCCATCCAGAAGACATTATCGATGATCGTGACGACGACGCTGAAGGAGGAGGTATGA
>C687J35174_10011816_pt1 | contig 10720 bp, 13 predicted proteins | sample RifCSPhighO2_01_FD_35174 | JGI IMG/M metagenome (IMG submission 35174) | reverse complement strand
CGAAGCTCTCAACAATTCCGTTTGTGCCTTTTGTTTTTCAATTTGTTTTTTAATCTCTATTACTTGTGTTTTCTTGTCCGCCAAAACTTCTTGCTCAATTTCATAATTATCTTTTGTTGAATTCATCTTATTTAAAAGCTCTTTGTCTTCGGCCTCTACCTTTTGTATATATTTAATACGAGCCATAAAGTCACTTAGGCTATCAGAGCTAATTAGTAGTTCAAAGGTTGTATATTGATGTTCTATATATTCACGCTTTATTCTTTTTGCTAATAGCTCTTTATGATAATCAATAGTTTCACCAAGTCGATTGAGCCTAATTTCAAGTAAATCAATATCTTCTTGAAGAATTTTTAATTCCTCTTGCTTTTGTTCTATCTGATAATTGGCCCTTTTAATCTGAACATTTTTTAAAGCAATTTCACCTTNTATGATTTCTTTTTCTCTTGCAAGTGANGCCCCTTTGCTCCTTGTGGATTCAAGCGCCTTTGTTAGCGTATCAATTTCTGCTTGAAGATCATCTATCTCCCTAGATGCATCAACTTCTTTATATCCAAATGTAAATGGCAAAACAACAGTTATTAAGAGCGCGATAAATATCGCGCTGACATAAAACAAAACCCCTCTATTTTTTAAAATTCTGTTGTGAAATAAAGACATGTGAGTCTAGTAATTAATATATCTGCGAGTTGCAAAATATCCGCTTATAGTTGAAAGGAGCACGCCGAAGATAAGCTCAACCGATAAACCAATTGCAATCACGGAAAAACCAATACTTGAAACTTGCAAATTCCCTAGCGCAAGCGTCATGGCATTTTGATATTGAGTTAATAAAAGTGGAATTATTATAGCTGATGCGATCAAAACAGAAACAACTGTTGAAAAAATTCCCTGATATATAAATGGTGCTCTTACATACCAGTCCGTAGCTCCAACTAATTTCATAATGATTATTTCGTTTTTTTGTGAATAGATTGTAATGCCAATCGTTAAGAAAATTATTAAAATTGTTGAAATCGTAAAAACTAAAAGCAAAGTTCCGCCAAAGATCTGAATTCCAAATACTATTTTTGCAAGCGTTGAAACAACATTTTCAGACGCCAAAACATCACTAATTAANTCATTAGATTTGAAATATTCAGAAACAGATGAAATCTTGTCTAAAGATATTGCCTTAACGTTTAANTGTGCAGGGAAAACATTTGCAGTTACNCCTTCTATTATTTCTTGATTGTCTTTTGCATCTTCAATAAAAGATTGCATTGCTTGTTCTTTCGAGACATATCTAACTTCTGCGACATAATCAGTAGATTCCAAAGTCCTTTTTACTTCCAAGATTTGTTCTTCCGTTACATCATCTTTAAAAAAACCAATCACTTCTGGCTTTTGAGTAAAATAAGCTGAAATTGAATTTGATGTGTATATAAGTGTTAATAAAACTCCTAAAATAATAAAGGTTGTAGTCATCATAAAAATCACAGCATATGCGCGCCATCCACTTCTTTTAAGATTTAGTGCAGTTCTAGCAAATATTGAATTATTCATATTTACCTTCCCTTTTGTCTTTTATAATTTTGCCTTTTTCAACATGAATAACGCGTTTTTTAAGTGAATTTACAATGTCCTCGTTATGAGTTCCAAAAATAATTGTTGTCCCCCATTTATTTATTTTTTTTATTAAATCAACAACGACCCAAGAAGATGTACTATCAAGATTTCCAGTAGGTTCATCGGCAAGTAAAATTTTTGGCTCATGAGCTAAAGCCCTTGCAATTGCAAGTCTTTGCTTTTCTCCACCTGATAAATTTTTTGGGAACCTTAATGCCTTATCACCCAAACCAACTAGATTTAACAAATTAGGCACAATTTGATCTATCTCGGAACTTGGCTTATCGACAACGTGTAAAGAAAGTGCAACATTTTCAAAAACATTTCCAGAGTCAAGCAATTTAAAATCTTGATAAATATATCCAACCTTTCGGCGAAGCAAAGGAACATCTTTCTTTTTTAAACCTAATAAATTAACATCGTCAACAATAACATCACCCTCGGTTGGATCTTCTTCTTTAACAATATGATTCATTATTGTTGTTTTCCCAGCACCTGAAGAACCGATTAAAAAAACAAACTCACCAGGTTCAATTGAAAAGGAAACCCCATCTAAAGCAGAGGTACCATCAGCATATTTCTTTGAAACATTCTTAAATTCTATTATCGTTTTATTAGCAGACATCTTATTATTTTAATTTAACACTATTAACTTCCATTATTGCATATCCACTACCATTACTAACAGTATATTTTCCGTTAACTTCTACATTCAGGCCAGTAGAAAGGCCAAAGTCGAGTTTTGTTGAAACTAAATATGAAATTAATTTGCCCTCTGTATCATAAAGTCCATATTTATAAGTTACACCATCCATTTCAGAAATCAATTTAATTATTCCAGATAAACTTTTATTCTGTGAATCAACTGACGGAGGCTGAAAATACGCATTTGAACTAACTTCCTTATTTATAGAATTATTTTTTGGTCTAAAACCTGCTAATATCTGGTAACCACCTACGACTACCAAGATTGCTATAAAAAGGTATGCGAAATTCTTATAGGAATTATATTTTTCGTAAGGCATACTAAATTTGAGTATATCAAACATTAGAACTTAAAAGCGATGCGTTAATAAATCCGTCCAAATCTCCGTCTAAAACCGCATCTGGATTTGTTGATTCGTAACCTGTTCTATGATCTTTTACTAACTTGTAAGGTTGCAAAACGTATGATCTTATTTGATTCCCCCAACCTGCTTCTTTATATTCACCGCGCAAATCAGACTCTTCTTGGCGTCTTCTTTCTTCTTCAATTTGAACTAATTTAGACATAAGCATATGCATAGCAATTTCTCTATTTTTTATTTGTGATCTTTCTTGTTGTGAAGCAACGACAATTCCTGTTGGTATGTGCTTTAATCTAACCGCCGTTTCTACTTTATTTACATTTTGACCACCAGCACCACTTGCCCGCATCATTGTCATTTCAATATCTTCATCCTTAATTTCAATTTCANCTCCTTTTTCTATGATAGGAAGTACTTCAACTTTTGAAAAAGATGTTTGCCTTAAATTTTGCGCATTAAACGGAGAAAGTCTAACGAGTCTATGTATTCCAATTTCTTGCTTTAAAAATCCATATACATAAAGACCCTCAACTTTATACGTAACGGTTTTTACACCAGCTTCTTCGCCGTCAACTTTGTATACCATAGAATATTTCCATTTCTTTCTTTCGAAATACCTTGTGTACATCCTTTCTAAAATACCTGTCCAATCCATAGCTTCTGTCCCACCAGCGCCTGATGAATGCAATGTAAAAAATGCACCACTTTTATCGTATTTTCCTGAAAGATATAAAACAAGCTCTAAACTTTTGACTAGTTTTTCAAGTTCTTTTTCATCTCCATCTATAAGTAAAAGTTCTAAAAAATCAATGTCATCAATTGTCTTTTTTATTTCTGATAATTCTTGCGAAACCGAAGAAGCATTTTCTCTGCCACTCCAAAACATAGCATCACTCATCAACAACTCGATTTCTTTTATCCTTTTTTCCAAAGTCTCTCTATCAAGATTTTTTTTTATTTTTTCCGCACGCTCAACTATTGTCATTTTTAAGCGCATCAAAGACAAGATATGGATTACTTCCAATAACACTTTGTGCATACAACTCCATTGATCCAATATCGGCAGTCTTTACAGATAATAAGCCACGGTCAACAATTCTAACAACAACTGGCATGTGTTCCCAAACTTCTGTGGTTTTGGAAAGCGGTGGCATAATTATAGATAAGTTAAAACTTGAAACACCAAGTTTTTCTTTTATGGTATTTAAAGTATCACTAACTACATCTGCTAATTCTTTATTTAAGCCATTACCGAAAATCATAATTTCCTTTTCTTTTATCGGAGTTATATTTACAAGCAACCTAACATTTCCTATTTTGTGGGCAAGTCCAAGCTTTTCATGGATTTCATAAACATCATCAAAATAATTACTTCTATTTCTTTCTTGGTACATATGTGCAGAAACTCTTAAATCTTCAACTTTTGCATACGCTTGGCCTGAAGTCAAAACAACTTGAGCATGCCCGTGTATAATCGAAGCCCCAGCTTTCCATAAACAGTTCCAAGTAAAAAGAGGGTAAATTGCTAAAAGATTGTGCTTATTAGCTTTTACAAACCACTCATGTGCAACATTAAAATAATCGCGTACTCGTTTTCTTGAAAAGAGTAAAGGATTATGCTCGTCAAATATAATTAAGCCATGAAAGCCATCGTACTTAGCAACATTTGACGCTGTTATACAATATTTTCCTTTTATTCGTCCAAAGATATCAGCAGGCGTGCCTTTTTCTGGATGCATAAACGGATCTCCAGCAACAGATTTAATCTGATCCATAACATCACTAAAGTTGTATCCGCTTTCAACGAGTGGCCGCATAGTTCTAAGCTCATTAAAAATTGCCCCTTCGTAGGTGACAGTATTTGTAATTCTTATAAAATCTTGCTTTTTAACGTGCGAAATTGATCCGAAATTTGTTTCTACCCATGAATTCATTTCTGTTGGGATAACTAATTCACCCTTTGTTTCCCAACATGAATAAACTTTATCAAACAATTCCTTTTCCTTTTTGCTAAAGCTATTTAATTTTTTAAAAAATTGATCTTTAAAACCACTCATAATAATTAATAGAATTCCTCATGAAAAATATTTTCACTACTAACATTTTTATCTAGTAACATCTGCTTTGCTGATTTTACCATTTCTGTTCCTCCACAAATAAAATATTGTGAATCAGAAATTATTTCAGAACTTAAACCTGCAATAAATTGCGTAACATAGCCGCTGGTAGTTTCAGGTAGGGATTCTCTTGATAAGTATTTCTTATAATATTTTATCGAGCCGTCATGCAGATATCTATCAAATAAATCTGTATAAAATAAATCATTTATATTTCGTGTTCCAAAATGCAAGTGAATATTATGTTTTAGGTCCGACTTATTAATTATCAAAGTTTCAATCATTGATCTTAAAGGTGCAATCCCTGTTCCTGTTGCGATAAAAAACAAATTTGATGCAGGCTTTGAAGGCAGGACGAAATTTCCAATTGGACCTATAAAAGAAATTTCGTCCTTAATATTTAGTTTCAGTAAGTGATTCACACCAAGTCCGTTTGGTTTTGCATCGAAACACAAAATAAATTCTCTTTCACTTGATAATGGAGAAGATGCAATTGAATACTGCCTTCGAGTTTTTGGATCAACAATAATTGAAATATATTGCCCTGAAACAAAATCAAGTATTTTTGGCTCAAACATTTCAAATGTAAACTCCCAAACAAAATTCGCTATTTGCTTTTTTGTTTTTAATTTAGCAATGGATTTAATCAATTAGTAATTCCTTATCGTTTAAAACCCTATTTACCTCTTCTAACATTTCATCTATTTCGACAATCGACATTCCATGGATTTCAGCTCCTTCTCCAATAGTATCAAACGCACTCGCAAAACACCCTACACAATGAAGGCCAAAAGCCGTCAAAACCTCAACTGCTTCTGGATAACTATTTACTAGTTCTGCAATATTCGTTTCTTTTGTTATTTTAATTTTATTTTTTTTCATTCTTATTTAACGAATTTTTTAATGCCGTAAAACCTACTAATGCACACTTTCTTCTTGCGAAAGTCAAATCAATCCCTAAAAGTTTAATATATTCATCTTCATTTAACTTATCTACAAAATCCAAATTTTTACCAATTATAAAATCAGATAAAATCGAAATTGCCCCTGTTGAAATAATACAACCAGACGACGAATATCCAACATCTTTTATAATTCCATCTTTTACTTCTAATTCAATAGAAATTTCATCTCCGCAAGAGGAATTAACATCTTTGCCAACATGAGACTTTATTTTTAGCGATTTATTATTATGTTGATTTTTATAGTGAAATAAAAATTCATCTTTATACAATGTATCTGTCATAAAAGCATTCCTTTTGCCTTTTTAATTCCAGAAATAAGCTGATCAATATCTTTGAAATTAGAATAAATTCCAAAACTCACACGAGCGGTTGTTGTTATATCTTGTTTTTTATGCCAAGGCATAACACAATGATGGCCCGATCTTACAGCAACTCCACATGTATCTAAAACAGAAGCTAAATCATGCGATGGAATATTTTTCACATTAAAAGCAAATAGACTTGAATTTGGTGAACCATAAATTATAACGTCATTGTCTTCACGCAATCTACTTAGTGCATACTCCATTAAACTTTTATCATGATTAATTATGTTTTCAATACCGATTTTATTTATATAGTCACATGCAAAGCCAAGACCTATAGCGCCAGAAACATTTGGCGTTCCTGCTTCAAAACTTTCAGGCATTTGTGCAAAAGTTGATTTTTCATATGTGACTTCATTAATCATTCCTCCACCAAATTTTACTGGCCTTAATTCGTTAAAAACCTTTTTATTTATCCATAAAACCCCAATCCCCATTGGACCATACATTTTATGCCCGCTAAATGCATAAAAATCGATACCAAAACTTTGGACATTTATAGGAAGATGTGAAACAGCTTGAGACCCATCAACNAGNATCCTTGGCATAGGGGTAGCCCCTAAAAAGGGGTAGCCCCTTATTTCATTAACTCTGCCAAGGACATTTGAAACTTGAGTAAATGCAACAAGCTTAACTTTTGCCCAATCAACATTTGTATTTTTAATATCTAAATCACCACTATTATCAACTGGTATGTATTTAATTTGCGAACCTGTCATTCTACAAACCTCTTGCCACGGGACAAGATTTGAATGATGTTCAATTTCAGAAACTAAAACAATATCACCCTTTTTTAAATTTTGAAATCCCCATGAAAAAGCAACAGTATTTATAGACTCTGTTGTTCCGCTTGTAAAAACAACTTCAGAAGGAACGACTGCCCCTATAAATTTCGAAACTTTTAATCTCGCATTTTCGTACATCACAGAGGCTTCCTCACTTAACGTATGAACACCACGATGAACATTGGCTCTGTGATTTGTTTCAAAATCATAAATTCCATCTAAAACATATTTTGGAATTTGAGAAGTTCCCGCACTATCTAAATAAGCCAACCTTTTACCGTGAATTTTTCTTTTTAAAATCGGGAAATCAGATCTGTAATCCTTAATCATAATTTTATATCGGGGAATTTTTGAAAAATATCATTAATAAAACCAGTCACAAGTAAATCACGCGACTTCTTGTCTGAAATTCCNCGAGACATTAAATAATACATATGCTCATTATCGATTGTAGAAATAGTAACTCCGTGTGAAGCTTTTACATCATCTGCTTTAATTTCAAGTTGAGGTGATGAATTCACCTTACAATTATCACCAATCATAAGATTATCATTTTTTAAGTAAGCGTCTGAAAGTTGGGCAATCTTTCCTATATTTATCATTCCAAAAAAATTCATATTGGAAGAATCCATAAAAACACCTTTAATATGAACTCTTGATTTCGTATTTGGAACCATATGAGAACTTGTCGTTTTTATATTATAAGAATGAGCATCTTTCCCAATTATGATTCCATAAATATTTGCGGATGCACCTTCTTTTTCCAAAATAATTTCAAGATCAAGACTTCCTCCATTTTTACCAATCACAAGTATATCTTCGTGCCTATCTATTATTATTTTTTCCTGCTCATAACCTTTGCCGATTTCAAATTTTATCATCCTACTGATCCTTCCATTTCTAGTTCTATTAATCTATTTAATTCCAAAGCATATTCCATCGGCAGCTCTTTTATGATCGGTTCAATAAATCCATTCACAATTAGGGCAGCGGCAGAGTCTTCAGAAAGCCCCCTACTCATTAAATAAAAGAGCTGCTCTACTCCAACTCTGCTTACACTTGCTTCATGACCAATCTTTACATTTTTATTATCGATCTTCATAAATGGGTAAGTATCTGTTCTCGATTCTGGATCAAGTAAGAGCGCATCACAAACAACACTTGATTTAACATTCGTGGCTTTTTTGACTACCTTTACTAGACCACGATATGTTGCACGTCCGGACTTTTTTGAAATTGATTTCGAAATGATATTAGAAGAAGTATTCGGCGCAAGGTGAACCATCTTAGCCCCTGTATCTTGATGCTGTCCTTCACCTGCAAAAGCTAACGACAAAACCTCACCTCTTGCGCCCTCTTCCATCAAATAAACAGAAGGATATTTCATAGTAACTTTTGAACCAATATTGCCATCAATCCATTCCATAGTTGCATCTTTGTATGCGTATGCCCTTTTTGTTACAAGATTATAAACATTACTGTACCAGTTTTGAATTGTTGTATATCTAAACCTCGCACCTTTTTTGACTGCGATTTCAACTACAGCGGAATGCAGCGAATTTGATGTATACACAGGCGCTGAACAACCTTCAACATAATGGCCGTATGAACCTTCATCAGCAATTATTAACGTTCTTTCAAACTGGCCCATATTTGCAGCATTAATCCTAAAATATGCTTGAAGTGGCTTTGTGATTGAAACTCCTTTTGGGATATAAATAAAAGAACCTCCGGACCAAACGGCACTATTTAAAGCCGCAAATTTATTATCTGCAGAAGTAATAATTTTCCCAAAATATTCCTCAAAATATTGAGGATACTTTTTTAAAGCTTCATCTGTCCCTAAAAATATAACACCTTTATCAGACATTTCTTTAATTAAAGACCCATATACAACTTCTGAATCGTACTGCGCTTTTACTCCAGATAAAAATTCTCTTTCTGCTTGAGGAACTCCTAATCTATCAAATGTGGTTTTAACGTCATCAGGAACATCATTCCAAGAAACTTCCTGCTTATCTGAAGGCTTAACATAATAGTGAATTTTATCAAAATCAATTCCAGAAAGATCTGCACCCCAATCTGGCATTTTCATGTCCATGAAAATGCCATAAGATTTTAATCGAAAATCTAGCATCCATTTCGGTTCATTTTTTAATTTTGAAATATTTCGTACAACTTCCTCATTCAAGCCCATTTTAAATTTATTAGTGCTCGAATCGGGCATATGAAAGCCTTCTTTATATTCTGTCTTGGAATTTTTTAATTGTCTTTCTTGATCATTTAGATTTTTAGACATCTTCATATCCTTTTTTATCAAGGTCACAAGCAAGTTCATATCCACCGCTTTTTTGTATAATGCCATCATTTAGCAAATGAACATGTGATGGCTCTAAGTATTCAAGAATCCTTTTATAGTGAGTTATGACTAAAATGCCAATATTAAATTCTTCTGAAAGCTTTTTAGCACCAATTGCAACAATTTTTAAAGCAGTAACATCAAGCCCACTATCTGTTTCGTCTAATATTGCATACTTTGGTTCTAAAATAGACATTTGCAAAATCTCTGCCTTCTTTTTCTCTCCGCCACTAAAACCTTCATTTAAATTTCGATATAAAAATGATTCATCCATTTTAAGAAGCTTCATTTTTTCTTGCGCCATTTGCTTGAATTTATATGGTGAAAGTGGTCTAAATGCTTCACCTATTCGATCCTTCATAATACTGTTATAAGAGATACGCAAAAATTCTAAAAAAGGAACACCTGGAATTTCTATTGGATACTGAAATGCCAAAAATAAACCAGCTTTTGCCCTTTGATCTGGCGACATTTCATTTATATTAACGCCGTCAATCAAAATTTTACTCACATCATCGACTTTAATATCAGGATGCCCCATCAAAGAAGCTGCAAGAGTTGATTTACCACTACCATTTGGTCCCATAAGTGCATGAACTTCCCCGCGGTTTATCAAAAGATTAACTCCTTTTAATATTTCTTTTCCGTCTCTTTTAACTTTTAGATTTTTTATCTCTAGCATGTAAATTCCTTTCAATTACTTTGAAATAACACATAACTTTCCATCATGAGGACACATAGCATTCATAGAATAAATAACGTTTTTCCCAAGTGTCTTTTTTTTAAGCAAACCCGAATCTAGCATTTCTTTTAAATGATAACTAACGGTTGGTTGCCTTAGGCCTAAAAATTTCGTCAATTCAGAAACGCTACTTTCACCTTTGGCTTCTATATAAGAAAATAATTTAGATCTTGAATCTACTCCAAGATTCTTAAAACATTTTGTACACATGGTTTTCATACGCATAGATGATAGTCTATATCAAATGTTGTTTCAAGTATAACTTTTCAGTTTTTTGTTTGTGAGTATTTCAATAAAAGCTCTTAAATCATAAGATATTTTTGCGTAAGGATATATTTTTGAAGCAACCAAAATTACGGAGCTGATAAATCTATCAAAAGTTGAATCAAATAAACCACCAACATTAATACTTTTAATATCTTTAGGAAAATCATACAAACACAAGATCTTTGAAACCTCCTTTAACAAAACCTCAAGCGAAACGCTTGCATCGGTATTTTTTAACATTGGAAGATACTGAACATACAAACGATTTTTTTTTACCCATGCAACTTTTGCATAATCTCTTTCAAACCAAAAATTTAGCGAATTTATCAAAACCGATTTATTGATAATTTCTTTCCAAATAGAATTAGTGATGTAAAACAAATCTATACGTTCTCTTAACATGGCAATAACAAGTGGTGGAAAATTTCCAACGGCTATTATTGAT
>C687J35174_10011804_pt1 | contig 10724 bp, 9 predicted proteins | sample RifCSPhighO2_01_FD_35174 | JGI IMG/M metagenome (IMG submission 35174) | reverse complement strand
GCGGCGAGCCCGCCAAGTTGTCCCTCTTCCGCCTTCACCGACAACATGATTAATACCACGTCTAGTGTCCACAGCGGTGCTCCCCCTATCACGGGTATCCACTCAAGTAAAAACCCGCCAAGCAAAATAAGAACTCGTGTAGGTGTTAATTTGATACCCCGCATGAGGCAGTACATGAACAACGAGTATCCTACCGCAATATCAATCAGCACATTTGCTATGATCCCGAGAAGTGTAAGTACCACGGTAAAATCAAGTGCGGTAACTCCAAGCTGTACAAGGTCCATCATCCCCACAGCCCCCATGACCAAAAACCACTCAAAGTTGCTTATGTTACTTTTTGTTTCTTCTTCACCCATACGATTTCTTTACACTCAATTAACTGTTGCTCCCTTCCTCGTCTCGGCCGCGAGCTCTTCTTTCGCGCGTTTGATAGCCAATAATTGAGACGGGTCGGAGGTAATAATCTGGTCTTCGGTGTACGAGGCGATTGTTTTGATAGCGACATGCTTCAGGCCCAGAAAGAAAATTCCTTCTCCCACATCGGATTCCAACAGCAGATATTTTTCCTCGTCGGTGAGATTGAACACTTGCTTGATGCGCTCAATAGACGTAGGAGATTGCTTCAAAAGCATCTGAATAGACGAGTTGGTGAGAATTGGGAGCCCGTACGATGACTTCAAAAAGTCATCCACATCCTGTGTGATGGTCGCCAAACCCAAAAAGTATTTGCGGCCGCGTTTTGCCAGCGATAAGAGGAATGACGCGGTGTCATCGGATTTCATCATCCACCACGCCTCATCAATGACGAGCAATCGCTTGCGCAAATTGCGCCTAATGGCGTTCCAGATGAAGTGCATCACGATGTACATCGCGACGGGTTTGAGCTCGTCTTCCATGTCGCGGACTGAAAACACAATGAATTTGTTGTTGATATCCACATTGGAGGGTTGGTTGATGAAACCAGACCAGGTGCCTTTGGTATATTTTGAAATTTTCTGAACGAGCGACTCGCTTCCTTCCATACCCGAAAGTACAAGCTCAAAGTCAGACATTAAGGGTGGCTGGGCCTCTGAAAAATCTGAATCGGGGGTGATGTCTTTGAGTGCGTATGTTTCACTGATGGCGCGGTCAATGAGCGCGTCTTCTTCGGGTGAGAGGCCTCCGAGCATGATGCGAAACAGCCCCACAAGATTGATGATATTGGAACGCAGCACATCAGAGGCCGCTTCCCCTTCGCGCGCTACGGGCAGGTCAAACGGGTTGATATGGTGCTCGGAATTGAGCGAGATATTGAAATATTTACCCCCGGTCATTTCCGAGAGATGCTCGTATTCTCGTTCGGGGTCAATGACGATGACATCGGTATCAAACATGAGGGTTCGCAGGATTTCCAGCTTGGTCGCGTAGGATTTTCCAGAGCCTGACTTCGCGAAGGTGATGGAGTTGTAGTTTTCAAGCGAGAATCGGTCAAAGAGCACCAAGGATGAGTTGTGTCGGTTGATACCATAGAGGATTCCTTTATCAGACGTAAGGTCAAATGAGATGAATGGAAAAATACTTGAGATCGGAGAGGTGTTGAGTTTTGAGTGCACCCCGAGCTCATCGTTTCCCAAAGGAATGGTGCTTCTGAACCCGGGTTCTTGCTGAAAGAGCGCGGGTTTAAGGTATGTCAGGCGTGCGTCAAGCATCGTCTTTATTTCTGTCTCAAGTTTATCAAGCTCCGTTTCGCTGTCGCCATACATGGTAATGTACAGTCCAATCTCAAACAGTTTTTCTGTTGCTTGTTGCAGTTGGTCGCGGAGGCTTTCAAGGTCTTGGTGAGCCGTATCAAGTTTCGGGTCGCGCACAAGGCCCTTTTCTTCGCGTTCCATGATTTGACTTTGCACCTCCGCGACTTTTTTCTGGAAGGTGCGCAGGATCGCCGCGGTATCCACGGGGTGGATATGGATGCCCACATCAAAGACTTTATCCAAATTCACCACCGGTGAGAACCAATTGTCCGTCAGGTATCGTGGATATGAAATGACAAAAAAAGTCCGAGCGATTTTCTCGCCGAGATTAAGTTGCTTCGGGCTTATTTTAAGCGCGCTTGGCGCAATGATATCTCTAAGCTCCATAGCGGCCGCCTCATACACTTCTCCTGGCAATATGGAGGAGAATTCAGGTTCCTTTTTTTTGAAAAAATCAAGAATAGACATACAAAAAAAGCTTAGAGCTTAAGGCTTAGCGCTTAGAGTTTTAGACTCCAGCTTGGCGAGCATAGCGCGTAGCATTCTAAATATTTCTGCTGTGGCCTGCTCTATTTCATTATACATCCCCTTATCTCCATACGATAACGAACGCGCAATCTCTATTTGTGTCTCCAGTTCTGCGCACGAACCGAGCGCGATGTGTAGAAATTGGCAGAAATCTTTTCTTGTTCCACGAGATCTTCCCTCGGCGATATTAGATGGTATTGATACTGCACTGCGCTGTATTTGTGATGTAAGTCCGAACATCTCATGTTTAGGGAATGATGTCGTCATTTTATATATAACCGTAACTAACGCCATAGCTCTTTGCCAGACGATTAGTTCTGTATGTGACGATATCGTTTTATGTTCCACTTCTTTTATTTTTCTAAAGCCTTAAGCGTTAAGCTCCAAGCATTAAGCTCTTGTTTCCCCTTGTTGCTCAAGTGGCATCGGCTTGTCCGCCTCGCCTGGGTTAAATAGTTTGTAAAAAAGCTCAATAACCTCTTCGGAACCCAGATGAGCCGTCCGTAGACCGCACCGAATCAATCCTTGTTCTACGACGGCTATGCGCTGTTGCAACTGCATTTTGTTTTCTTGAAAATTATCGCTCTCTTCCCCCGCGGCGCTCGTCGGCTTTTTTTTAGAGAAAAAACCTCCCACCGCTTGCATAGGGTTTTTTTTGATTGACAACATTGTGGTGCTGAAGGGAATCACCACAAAGAATGTTTTGGTCATGATATTGGTATTGTCGGTAAATGTTTTGATGAACCCGATGTATTCCCGAGTTTGTATTTTCATAAGCTCGTTTGACTGCACTTTGTAGCGTTCCTCCAAAAGCGCGAGGTAGGGTTTGATATTCATCTTTCTGGATTGCAGAAAGATTTGCACCGAAAAGTCTAACGAGTTAAGAAAATTTTGGAACTGGCTGATGATAGCCATTTGGTTGTCTTCGGACTGCAGGGCAAAGTTGATGGAAGAGGTGATGAGTAGTGCCCGCAGTGACCCATCGGAAAGCACCAATACCCCATCCCGTACTTCTTTAATCGGGACGAAATCCTGGGTTGCTTTTGCGGATGTTTTTGCCATAGAAAAGAAAGCTTAGAGCTTAACGCTGAGGGCTTTTGGCTTTAAGGTAAATGTACAACAAGCTATCTAAATTACTATGGCAGGACATAGCAGTATTATACCTCGTGTTTTCCTAAAGCTCTAAGCATTAAGCCCCAAGCGCTAAGCTTCCCTCTACCTTCTGCACCCTCTATCCTAACCCCTCGCTTTCCCCTATTCATCCTCCCCTTCATTCTTCCGTACATCAAGGCTCCAGGTGAGATCTTTGAGCTTGCTCCCCGCAAGCTTTGGCACTTGCATGCGCTGATAATTTTCCGCAAGCACCGAGGGCTTATTCGCATTATGTTCGGAACGTTTCCAGAGATACAGGCGCGGTCCGACGAAGTATTTGAAAAAAGATTCAACCATCTGTATGAAGGGTTTATTGTTCACTCGGTAGAACGCAAGCGCAAGGGAGAATCCCGCGACGGGGATAATTGCGATGATAGCCAGAAAGCGAGGGAGCAGGCGCAGAAGAACAAAACTTACCCCGATTCCGCCGGCAATATAGACAAATTGCTTGAACGTGAATGGACCGAATACGTGGTCCTCTACATCAATAAATTGTGGAACTTGGAATCGCATGGAAAACAGCTTAGAGCTTAATGCTGAGGGCTTGGTGCTTTAAGGCAAACGCACAATAGTTGTCTATATTGCCATGGCAGAACATAACACTATTATACACGTTTGATTTGTGCACAGTAACGGGTGCAAGCAGTTATAGACGCTTTGTCCTTTCTGGAAGCCCTAAGCTCCAAGCTCCAAGCCCTAAGCTTTTTGAGTTTTAAGCTACTCTAGCGGCTCACGGTATGGGTCGCTGTTATAGGGTGCCTGCGGTTTTTGTGGAGGCGTACTGGGCTGTGGTGGTTGTCCTCCTGAGTCGAGGTTGTCTATCTCGTTGGCGGTATGAATCGTTGAAGGGTCTTCAATCCCTCGCAGAATTTCTTCGCGATTTAACTCCGCCTCGTTCTCGTATGCAGTCGCTTGTGTTGCAGGTTGCCATTTCGGGGGTATCTGATTCCCCCGACTATCATCAACGTCAAGGTCGGACCTTGACGTTGAAGTGTGTGTGGGCTCGAATCTAGGAGGTGTGGGAGGAGTTGCAGGCCGAGGCGGGGTCGGTTCGGGTGTTTTAATTGGTGTAGGTGGAATTGGAGGAGCGGGGGGATGCCGTAGCGTGTCTTGGAGCACTGCCGAAAGAGGTTTTGTCTGTACTGAAGCTTTGACCTGCTCAAGTTGCTTGCGCAATCCCACATTTTCTTCAAGCTCTGCCGCGAGGGGTTGTTTTGGAGTAGGTGTGGTGTTTGCGATGCTGTAGAGTTTTTTGAGTTCATCGCGAACGGGTCGGAAAACTTGCTCATTGATTTCTTGGCAGGCTCCGCGTGCTTTGTCCTCTGTAACCTCAAGCGCCTCCGCGGTTTTTTCTATAAAATCGGGAGGGTGTAGCAGACCGAGCAACACGAATATGGTTTGCAACTCAAGCACTTCAGCTTTCTCCGGCGATAGACCGTTTTTTGTTGCAATAGCAGTCACTTTTTCCGTGAGAACGGGCGAAAGAATTGCTTCCTGTAGCACCTCTGGCAGACGGGTGAATGATTGAAAGATTATTTTTGTAGATTCTTTTCTGTTCATTTGGTTTCTCCCTGTGATGCTATTCTTCTATCTCTTCACCGAGCTCTTCTTCTGCAGCCTCAATCTCTTGAGGTGACGCACCTTCCTTGCGCAGCTTCCTGAGTTCTGAAAACTTATCTTTCATTTCCTCGGTTGTTTTCTTACCACCCTTCTTTGACTTAAGAACTCCTTTCCGCGCTTGTTCTGCGACATACTCAGTCCATTGGGGTGGTGTAGAGGGTTGTGTGACGGAGGAGTGTATCTCTTTTAAGTCTTCGAGATCATACTTGAGTGTTTTTAGCGTGTCTTCTAGTGCTGTGGTATTTTGTCCTTTCTCTTTCATACCTTCAATCTTTTCTGTCATCTTCTCAATCTTCTTCTCCACATCCTTTATTGCCTTCACTATTTCCTCTGCCCCGCCACTTTCTGCGGGAGGTGTCGGTAGCGGTGTGCCACCAGATGGTGCTCCAGCCGTAGGTGGGCTCGCGAGAGGTGTGCCTGGTGTTCCTCCCCGGGGCGGGGGAGGTGTTGGACCACCAGGTGGAATCACGGGAGGCACTGCTCCTGGAGTTGGCGACGGAGGTACGTTAAATACACGTCTTCCCCCAGGTCCAGTTCCTACCGTAGTGCCTGTAGGACCTCCTGGAATGCGCACCACTGGAGGAACAGGCTGTGGGCTCGCGGGAGGTGTCGGTGTTCCTCCATGCGTTCCCGTAGAGCCACCAGTTGGTATCACAGGAGGCACTGGTGTTGGGCCAGGAGGGGGTGTTCCGAAACCAACATGCTGGACAAATCGTTTCGTCTTCGCATCTTTTTTAGCACGATATTGGTCATATCCGCCGCTCACTGCTTTTGAGCCAGTGACTGTAGTCGCCGCGCCATACAGTACCCGTCCGATTCTGGGATTATTTCTAGCGAAGCTTTTGAATGTTTCACTATCTGTTATAGCTCTAAGGGGTCTTCCAATACCTTGTTGTCTTGTCTTAGTGCCCACCCACTTCGCGGCGGCTTTGCTGGTGTTCATGATGGCAGAGGCCCCATGCAAACCGATTGATTTTGAGACGATAATAGTGCCTATCAAAAGAATGATGATGAAGGTGTAGTTGAAGATAACTGAAAGACTTGCGCTCTCCCCGCTAAATACATTTGAGAAGGTAGCGTTGTTGCTATCCCCGGGCAGACCCGGCAGGCCATTTGACGCCGTGGAAATTACCACATACAGCATTGCCAACCACACGGGAGCAAAAATCGCATTGTTGATGAGCGCTTTCCACCACTGATCCCACGCGCTCTGCGTCCGGGGGAGAATGCGCGCGATGAATGCCAGCGGGGATATCATCATCAAAAACATCAGCGTGATGATTCGTATGAACAGTAGAATCGCGCCGGTCGCAAAAATAAAGGCGGTGATGAGCATAACCACTGAACCCATGGCAATTTTTATGAGGAACGCACCGATCTCGTCGCTTTTTGTCAGCAGTTCTTTTGACAAGGACGATGCGGTCGCGTCTGCGTCCCCGGTAGCTTTGTTGGGGCTGTAAATCGTCGCTATCTTCATGGCATTTCGTAGCGCCGCACTTGGGCCTTTATAGGGGTCCTTCGGATCATTTGACGGAAGGCTTTGTAATCGGTCGTAGAATTGCAGTGCCACGACGTTTGAAACATCTACGATCGCTTTCGTGATGAAGAGGCTGAAGTTAATCAGAAATGCCGTGACGATGACGCTTACCAGCATCTGTTTTGTGTTCGGGAGATTCAGTATTGTCGCAATCGCAATGTAGAGCAGTACGAAAATGAAGACCATGTTAGCAAGGTCGCGGAAGACTGCCCACCCCGCATCAACCACGTTCATTTGTCGCAGTATGTCAGCCATGTGAATCGTAAAATACATAGACATGTCCAAGAGCTTGCCCGCGAGCCACACGAGTTGTGACATGGCGGCAAGGATAAAGTTGCCAATAGTTCGCGCAAAATTGGTTAGTGCTTCCGAGACACAAGCACCAAGACTGAGTACACCGCAGGTTGATGGTGGCGCAGGAGTGGTTGTTTTCGGTGTCACCGATTGCGCTGGGCCGGGGTTGGTATCAGCCGCTGTTGTTCCGGGAGCGTCATAGTTTTGGGGGTCTTCGTAGTCAATTTGTGCGTGGGCAGTCTGTGCAGTAAAAACCGCGAAGATTGCCGTACCGGCAAGAAACAACCCGAGCACCCATGGCACTGCGCGCCCACGCACTATTTTTTTATTTTGTATTGTCGGAATCATCAGGGTCTCATAGCATTATGGGAGCACTCGTATACTGCCCATCGTAGTGGCGCTCTTAAATCCATCGGGGTCTGTCGCAGAATATTCAAGCGTATAGTTTGCCGGAGAATTGCCATTGGGCAATAACGTATAGTGGAACAGAGAGGACGGCTGGACAATAGTTGAGGACGAATCTTTAACGACCACGGTTATGTTTTCAATTGGCAATGGTTGCGGGTCGCTGTAAAGCGGATAGTAGGTGGCCGTAACCCACGGATCTACTCCAGTGCCTTGTACGAGATCAACACTAAGGGCAGAAGTTGAAGTAATAGTGGTGGGCACGAGGTGCGCATCAAGCAAGGGGGGGAGGTGTCGGAACAATTCTACTTCAGATAGGCTCAAACCATTCTGGCTTCCTCGTGTTTGTTTTGCGGATTCAATGCGAACTGTTTTGATGGGTATCAGGCGAACTGCGGGGGGAAGAACATATTGGATGAGTGATGTGCCATCCGCGATGGGAAATTGGTAGCGTGTACCGGTCTGTGAAATCAAAACCAGATATGGGCCCTGTCCATTCCACGGACCCAGCAGGTACTTAGGGCCGTTAACAAGGATGTCAACTTCATCTAGTGCCGTTGCTTTGTCTAGGTCCATTTGCCACCAATAGGGGTCTCCAGGACAGGTGTTTCCCTGCGCCAAAGAAGCAGTAGCATCGGCGCCGTCTATTGCTGCGCTCGCAGGCGCACTCTGTGTATTAATCTTTCCCGTACAAGCCTGGCTTGCCTTCGCTCTGTTTAAACTTAACTTAGGCTCTTGCGCCGGCGGGACGCCAAAGCCTGCACCGTAATCAAAGGCCGGCACTTCCTGGTCGGCAATGGCTTGATTGGCCGCGTCCTCGGTCTCTTGGTTTACTTGGTCGTTAACCGATGTCCACGCGGGGTTTGGTTGTGCATACATCTCCGTGACTGCATCCGGGTCACGTAAACGCGATGTGTATGTACCCTGTCCCCCTGCGGTTGATGAGAGGCTTGCAAGACCTGTTGAAATCATTTTATTGACGAGGGCTCCGGCGACCGCGCTGACCATTTCCGCAAGTTCATCTGCCGCCGCGAGCGCGTCTTGATTTGACCCAAGTGCTTTGTGCAGGGTTTCTTTGATGGTGGTTCCGGGAGTGGTGATGATACCCTTAAGGTTTATTTTTGACGCAAATCCCTGTCCCCAATCAGTAACTGTTTTATTAGTGGATTGGGCGGCCCCAATTCGTCCCTGCATTTCTAAGTCCGCAATAGCATACGCGCCGTAGGGGTTGTTTTGCGGAATTTGGGTAACGGCAATCCAGCTCTTCCAGCCCTGTGCGGCGGGGACTTGAGTATTTCCGTTGAGAAACGGCAACAGTCCTTGCGCATTCCTAAAAATCTCACTAATCCGGCACGAGCGGTTGGTGTACGTGGCGAATTGCCCTTGGTATTTCACTAACAAGGATGCATGGATGCCGATTTGCATTGGCCGCAGGGGACTGCAGAGGAAACCGAAGTTGGTGTTAAAAATAAAAGCACCGGCCGCTTGGTTCGCTATAGCGAGGAAAAATCCGCCCGGGTCATTGATGAACGCCGGGTTCCCATTAAACCCACCATTGATCCAAGAGACGACGCTGGCAGTGATTTGCTGGAGCACCAGTTTTGCGGCAATCCATGCGATGCCATCAAGACCGAAATCCTTTAACTTTTCAAAAATATTAGCGACAGAGTTTGTCCAGTGAGCCGGGGCGCTCGGTATTTCGGCGACCGGAACGGCAAGCTGCGCGTGCGCGGTAGTTGGTGATAACAGTAAACTCGCTGGCGCTATCAAGATTGTCAGGAGCGCCACCGTGACCGCAATTCGTAATTTTTTTGGGATAGAAAAGCTCACCCCGTTAGATAAAGTTTGTTAATTGTTACCACATAATTATACCGCGAACGTATTGATTAATCACCATTCTAAACTTAATCGCCTATCTCACGGGGTGAACTCCCCTTGAGATAGTTACGCAAACGATTTTTTAAATACCTTTTGCCCCACGATGTTTTCAGATATTTTTCGCGCAATGCCGCGTCACTTCGGTTTGTGCACGCTTCATAATATATGAGTGTTAATGGTCTCCTGCGCTTTGTAGAAAAGACGATACCTTCGTTGTGCTCTCTGCATCGTTTGCGTAAATCGTTCGTCAAACCAACATAGAGCCTGTTGTCCTTGTTAGATTTGAGTGTGTATGTGTAGTTCATTGTGTTTTATCTGGGTTTACCCCGTGAGATGGCGTTTCGCCTATCTCATGGGGTTATTATAGCTGACTTACACTCACAAAAATACGCTGTTTGGGGGGCATTGTGGATTGTTTTTGTGCGTTACCTGTTGAAGTAAGCGTCTAGTTCGCGTAGTTCTCGCGCTAAGAGGAGTCCCGCGCTTTGATACTCGCCCATACCCGCCAAGGCGGTTGCGGGGTCGGTGTATATGACGCTCATGGCGCTCACGCTTTCCGCAATGACACTCAAGGTGTTGACGAAATCAATGTGGAGCACCACGGCGCTTTTGGGAACTGAGATATTCAGTAATTCTTTGACGGCAAGACGATAGTTTGTCGCGCGGGTTTTTAGCTCACCAAGTGCTGACGGGTCTTCTGTATCCAAGGCAATCTTCAAGATTTCCAACTCGTTCTTTTGGCCCGCAGATATATATTTGCTCAATATGGAAATGAAGTCTTTTGAGTATGTTTGGGTCGCCGTAGGGCTGTCGGCGACTTGGGTAAGTTGTGACGGTGAGTATTGTATCGCCGTTATGCTGATATTGTTTTTGTCCAAAATTTCCTGCAGGCTTGGGGGGGTTGCTCCACCTGTTTTCATTTGGGCGTAGGCGGTGAGGACGTCTTCAGCGAGTTTTTCAGTCGGTGTCTGCGGTGTCTGTGTCTCTGTCGTTGGCGTTGGTGCTGTCGTGACCGTGTCGTTCGGACCTTTGACGGCAGGGTCGCGGTTGAGACGCACTTCTTCTCCGTCCGGCGTTCCATCACCATCGGTATCCGGGTTCTGGGGGTCGGTTTTCCACAGCTCTTCTTCCCAATCTGGGAGTCCGTCGCCGTCCGAATCTTTAGTCAGGGTGTGTGCGGTTCCCGTGTCAACGGCAACCAACTGCTCGCTCGGTGCTTGATAGACGCTAGGCTGGCTCGTGTATTTTGAGACAGCATATCCGACAAGAATTATTACAATCCCCGCGAGAATAACGATGAAGGTGGTTTTCCGAGTAGCCACAATTTTAAATTAGTTTTTAGACTTCAATTATAGCAAGGATTGCGAGAGTATTTTAATTTTCAGTGGACAACTTAAGCGGTCATTGACACCGCAGGTTTCAGGCATGTTAAAGCTGTGCACAAGCGCTCTTTTTTCCCGCAGGACGTGATAGAATACTATGAGTTTGGTGAAAATCATTCATCTGCTTCGTTGCGGGCTCTGGTGCTCCCTCACAATAGGCCACCTATTGCTCGGTTCGCTCCTCGCCCGCGCCNT
>C687J35174_10011798_pt1 | contig 10727 bp, 9 predicted proteins | sample RifCSPhighO2_01_FD_35174 | JGI IMG/M metagenome (IMG submission 35174) | reverse complement strand
CTCCTTCCCTTTTTTGATTTTATACAAGGGCGGTTGCGCGATATAGAGGAACCCCCCATCCACAACCGGGCGGAAGTGCCGGTAAAAAAGCGTAAGAAGCAAGGTCCGGATGTGTGCTCCGTCAACATCGGCATCGGTTGCGATGATTATTTTGTGATAGCGAAGTTTCTCAAGGTTAAAAACATCGCCGATGGCGGTACCCATTGCGATGACTAAATTTTTGATTTGTTCTGAGGCAAGCATCTTATCAAGCCGCGCTCGTTCTATGTTGAGGATTTTGCCGCGAAGCGGCAGAATCGCCTGAATGCGCCGATCGCGTCCTGCTTTGGCAGTACCGCCGGCAGAATCTCCCTCGACGATAAAAAGTTCCGACTCCTTCGCCTCGCGGCTCTGGCAATCGGCAAGTTTCCCCGGAAGCGTCATACCCTCTAAAGCACCTTTCCGGAGCACTGAGTCCTTTGCCGCTTTCGCGGCCTTCCGCGCCTTAAGTGCAAGCACCACCTTGCCGACAATCGAACGCGCATCATCTGGATGCTCCTCCAAAAAAGCGGCAAAGCCCTCGCCGAACACCGTCTCGACGGCGCTTCGCGCTTCCACACTTCCCAATTTCGCCTTTGTTTGACCCTCAAATTGAATTTCGCGCANCTTTACTGAAATGACCGCCGTGAGTCCCTCGAGCACGTCATCACCCGTGAAATTTTCCTCGCCATTCTTTGCGTTCCCATTTTTATGCGCGAAAGAATTAATCGTGCGGGTAAGGGCGGTCTTGAACCCGGTGACATGGGTGCCACCTTCGGGATTGTAGGTATTGTTTGCAAAAGCGGTGAGCCGCGGCAAGATATCGTCCACATACTGAAGCGCAACTTCAACATTCACTCCTTCTACTTCTTTCTCGACATAGAAAATATTCCGGTGCACCGGACTCTGGTATTGATTATAGAATTTCACGAGCGAGAGAAGACCCCCTTCGAAATAAAACGAGCATGAGGGTACCTCGAGCTCAAGCTCGCGGATGTAAAATACGTCTTTATCTTCGACTTTGCCCGTGACCGCGCGCGCATCAAGCAGGGTAACGCGCACCCCTTTCACAAGATACGCTTGCTGGCGCATGTGAGCGACGATTTTGCCCCAATCGAATTCGATTGTTTTGAAAATCTGCGGATCGGGCTCAAAGGTGATGATGGTGCCGGTGCGTTTCGAGGAGCCGATTTTTTTGACCGTCGCCTTGCGCTTGCCGCGCGTATACTCCTGTACAAAGATGCCCCCGTCGCGATGTACGACTGCTCGCAGATTGATCGAGAGAGCATTGACGACTGAAACCCCAACACCGTGCAAACCGCCGGAAACTTTGTATCCTTCGCCGCCGAATTTTGCTCCGGCATGTAAGGTCGTCATCACCGTCTCAAGCGCGGAGACTTTCGTCTGCTTGTGTACATCCACCGGGATACCGCGCCCGTTGTCGGCAACGCGCACGCGATTATCCGGAAGAAGCACGATTTCGATGTCGTTCGCATGAGTACCCATCGCTTCATCCCGGGCATTGTCAAAAACCTCCACGAGTAAATGGTGAAGGCCGTCGGGACCGGTGGTGCCGATATACATGCCGGGGCGTTTGCGCACCGGCTCTAAACCCTCAAGTACCGTGATGTCTTCCGCTCGGTAGCTTGCCTTTTTTTCTGGAGCTTTTTCAGCCATTCCTAAAGTTGTAACTCTTGCACGGCCATTAGTTCCAGGTTGCTTTCACCGCCACCCACACAACGATAGTGAGCGAAAGCAGCATAACCCCTGCCGCGTATATAAATTGTTTTTGATCCTTTTCCATTTTTAAACAAAATGGGCCGTCTTCCGGCCATTGCCCTACTACACAAGTATAGCAGAAAACTCCTTGCATTTCAAGGCTTTTTTACTTGTCTTAAGTGTATCGAAAGGCTCTTTTGCCCGATTTTCCTGTGGAAAATTTAGGGTGGATTTTAGGGTATAAAATGACCTTGTTTTGAGCGGTAAAAAAAGGACTTATCGCACGGTATAACCGCGCTTCAAAAGCGCGGCTGAAATTTTCTCCATGATGTTGTTCACTTCCTCATCAGTGAGTGTACGCTCAAACGATTGGAAAACAAGCCGATACGCAAGAGACACTTTCCCCTCTTTTTCAAAGCGATCAAATCGCCAGCTTTTGGAGAGAAGTCTCCCCGCTTCCTCTTTTACCAACTCATGAACCTCTTCTTCTTTAGTCTGCACAGATACCCATATCGCAACATCTCGAACAATGAATGGGTAGGGAGAGAGCGGTTCGTAGTGAGTGGTTGGAGAAGGGGGTACTTTTTCGTACAAAGATGGTGTGTCGGAAAGCCCCGGCCACTCTTCGAGCAGTACTTCGACCGGACCTTCTTTTTCGCTTATCGTACCGACCACCGTGCTCTCTTCGCTTTTTCCCCAAACCGTCCCTATTTCAAAAAGCTTTATTTCTTGAAGCCCAAGAGATTCTTTCATGTGGAGATTTTTTGCGAGCGCTGCGGTAAGATTTTCGAGAAGCGTGGCGCGCAGATACGGCTTAACACTGTCCGCTTTATTGAGAACTTCTCGCTCTCCTTTTTCCGTAAATACCGAGGTGATGACTTCAGAATATCCCTTAACGATTAATTCCTGGCGTATCTGCTCACCCCAGTAAAATCTTTTATTTACTTCCGCTTTGCGCGAGAATGGCGGAAGCTCTGTCACGGGAACTTTATCGAAGCCCACAATACGCCCTATTTCTTCAACTAAATCCTCTTTAATCCTCAAATCAAGCCGTTCAAAGGGAGAAGTAACGGTAAAACGCTCCCCTTCCCGTTCATAGACAAAAGCAAACTGCTTGAGCACTTGTTCGATTTCATTCACGGTAAGCTCAGTGCCAAGAATTTTATTCGCATCACTTGCAAAGAGAGTTATCTTCCGTTCCTCCGGCTCCGCGTAAATATCAAAAAAGCCTTCGACGACTCCGCCGGCAACTTTGACAATAAGCTCAACGGCGGCCGTAAGCCCGTAGCCGGTAATCTCCGGCGAGAGCTCATGCTCAAAGAGCACTGAGGCGTCCGTGCGCAACTTCAGTGCCTGCGCAGTTCTGCGGATGGCGGCAGCATTGAAATTCGCCGATTCGATGATGATATCGTGAGTATCTTTTGTGATTTCAGCCGATTTCCCGCCCTTCACCCCTGCAATACCAATAGGAACACTGGCGATTGCATCAACGATACAAAGAGTCTCCGGTGAAAGCTTATATTCTTTCCCATCAAGCGAAAGAAGTTTTTCTCCTGCTTTGGCGTTGCGAACGGCAATCTCATACATACCATCCTTATCGGCCAATTTCCCCATATCAAAAGCGTGGAGTGGCTGACCAAGTTCAAACATCATGAAGTTGGTTGCATCAACAACGTTATTGATGCTCCGCTGGCCGATCGACTCCAGCCGCTCCTTGAGCCAGCCGGGCGAAGGGCCAACCGCAATATTCTCGACGATTGCCGCCGCATATGCCGGGCAAAGTTCGCGATTTTCAACCGAAACAGTGAGTACATTTGAATCGGGAGTAAGCGGCGGATGCGATGCAAGAGGATCCCGTGAAAGAGGAACATTCAGAATGACCGAGAGCTCTTTGGCAATACCGCGGTGGGAAAGGCAGTCATGTCCGCGATTCGGCGTAATTTTCACATCAAGCACTTCATCACCTCTCGCTTGTTCAAAGCTTTCTATTTCAAAAGCGTGAAAGGTGAGTGTCTCAGCAAGTTTTTCTACAGAGGGCAACTCCGCGTCAAAAAAAGATTGGAGCCAGCTACGGGAAATCTTCATACCTAAAATTGATTGATGAACCGAAGATCCGCCGAATGCATGAGGCGCACGTCATCGATGCCCCACCGAAGCATCGCAAGCCGGTCTAATCCCCCGCCGAAGGCAAAACCACGATACTTTTCCGGATCTATCCCGTAATTACGAAGCACGTTCGGATGGAGCATCCCCGCGCCCATGATCTCGATCCAGCGATCGCGTAGTTTCTCCGGAGCATTCTCTCCGGTTACGCGCATGTCCACTTCAACGCTTGGCTCGGTAAAGGGGAAAAAACTCGGACGAAAACGTATCTCCGTTTTTCCGTGCATGAGCTTAGTGAAGAAATGCTCAAGCGTTCCTTTAAGTTCAGCAAGCGAAGCCTCTTCGCTTATGACAAATCCGTCGATTTGGAAAAACTCCGCCTCATGCGTCATGTCCGTCGCCTCGTTGCGGAAGACTTTTCCCATTGCCACCCCCCGATAGGGAGGCAACATATTCTTTTTCTTCTGCTCTTCAAGATAGTGGAGATGGGCCGAGGTCGTGTGAGTTCTCAAAACCATGCCCGGCTCCCCTTGTATAAAAAAGGTGTCCTGCATATCGCGCGCGGGGTGGTCTTTCGGGACGTTCAACACATCGAAGTTATAACGCTCGCTTTCGATGAGCGACCCTTCTTCGAGAGTAAAGCCCATGTCGTAGAAAATAGCGTTCGCCTCCCGGATAAGATGCGAGATGGGATGAAGATGGCCTTGCATAATTCTATTATACCTTGAGCCGCCCCCGGGACTTGGCCACAACTCTCGACTCGCCCGCCGCTCGTCTCGGTCGCGACCCCGCCTCGCGGTCTCGCGTACTCGCTCGACAACGCTCCGGCTTTCAAGTCCCAAATGACTCTGGAGCCGCCCCCGGGACTTGAACCCAGAACCTTCTCTTTACAAAAGAGTTGCTCTACCGTTGAGCTAGGGCGGCGTTTTCCCGGAAATTATTCGTTAATATAGCCTCGGGGGCTTTTTTGTTTCGATTCGGAGACACTGCGAAGAAACTCCGAAACGGAGTCGTTACGCGCCGGTGTCCCCCTTCCTTTTATCATATTCACAACTTTGAGCAATCGCCGTTCAAGAAAATGAAGACCTCGCAGGAGAAGAATCGTGAGGCTGTGCGCCGCTTCTCGCAGGAGATGCTTTGCTAAGTCCGGCCGAGGATTGGGTGCTAGGGCAAAGAGACGCTTAGCATAGTGAAGCACCAAAGCATCGGCTTTTGCCCTGAACTTGGAAATAAGCACTCGACCTCTCCGAAGCTCCCAGTGCTTCAGCGCAAGAAAGCCGCAGAGCGCCGAAAGAGTAACACTAAATGCAATGGCTGCTCCCATGATTACCGGGTTGAAAAACGAATAAACCGCCCGATTTCAATGCGTTCGCCGAATTTTTGAACTGCGGCGTCAATAAGATCCTTGACGGTTTTCCCTTCGTCTTTAATAAAGGATTGCTCAAGCAGGATGCGGTCCGCCTCCGCCAAGGCGCCGGCAGGAATATCCGCTCGAGACAGATAGTCAGGATTCGTCGCCGCAACCTGCATCGCAACAGCATACGCAAGTTTCAGAAATTCCTCATTTTTCGCAACGAAATCCGTTTCGCAGGAAAGCATCACCATGGAACCTATCATTTTTGTGCTGTGAATGTAGGCGGAAACGGCACCGGCGCCGAGTGTGCGGTCTGCCTTTTTCTCCGCAATCATTGCGCCCTTTTTCTGCAAAAGTACCAGTGCTTTTGCACGGTCACCGCCCGCTTCTTCAAGCGCCTTTTTAATCTGCATGACCGATACCCCGGTCTCACCGCGTAATGCTTTTATATCATCAGTCGTTATAGCCATAGTTCACCGACAACTAACAACAGCGTATTGCTGCTAGGTTGTTTGTCATTTGTTGTCCGTTGTTTGTTTCTTCCCCGAAGCGTAGGCAGCAGCAATTTCATTCACGAAAAAGGAAATGCTCGCCATCGTGGCATCGTTGCCGACGATTGGATAGGTTACCTCCGTAGCATCACAATCCGAGTTGATAAGGGCAATGGTTGGAGTTCCCGTTTTAAGAGCCTCGGTGACCGCGGCTCTCTCCATTCTTGTATCAACGATAAAGAGCGCATTCGGCAATTCTTTCATATCCTTAATACCCGAAAAGTTCATTTCGAGGTCTTCGATTTCCTTATCAATGGCAAGCCTCTCCCATTTAGTGTACTTCGAAAGCTCACCCTTCTCCCGCGCCCTTGTAAGATCGGCAAGGTGTTCCAACCGCTTCTTGATTTGATTCCAGTTTGTGATGGTGCCGCCGATCCAGCGACTGGCAACGTAGGGCTGATTCAGAGAGGTTGCCGCCTTTGCAATCGCTTCGCGCGCCTCAGGCTTACCGCTTACAAAAAGAAGCGTCTTTCCTTCTTTGCCAAGAGTCTCTGCAAATTCTTTTGCGGCGTCTAAGAGCTTCTCGGTCTCGGTCAGGTCGAAAATTTCAACGCGGTTCTTGGTGCCGAAAATATAGGGAATGACCGATGGATGCCGGCGTGAGCGAGAATATCCAAAATGAGCACCCGCCTTGAAGAGCTCGTTGATAAGACTACTCTTTTCAGCCACTTTTTCAGCCATATTTTTGAAGTATATCCCAATCACCTCTCCTCTGCAACCTCGTTAGAGGCCCTTAAGAAGAGACTCCTCTCTCGGCGCTCCCTCGGCGGGTGAGCGCCTCGAGAATCTCGTCAATATGCCCATCCAAAATCACGGCAACATTGTGCCAACTTTCTTTAATGCGGTGGTCGGTTACGCGGTCTTGAAGCATATTGTAGGTGCGGATTTTTTCGGAGCGGTCTCCCGTGCCAATCTGTTCTTTCCGGTTCGCCGCGTACTTTTTTGATTCCTCTTCTTCGTGCGCCGCTTCCAGTTTCGCTGTTAAGACTGCCATCGCGCGTTCACGATTTTGTGCCTGGCTCCGCTCTGATTGCGAGCGTGCGTCAATGCCGGTCGGCCTATGAATAAGACGAACCGCGGTTTCCACTTTATTGACATTTTGCCCGCCCGCTCCCCCGGAGCGCGAGAATTCCATCTCGATATCGGCAGGATTGATGTCTACTTTTACCCTTTTGCGAATCGGCAGGATAACCACCGACGCCGTCGAGGTGTGGATGCGACCTGATTTTTCGGTTGTCGGCACACGCTGAACCCGGTGAACTCCAGTCTCAAACCGAAGTTTCAAGTACACGTCTTTGCCGCGAATAGCAAGAACTACTTCTTTATAGCCGCCAAGATCGCTTTTTGATTCACTAACGATATTTGTTGTCCATCCCTGCCGCTCGGCAAACTTTCGGTACATGTCTATAAGCTTCGAAGCAAAAAGAGAGGCTTCTTCACCGCCCGCACCTGCCCGAACTTCAAGAATAATTTCATTGGGAAACGCGTCTTCTATCTCCTCTTCCGCTAAAATCCCTTCCATTTGTTTTATGAGCGCCTCTTTCTGCATTCCAAGCTCCCTGATTTCTTCTTCGGCAAGTGATAGAAGCGCTTCGTCGCCGCCTGCGGCAGTGTGTGCTTCTCTTTCTTGCTTCTCGAGACGCTCATATTCGCTCGCGAGAAATTGTGTCTTCTTATTTTCCTTGTATTTTGTGAGATCCGTCATAACCTAAGAATAGCACCCGCCTCCCTCCTTGAAGGAGGGAGGCGGGTGCTATCGCGGGGCGTTATTTTTTAGTCTTTGCCGTCTTGGCCGCTTTGAGTGCCACCTTCTCCCGCTTGCCCTTCCTAGCCTCAGCGTAGGCGGAGCGTACTTTGAATTTCTCAACTCGCCCAGCGGTGTCAATAATCTTTTCAGTGCCCGTATAGAACGGGTGGCAGGCAGAGCAAATTTCTATCGAGAGCTTTTCTTTTGTTGAGCCAACAATATAGAGAGCTCCGCATGCGCAGGTTATTTTGGCGTTCGGAAAATAGGTTGGGTGAATGTCCGTCTTCATAACTAAGCCACCATACCATATAAAACATATAACACAAATGATGGACCTACGAGGTCCATCATTTCAATGATGCTAAACTATTACCGTATTGCAAGAAGGACATTAATTTGATTCTGATATTTGTCCGCAAGTTCCATCACATCGTCGCCATAAAAGGCATACGCTCGCTTTGTGGCATTCGTCCATCCTGCCAGATATCGCAGTGCGGCAAGCCGCTCAGCGGCGGGCGTTTGTTTCGTGGCACCGTTGTCGGCAAGGAGAATTGCCGCCGCAGCAAACGCATCCTCTGGATTCCAAGGATTCGGCGGATTGTGACCAGTTGCTTTTGCAACCCGCTCTTTATAGAGCACCCAGGTAGAAGGAATAAACTGCGCCGGTCCCATGGCACCCCCCCAACCGTACCACGGCTTCTTAGAAACCGGCATTTTGTCCGGATCAAGCCCGAGTTCGCTCGTCAATCGCTCAAAAACCGGCTGGTCACGCGTCGGATGCATGTCGGTGCGCCAAAATCCGGTGCCAACATTTTCTCCAAGATTCGACTCTTCCGCAATGATGCCGAGTATGAGAGCCGGCCGCACGCCGGTTGCATTTCCAACCTTCGTGGCGTATTCGAGGGCTTTTTCGAACGGAATTGCCGCGGAACCGGAGAGAGTGAAAAGCTCGGTTCTGATTTGCGCCGCGCTTTTTTCTTTTGACTTGATAAGCTGTTGGTACAGCGCCTCAACGCCCTTTGAAACCGTTAAAATCCGTTTTTTCTCGGCTTGCTGGGACTCGATTTTCTTTTGCTCCAAAACCTGNAGTTGCCGCAGTTGGACTTCCTCGGCGCGCTTNTCCTCAAGGACGTTTTTCTGAACCGCAGTTACGGTCTTTGTCTCTTCNATCTCATCGAAAGAGTCGCGGAGCGCCTGCTGCAGAGAACTGAACGTATCAAGGTCCTCAAACACCTCGGATAAACTGCCATTGCCGAGCACGACCGCAATATAGGGATAAGAATCAATGTCAGCGGTCCTGCGAATAAGTTGGGCGAGAGAATCCTTTTCCCGGTCAAGCTTTTCACTTAGGCCATTGATGGCGACCTGTTTTGCTGANATATCGTCGCCGAGTTGCAGAATAGTCAGATCGCGCGCCTTAATGGAAAGCTGNGCCGTTTTGATCTTGGCATTTAGAATATTGATGTCGCGCTCAAGCGAAACGCTTTCCTGTTGTTTCCCGGTAAGCAGTTTCTTTTGCTGGTCAATTTCCGCTTCAACTTGCTGAAGTTGTGTTTGAAGCTCGGCACGCCGAGACTGTACTGCGCTACTGTCGGCGGTTTGTGCATACGCCGCTTGAAAGAGAGACATGCCTATGAGTAATGCCGCCGCAAGAGAGACGACAGTCGGCATACCATCGGAAACCTTTCGCATATATTCAGTATACCCCGTGAGATAATTTCGTTCTATAATTTCCTGTCTTAAGAATACTGAATAAGATCAGATGTCAGGAAAAAATTAGTAGAATACCCTTTATTCTTTCACATCCTCTTCGGGGACAGTTGCCGCTTCTTCTTCCTTTCCTCGCTTTTCAACTTCAATCGCAGAGAGATCGACTGCCTCAGGAGCNACCTCAAGCTCTTCTTCCTTNGCCTCAGAGACAAGCGCNACCACCTCATCGGGTTTTGCAAGAATTTTCACTCCGGTCGGTACGNTAATATCTTTTACTTCAATTTTGCTTTCAAAATTTTCGAGTTTTGANATATTCACTTCTATTTCATGCGGCAAGTCTTTCGGTATTGCCTCAACCTCAACTTCATGAATAACCTTAACCAAAATGCCACCCATCTCTTTCACTGCCGGTGCAANGCCAATAAAATTGAGCGGTACTTTAACCTGCACTTTTCTTCCCTTTTCAATAATATAGAAATCGGCGTGGCGCGGCTCGCCGGTAATTGGCTCAAAATCGACATCGTGGATGAGAGCCTCTTTTTCTTCCCCAACGCCGGAAAGCGAAATCACGCTTGATTCTCCCGCCTCTTTCCAAACCTTCTTAAAATCCATGAGAGATACACTGATCGGGGTCGAGACTTCTTTATGGCCATACAAGACAGCGAGCATTTTGCCTCCCGTACGCAAGGTCTTTTCCGTGCCGGGAACTCTTTTTTCCACTTTGAGGGTAAGCATGCGCCACAGTATACAAACAATCGCTTAAAAAGCAATCCTTGACCGTGAGACCCAAAGGACTCCATAATGGGGGAAGGAGGATACTGCCATGCCCCTCTTGCGAATAGTGGGTGCTGGTGTAGGAGTCGTCGTTGTCGGAATTATCCTGTTCATCGTTCTCGGTGTGGAAAAATTGTTCCCGTCGGGAAACCCCTCCGGCCCTCCCGATAAGAAAACGCGACGACACTTCACCAAAAGGACCCCCTCGGCCAGCTGATGCTCTCAGCGGCCTTCTTTTTTACAGACCGTTGAACAACTTTAGTCTTGCCTCTGCTATCCTTTCCATCTCTTGCACTCCCGATTTCATGAATTTATAGGGGGCGATTTCATCGGGGTTTTCCTGAAGTGAAAGCTGAATCCCTTTGCGATATGCAAGCCGCAATTCCGTATTGATATGGACGATTGAAACACCCGCGGCAATGGCGTTTTTAAAATCCTCATCCGAAGTACCCGAACCGCCGTGGAGCACGAGCGGTATGCCAGCCGCCTTTCGCAATTCGGAAATAAGCGGAATAGCAAGCGCTGGCTCCTTACCGCTTTTGAGCATCCCATGAAGATTCCCGACCGCCGGCGCAACAAGGTCTACGCCCGTTTCTTTTACAAACCGTTCGATTTCTTCGGGCTTAGTGAGATTTTCCGGCGCAATTGCCACGCCTTCGGGAATTTCATCCAGAAGCTTCGACGAGGTGCCGATGTAGCCTATTTCTCCTTCAATCAAGATCTCCGGGCGGGTTTGCCGCGCGTAGGCAAC
>C687J35174_10011791_pt1 | contig 10730 bp, 6 predicted proteins | sample RifCSPhighO2_01_FD_35174 | JGI IMG/M metagenome (IMG submission 35174) | reverse complement strand
ACACCAGGGTGCTATGGGTGGTCGAACCAGTTGTCGTGAAGGAAATAGGCAGGGATGAATATGGAGTTCCCGCAACGAGCCCGTACTTGCACGTTGCCGCTTTGTCGGTTCCAAGGGACAGGGTTGTCTGCGTGGTGCCCGCGGGAAGAGCTGACGAGGGCGAGCCGTTTGAAGGCACGGGAGGAGCGACGGGAGTGATCGGCGGGGCTTGGGTAGACGCTTGTACGGCTACGGATTGCTGGCTTGTGTTTCCAGCGGCGTCATAGGCGGCAATAGTGTAAGAGTAGAGAGTATTTGAAGCAAGGCCAGAGTTTGAATATGACGTTGCGGCAATTGTGACGATCTGCGTACCATTACGGTAAAGTTTGTAACCCGTAAGTCCGGAGGTGATTCGTCCAGTGACTGTGGTGTCTATGGAAGCATTCCACGAAAGGTTGATTTGCGATGAGGAAATGGGAGTAGCAATAAGGCCGGTGGGAACTGACGGAGGAGCAATATCGACGATAGCACTTGGGGCAATAATCACACTTGCCGGAGCAGACACCATTACTCCTCCACCATTATCCGTAGCTCTTGCCGTAATTGTGTAGGTACCTACAGGAACAGATGACCAAAGATAGGTGTATGGACTTATTGTATCTGCGTTAAGCAAGGCGGCGCCTTGGAAAAATTCCACTTTAGAAATAGTACCGTCGGAATCAGAAGCGTTGGCAGATAATGTCAGAGTGGCGGGAGCAGTAGTGGTGAAATTATTTGAGGGAGAAGTGAGGGAGATGGTTGGGGAGAGGTTGGATGGGGCAGTAAGTTCGAAGATGGCAGAGGCAGTGGTGTTTGCCGAAAGAGTTATGGAGCAAGAGCCTGTACCGGAACAACCTCCTCCGCTCCAGCCGGCGAAAGTGGAACCGCTTGCAGGCGTGGCAGCGAGAGTGACGCTCGTGCCTCCATTAAATGACTCATTGCAATCTGAGCCACAGGTAATGCCAGTACCACTAATAACACCGCCTCCTGTGCCTCCTTTGGCTATCGTTAAGGTATAGGTAGGAATTGGAGCAGTGTATTTAACCAAATAATCTTCTACTGACCAGCCGTCTGCACCGCTGTCATAGTTGATATTCCACCACCAGAAACCGCCGTTGTAAGTTGGACCACTGGTCACAGTACCGAGAGCGCTGATAGGTTGAGAGCCAAGAAAAGTACCTGTTGGAGAAGCTGTGGAACGGACATTTAGAGTTTGAGCAACTTGGACTCGGCCGTTTGTGACAAACTTGGTTGAGGTAAGAGGGATGGTGGTGACGGAGAGAGGTGAAGATTGGGCAGACCAGTTGCCCGCCGCATCTCTTGCAGAAACAGTGTAGGAGTAGGTGGTACCGGCAGTTCTTCCAAAATCGGCGTAGGTGGGAGTCAACGGAATAGAGATTGAGGTGCCGTTGCGATAAATTTGATAGCCGGTCACACCAACATTATCAGCGCTGGCGAACCAAGAAAGAGTAACCGATGTTTGGGTGATGGAGGTGGCGGTGAGGCCGGTGGGAACTGACGGAGGGGCTACATCAGGAGAAAGCGGTGGGGGCGTACTACTATTCGAAACAGTGACGGCAACATTACCCGAGGTAGCGACATTCCCTGCCGCGTCGCGCGCGGTGGCAGTGAGCGTGTGAACGCCGTTGGAGACGCCGGTCGTATTCCATGTTCCTGAGTACGGCGCGGTCGTGAGTTCCGTTCCAAGATTTGCTCCATCAAGCTTGAATTGGACGCCAATGACGGCAACGTTATCGGTTGCATTTGCAGAAATGACGACGATACCGGAAACAGCGAAACCTGCTAAGGGCGCAGTTATAGAAACGACAGGAGCTTGAGTATCCAATAATGGTTTTGTTGTCGCAATTACACTTCCCGACTGCCCCGAGCTATTCCCCGCCGCGTCTTGGGCGGAAACGGTATAGATGTATGCGGTTGAAGCAGAAAGACCGGTGTCGGAATATGCAGGAGTGGTTGCTGTACCAATTTGTATGCCGCCTCTAAAGATTTTGTATCCCGTGACGGCAATATTATCTGTTGAGGCATTCCACGTGAGATTGATTTGCGACTGGGAGATGGCTGTGCCTGCGAGGTTTGTTGGGACAGAAGGAGGAGTGGTATCGGAAATGGGCGGCGGCGTTGTCACACTACCAGAAGTGCGGACCAAAACAAACGCTCCGAATTTTGGAAAAGTATTTGTGCCTATTGCTTGAGGGGCGCCGTAAGGTATAGCCACCGAATGTTTGGAAGCCGACATATCAATTGAAAGCGGCGTGCCGCCATACGTGCCAAAAACTACATCTCCGAAATAATTTTGGGCGCTATGCAATTCATAGTTGTCTCCGCTCTGCCAACCTAAACTTGAAATATCAATATTGACCGTATTTAAATTTTGCCAATTATAAATAATGATGTTGGCGCGATTGGAGTCATATTGATTGGGCTGGAAAATAATTTTATTCGTTGTAGGCAGACCGTTATTTATAACACTGCCGGAATCATAGCCGCTTGCTGTTTTCCAAGAAGAGAAATTCGAAGGGGCAGATCCTTGCACAACAAACATAGCGGTAGTAGCCGAATTAGGCCCCGAATAATAAACATTATTACTCCATACATAGGCAGGATAATTATTAGCAACATAAGGAGCATAACTTACTAACAACCCATCCGTGGGACTCGTCAGTCTGACACCGCTCTTGGTATTAATAAAAGAATTATTCTGAATAGTTGCCTGTTTCCAATAGTCGGACATTTCAAAGGTTCCATCAACGACATAATTACCCGTGGCAACAACGTCATTATAAGACGTAGGCGCGCCGGAGTTAGCGGGATAATACAAAGAGAAACCATTACCATAAAAATAGTTGTTGATTAGCTGATTATCTTGAAGCAACGCTTCACTTCTTCCTCCAATAAGCGCGGGCCTATTGATAAAAGTATTATTGTGAATGCGGTAATGAGTAATCGATGCAGCCGAAGACCCATAGGCCTGCAAATTTTTCTGGTAAGGATTGATGAAAATATTGTTCGTGAAAACTTTCCCGGGATTACTGCTAGCATAATTTTGACTATAAACGTTATGGCCGTGAGCGCTTGGCGTTCCCTGCCAACCGTTGTTGTATACGACATTGCCATAGGCTTCGAAATTAGCGGCAGGTCCCCAAGCGTTTATACCCGCAGTAAGATCGTGGATGACAAGATTAATAAGTTTAATACCGGGTCCAAAAACACTCGGGCCGTCAGACCGCGTAATAGAGGCGGGGAAAGAAGAATCATCAGGAGAAAAACGCGCTTCATCAGAAGATGACATGATTTCCAAATCCATAAACCAGGTATACCCTCCATTAATATATAGGGTTGAAACATCATACGTTCCACCATCAATAATAGCCTTCTCTCCGGGATATCCTCGAACAACAATAGGATTACTAGCGGTCCCCGCGAGCTTACTTTGCAAAACCCAAGCAGTCCCTCCTGGCGGTACTGGCCTGTAAGTGCCTCCTCTTAACCAAATGGTATCTCCGGGTATAACTCCCGCGGGCTGATTCAAAGCTGTTTGCAGATCCCACGGACTACTGATAGAGCCTGTTCCCGCTGATGATCCATTCGGGGAGACATAATGAAATGTCAGATTATTACTGTCGGCCGGATTAACTATGATACTAACGGGTGAAGACATCGCGTTTGATCCGCTATTATCCGTCGCTTTGGCCGTTAAAACATAAGAACCGGCTGGAACATTGGACCAAGTAAAGCTATAAGGTGAAGCGTTGGATGTTCCCAGAAGGACTGACCCTTGAAAGAAATCAACTTTTGTAATGCTTCCGCCGGTGTCCGAAGCATTTGCATTGATCGTGATACTCGCGGGAGCCGTGTAAGTCTTTCCGTCCGTCGGAGAAGTAATGGATACCGCAGGGAATGAGTTGGTGGAGACTGATTGAGTGAAAACAGTCGTGACATTTGATTGCGCTGAATTATTCCCCGCCGCGTCGTAAGCAGAAACAGTATAGGAATATGATGTACCGGCAGATAAACTGGGATCGGAGTATGCGGGCGTAGTTGCAGTGCCGACTTGTATGCCGTTTCTAAATACTTTGTATCCCGTAACAGCAACATTGTCTGCTGAAACGCTCCACGCGAGATTGATTTGGGTTTGGGAAACGGCTGTGCCTGCGAGATTTGTGGGGGTGGAGGGGGCGGCGGTGTCGAAGATCGGGCCAGTGGGATTTGCAAGCGAGAAAATTTCTGTGCTAGAAAGAGCCCTATTATATATAAAAACCTCATCAATTGATCCGTTAAAAAAATTAGAATTTGTCGTGCGACAAAGCGCTCCAGCACAGCCCCTTGTTACTGTCGTAGCACCAACTGTGCCAGTTTGACTTCCCCTCAAAACTCCGTCCGCATAGACCGACCACGTTGTACCATTTCGCACAACAGCAACGTGGTGCCACAAACTGTCGCCAATTCCCACCTGAAAATGTTGAGACACCATGGCGCCAACATCTGGACGGTGTTCAAAACCAACTTGTCCGGAAGCATATCTATTTAATACCAATCGTACAAACGGAGTTCCATTTGAACCGTTGCCTTCCGAATACACATCCGCTTCTGTCGTTAGTGTTGTTTTAACCCACCCGGCGATAGTGTACGCCCCGAGATTTGCTATTTTTGGCTGAAATGAAACATATTGGTTTGATCCACTGAAATTTAAAGCGCTTCCCACGCGGCCCGGCGTCCACGCCGGAGATCCATTTAAGGTCGCGTTATTTACATTTCCGCTACTATCTAAGACCGTATTGCCCGCTCCCTCATCAAAAGCCCAATATCCGACAAGACCCGAACCGGAACCGGTGAGAGAAGCGAGTTGCGAAACGGGAAGAATGCGAAGCGAAAGCAGATTTTGAAGGGCTTGGAGGATAGATTGAAGAGCAGAGATAAGCGAGGAGAGCCCCGCAGAACTACTCTGTGGGATAATCTGAGTGTTTGGAGAAATGGACTGGGCACCGACAGGAGAAATGGGAGAAATAAGCGACAGGAAAATAAAATTTATGAGTACTATGGGTAAAAATTTGCGGGGAACCATAGGATATATTATATACTATCGATCGGTAAAAACAGAGAGTTTGTTTCCGACTACGACAACTTTAACGGTTCCGTTTTCGTCGGTGCGGAAAACATTTCGCGCCGCGTTCCCAAGCCGTCCAAGCGCTTCTTTAGTGGGGTGGTGATAAACGTTGTTTTTTCCAACTTCGATAACCGCGATTTTCGGATTAACGGCCACAAGAAACAGTTCGCTTGAAGAAAATTTAGAACCGTGGTGAGCGACCTTGAGAATGTCGGCGCTAATATCAAATTTTTTCGAAATATATTCCTCAACATTTGCTCCGATGTCTGCCGTAAAAATCGCCCGCGCCGAACCGGTTTTTACAAGCTCCACGAATCCGGTGTCGTTCGGTTCTCCGCTTTGAAGATAATCTCCATTTGGAGAAATTATGGCTATTGAACTGCTTTGATATAAAATTCCATCGCCTCCGCGGAGCGTAATAAGAGGAATGTTCCGCTCTTTTATTTTTTTGAGAAGCGCCGGCCATTCCTTCGCAGTTTCCGTGTCGTCGCGGCCATTTATAACAAATGCCCCGAATTTGTATTTTTCCAAAAGATAATTGAATCCATTGAAATGATCGAGTTGTTGGTGGGAAATTATCCCGATGTCGATATATGTGTCGCCGTGAGTCGCGCGCTCCAAGCTTTTTATGACTTTTTGATCCGGTCCCGCGTCGGTCATGATTTTCACATTGCCGGGAAAAATGATAAGTTCCGAATCCCCTTGTCCGACATCAAGAAAATAAAACACGGGGCGCGAATCCGCTTTTGTAAATACTATGTTTCCCCACACAAACACGCATAATCCGAAAAGCAAAACGATAACGAGCGCGCTGTAATTATTTTTTCTGATCATTTCCTTTTTGTGGCGATGGCATGTTTCCATTCTTAATCGCAACGCATACGAACGCAAGGCCCACGTAATATAGAAGAGAAACCCAGAGCGAGAACTGTATCTGTATCGGAATCGAAATCGCCGAGAATGTCTGTATGACCCACACTTCGTACGCGAGGAGCGGCTGAACCGTTTTCGCGACAATAAACCCAACATAGCTCGAAATATTCGCCAAGCCGGCAAGGACAAACCCGAAAAACATGGTGAGCGGCATGAATTCCAGAATCAATACATTCGCGACTATGGCGAGAAGCGATACTTTTCCAAAACTGTTCAGCACGATGGGCACAACCGCAAGCTGGGCGGAAAGCGTTGTTATGGCATTTTGTTTCCAACTTGACGCATCGTCCGCAAGTTTGAAGAATGTCGCGATTGCCGGAGACAGATATACAATCCCCAGTAAACTCGCGAATGACAACTGGAACCCGACGTCATAGACGAGCGATGTCGGGTTTACAAGCACCATGATTCCGCCGGCGACTGCGATCGCGTTTTTTATATCATAGATTCTTCCGACTTCACGGGCCAAAAGCACAAGAAATGCCATGAGCGCTGCCCGAACGACCGACGGATCCGCTCCGACCATGGCCACAAACGCGAGGATGAGAAGATTCGTAAGATAGAAATTTTTTCTCCGCGAGACGAAATTTCCGAAAAGCTGGCTTACAACGATCGCAATTATGGCAATATTATATCCGGAAAGCGCAACCAAGTGCGTCGTTCCCGATGTTGCCATTTGGGTTTTGAAATCGCTCGTGATATGCGACCTGTCGCCAAGCGTGATTCCCGCGAGAAGCGCTCCTTCGTTTGTCGGCAAAAACTCAATAATGCGGCCTACGAGCCGGGATTTAAATTCTAAAAGCATTCCCTTAAGCCAGAACCCCCGATGCTCCGCAATAATTTTAATTTCCGGAAATGAAGATATGGGCGGCGTCGCCGGAGAATCTTGCGCCTCTATACTTCCAGCCGCTTCAATCGCATCTCCGTATTTGAATTCGATTGCCGGGGATGAAATAATTCGAACTTTTCCCGCGTATGGCGCGAGTAATCGCACATCAAAATATTGGTAGCGCTCGAAACGCCGCGGCGCTTCGAAAATTATTCCGGAAAAAGAAATTTTCTTGTCAAAAATAATCGCTTGTTTATAACTTTCGAAATTCAAATACGCGTTGAAATAAAAAGTTCCGAGAAACGCGAACGCGAAGAAAATAAAAATATATCGATGAGGCGAAATACTCTTGTTCAGTATGACCGCGCAGGTGCCTGCTATGCCGGCAATTCCAGCGAGCGCAAGTATACTCCAGCCGAGACTTGCGACTGCGATTCCAACAAGAAACGATAGTATCCCCCAAAATAAAAGTTCTGAAGGATGCATTAGGAATTATTTTGCGGAATGCATCTTTCTCCACATATCTATCTTTCTGTGATCACCAGAGAGAAGCACTCTGGGAACTCGCCATGGTTGCGCATTCTTTGCGCCGCGCGATTTTCCCTTGTCGGGGAAAAATTCAGGCGGGCGGGTATAGACCGGGTACGATCCTTTTATTTCTTCGAGCGATTCATGTTTGCCCAAAAAACCGGGCAGGAAGCGGCAGACGGCCTCGATCGTCACAAGCGCCGGGAGCTCGCCTCCGCAGAGTATGTAATCCCCGATTGATACTTCCTCATCGGCGACGTACGTTGCTGCCCGTTCATCCACTCCTTCGTAGCGGCCGCAGATTAGTATGAGCTCATCATATTTCGAGAAGCGTTTTGCCATTCTCGCATCCAGTTTTTTTCCCCGAGTGGAAAACAGAATAACCCGAACTTTTGACTTTTGACCCTTGACCTTTGACTTAATAGCTTGAACCGCTCGATAAATTGGCTCGATTTGCATCACCATCCCCGGCCCCCCGCCAAATGCCTTATCGTCCACTTTTTTATGCGGATTGGCGCTGAATTTTCGCACATCGCAGGAATGTATTTCAATGATTTTATTTTTTTGGGCGCGTTTAAAAAGAGATTCATTAATGTAGGAGTTAGAGATGTCTGGAAAAATTGTGACTATGGTAAATCGCATCGGCGCGTTATATTTTCTGAAGATTTCACTTATCCGAGTCAGAAAGTTTTCCAAGCGCGCTATCCCCGCCCAATGACTCTTGTATCGCTTTGCGAAGTTCATCTATATTTACCTCCTTCTTCGGAACTCTTTTTTGCTTCGGAGTTCTTTCTTGCGGCTTTGTGTTTACAAGAGACGAAATCGAGAGCGTATTTTCGATCTCCTCTGTCGCTGGCGCAGCAGCCGCTTCTTCAAAGACTATTTGCTTTTTCGGAATCATCGTCTCAATATTTTCTCTTTCTTTCTCCTTGCGATCCTCTTCAATGAATTCTTCTTCATCGCGGCGATGTTCCGGCTGTTCTTGAAATTCAATCCCGATTCCCGCAAGATCGGCCGAATATTTTTCCTTTGGTCGCTTTACTGAAGGCATTCGTCTGCTCGGCAAAGGTTTCAGTTCCCCCGATTCGATTTTCTTCATGCACTCCTTGCAGTATATAGGACGTCCCGGAATCGGNTCAAACGGAACCGTAGTCATTTTTCCGCACACGGAACAGACTGCCTGCGTTTTAATTGTGCCGGGAGCNGTTGAAGATTTTCCTCCAAANGAGGNTCGGCCATCGGCGGATGCCCCCGCCATACCGCTTTCATTCATTACGCCNCTCCACTCGTTAATTTCTTCTTCAACGACTTGTTGTGAACGCGCGTAACGCGCCTGGGTCATATGCACAAGCTCTTCCTCGCGTACCGCGGTGGAATCGACATTCAACGGCGGGATTGTTGTCGCGGAGAATGGCCGAGCCGTCACACCATCAACCATAAGCTTTATATATGCGTGATAATTCGGAAGATTTACAATATCCTGGATTACAAATTCCGGTTCAAATTCTGCCTCCAAAAACTCGGCGTCCGCCGCTCCAACGCGGAACACAATCATTGTTCCGACGTTTCCGAATATCGCGTCGCGGACTTTTGTTGATACGTCGGTCACGAGCTGCCCGATATATTGATGGGCAAGTATGAGATTCAAGCGATATTTCCGCGCTTCGGAAAGTATTCCGGAAAAAGAATCTGTCGCGAAGTTTTGGAACTCGTCGACATAGAGGTAGAAATCCACACGCTCGTCTTCGGGAATACGGACGCGCTCCATCGCGGCAAGCTGGATTTTTGTGATAAGCATCGCGCCGAGAAGCGAAGAATTGTCCTCGCCGATTCTCCCTTTTGAAACGTTGACAAGAAAAATTTTTCCCGTATTCATGACATCGAAAATATCAATCGTGCTCTTGGACTGGCCCACAATGTTGCGGATAAGCGAAGTGGAAAGGAATTGCCCGACTTTATTTTGAATCGGAGCGATCGCCTCGTTTCTGAATTGATCTCTCCATCCTTCGAACTCATGAATCCAGAATGCTTTAACAACCGGGTCTTTGACATTCGCGATGATTTTCTGGCGATAGTCTTTGTCCGTCAAAATTCTTGGAATTCCGAGAAGCGTTGAGCCCGGCGTGTCGAGAAGCGCCAAAATCGCGTTATTTAAGATGTATTCCATCCTCGCCGACCAGACATTGGACCAGATTTTCGTGAAAATTCCCATGAGGCCCGAAGCGACAAGGTTTTTATATTTCGGATCGGGGAGTTCGAGAATATTAAAACCGATGTGAAAATCCGTGTCGGCCGGGTTGAAATAAATCACGTCTTTCATCCGGTGTTCGGGAATTTTTTTCAAAACTCCCTCGACCAATTCCCCGTGCGGATCAACAACGCAAAGCCCCTCGCCGTTCATAATGTCCTGAACGATAAAATTATTAAGCAGGGCGCTTTTCCCGGTGCCTGTTTTACCGACAACATAGACATGCTGGCGCCTGTCATTCCGCTTGATGCCAAATAGCCGGTCCTTATTTCTAAAGTCCGTTCGCCCGAAGTAAATTACGTCTTTTTCTGGTTCTAATGAGCTCATACTACTCTTATCCTACCCTATTTCCCGCATTTTTTAAAGGTGTGCAAAAAGCGGCGCGGTAACATTTCCTGCTTATTAAATATCGCAAAAATTGTGAAACAAAAAGCCAGGCAAAACTTGCCTGGCCGGGGTTCTCGCTCATCGGCTTAAATCGCATCCGGAAGAAAAGATCCGACTGGATATCTCTCCCGCAATTTCTCCGGTACAATCACAAAAGTTATTCGGTGAACATTTTCCCCAAATTTAGTTACCCTTCACCTTCCCACTACGAGTTGGGAGGGGTCGTGGATGGCGATACGGACAGGGCTCTCTTCCATCGCGGCATCAATCACCGCAGCGCTTATGTCTTCTACCCAAGTTCTCGGATTTTTCATGTGTTCATTCTTTCTCTTATATTTTTTCAACGATCGAGTTTTAATACTGACATGTTTCTTTTACGATGTCAATGTAGTAAACTCGAGTGAGTAATACCCCAATACCAGCAGGGTTTTGGAGTCATCCGGAACGCGGCGGCGCGAGGCAGAGGAATTTTCTAGTAGAGAAAATATCCGACTCCAAAAACCCTGTTGGTATTGATACATACAGTATCATCAAATTTATTGATCGCGATACTTGGCAACAATGGAAGTTTTAAATTTTTCGGGTTTATATGCCTTAAGGCGGATTATTTTTATACGCGGCAATTCCCCTGTTTCCATTCGCGCGCGGAGATCGGTTTCGAG
>C687J35174_10011777_pt1 | contig 10739 bp, 8 predicted proteins | sample RifCSPhighO2_01_FD_35174 | JGI IMG/M metagenome (IMG submission 35174) | reverse complement strand
GTTTTGAATGGTTATATCTATAGATATCTGCAACTGCGGCAAGATAAGAAGCGGCCATAAATACAATTTCCCCCGTGGTCTTCCAAAACTCTCTCCGATTGGTAATCTGCGCTTCCCGTTCCATTCACATCATTTTACCACATCAAGGCTCTGATTGATCGCTGTCATTTCTTAGCGTATAATGGAGATTCGATCAATATGGACAAAATTATCATCAAGGGAGCCAGAGAGCACAATCTTAAAAACATAAACGTTGAAATACCCAAGAATAAATTAGTAGTATTTACCGGTTTATCAGGCAGCGGAAAATCATCTCTTGCGTTTGACACCATCTATGCCGAGGGACAAAGAAGGTATGTAGAAAGCCTTTCTTCCTACGCGCGGCAATTCTTGGGGGTTATGAAGAAACCGGATGTGGATCTTATTGAAGGGCTTTCTCCCGCAATTTCCATTGACCAAAAAGGAACATCTCACAATCCCCGTTCAACCGTGGGGACGGTGACGGAAATTTACGATTATCTGCGTCTTCTGTTTGCCCGCGTGGGGCATCCTCACTGTCCTGCCTGCGGAAAAGAGATTTCCCATCTTTCCAAAGAGCAAATCGCTTCCCAAATCACGTCCCTTGCAACGGCCCATGGGACGAGAATCTTAATTATTGCTCCTTTGGTAAAAGACAGAAAAGGAGAGTACCAAGATCTTTTTACCGACCTTAGAAAACGGGGATATAAGACGGTGAGAATAGACGGATCCATATATTCTCTGAACGAACCGTTTGTGCTCATAAAAACAAATAAGCACACCATTGATGTTGTTGTTGACAAAATCGTTCTTACCAAAAAAACAGATGCGTCCCGTATTCTCTCAAGCGTTGAGCAATCCCTTAAGCTGGGAAACGGAGAAATTATTGTTGCCCGCGTAAAAGACGCTGGATTTTCTATGCCGGAGTTCCCCAAAAAAATGGAGGATGCACTTCTTTCCGAAAAATTCGCATGCCCCACCTGCAATATTTCTCTTCCGGAAATTGAACCCCGCTTGTTTTCATTCAATACACCTCACGGCGCATGTCCTTCCTGCAACGGCTTGGGCACGGTACTTTCCGTTGATAAAGAGCTTATATTCAACAATAACCTCTCTATGAACGAGGGCGGCATTTTGCCGTTTCCCCGCATTTCTACTCAAGATACCTGGCTTTGCCGAACTTTCAGGACGTTTTGTGAGGAAAATAACATTTCGCTTGCAACAAGGTTTGAATTTCTCCCGCAGAAGAAAAAGGACATGCTTTATGCAGGCACGGGAGAACGATTATATGAGGTTATTGGGAAAAACCGGTGGGGGAGAACAACGAGCATTTTTGAACCATTCAAAGGATTCGCTCACGAGTTGAGGACGCGATATGAAAATGCTGAGTCATTGTTTATGAAGTCGCAAATGGAAAAGTTTATGCGCTATGAAGTGTGCGTATCCTGCAGCGGATCACGCCTTAAAAAAGAAGCCCTTTCGGTAAGCATTAACGGAAAATCTATTATTGAGGTTTGCAACCTTTCTATTGATCAGACAAGAACCTTTATTGAATCTCTTACGTCTCTTTCGGAAAGAGAAAAAGAAATAGGGAAAATTGTCCTTCGGGAAATACGACAGCGCCTTACATTTCTTATTGACGTGGGGCTTGAATATCTCAATCTTAGTCGGGGAGCACAAACGCTGTCGGGAGGGGAAGCACAGAGAATTCGGCTTGCCTCCCAGATAGGAAGTGGACTCACCGGAGTACTTTATGTTCTTGATGAACCCTCAATCGGGCTTCATCAAAAAGACAACGCAAAGCTTATAGAAACGCTTAAAAAACTTAGGGATCTTCAAAATACCGTGCTGGTAGTGGAGCATGATCAAGAAACAATGGAAAATGCCGATTATTTGCTTGATTTTGGTCCGGGAGCAGGAGAGCAAGGAGGATCAATTATCTCATCCGGAACCCCAAGTGAAATAAAAAAAGACCCTCAGTCAATTACCGGAGCGTACTTATCCGGCAAAAAAACAATCAAGATTGTGCAAATTCTTAAGAAAGAGAGTGCGATGCAGGAAAATATTGTGATAATAGGAGCATCGGAACACAATTTAAAAAATATAACCGTAACGTTTCCTCTTAAGAAATTTATTGTCGTAACAGGGGTATCGGGAAGTGGAAAGTCAACTCTGGTAGCTGATATTTTCTACCATGCCCTCATGAGGAAGAAGAACCCCTTTCACCGGGAAAAACCGGGAGCGCATCAAAGCTCAAGCGGAGATGAGTTTGTAAAAAATGTCTATCTTATAGATCAATCGGCAATTGGGAGAACGCCAAGAAGCAATCCCGCAACTTATACGGGATGCTTTACTTATATCAGAGCGCTTTTTGCCCAAACTAAGGAAGCGCGACTCAAAGGATACGGTCCGGGACGATTTTCCTTTAACGTAAAAGGAGGAAGATGTGAGGCGTGCCAAGGAGAAGGCCAAATAAAAATAGGAATGCAGTTTTTGCCGGATGTGTACGTAACATGCGAAGTATGCTTGGGGCTTCAATATAATAGCGAGGCGCTGGGAGTTCATTTCAACGGAAAGACAATTGCGGACGTTCTTGCCATGAGTGTTGCTACAGCCTATGAATTTTTTCAGTACGCTCCGGGCTTGTCCCATAAACTGCTAACCCTTAATGACGTTGGTTTATCATACATCAAACTAGGCCAACCCGCGCCGACTCTTTCAGGAGGAGAGGCGCAAAGAGTAAAGCTTGCAACAGAATTGTCCAAAAAAGGTATGGACGCAGTTTACTTGCTTGATGAACCAACAATGGGATTGCATTTTGCAGATTTGCAAAAACTTCTTTTGGTCCTGCGAAGACTGGTTGATAATGGCAATACCGTTATTGTCATAGAGCATAATCTTGATGTTATTAAAAACGCCGACTACATCATTGATTTAGGCCCGGAAGGGGGAGACGGAGGAGGATCAGTTGTTGCTTCCGGATCCCCGCAGGAAATAGCAAAAAATCCACACTCTTACACCGGACAATTTCTCAAAAAAGTTTTATGATAGGATGAACCTATGAGATTCTTATCAAGGATTTTCTTGTTTTCAATTTTCTACCTTCTATTTTCTACCTTCTATTCGATACCTTCTTTTGCCTCTGAAAATTTTTCAACGTCCTATGAGGTTACGTATGATGTTTTACCCAGTAGCGTTACCAACGTAAAATTTGACGTACGGCTCACCAACAGAACCAGCCAATACTATGCCTCTTCTTATAAAATTGAGTTGGGTTTTGAAGATTTTAGAAACGTTAAAGCCTTTGATGAAGACGGAACAATCACTCCCAACATAACCAAACATTCAAAAGGAAGCACTGTAGATCTTGTTTTTAACAAACGGGTGGTTGGACTCAACAATACGCTTTCTTTTAACATTTCTTTAGAAAGTAGCGAGATTGCTAAAAAACTTGGGAATATTTGGGAAATAAATATACCCGGAATTGCCAACCAAGATGATTTTTCCCAGTTTGACGTTGTTGTTAAGGTGCCTCCGTCGCTTGGAGTACCCACCTATATTAAGCCATACGTCATCCCACAGGGGCTATCTCAAGACACCATTAAATTCACCAAAGAACAACTTGGTAAATCAGGCATCTCCATCTCTTACGGATCTAGACAGATTTATGAATTTACGCTCTCCTATCATCTTAAAAACTCTAATGTTATCCCTGTTCAAACAGAAATTGCGATCCCACCAACTACCAATTATCAGGAGGTTGCGATTGAAGAGATAACGCCAAAACCGGAAAACGTGGTAAAAGACGCGGACGGAAACTGGCTCGCCCGCTATTTTCTCTATCCTTCAGAGCGAAAAGATGTGACGGTAAAAGGAAAAGCGTATGTCTCCCTTTATCCCAAAAAACAGGAAATATCGGATGCGGATCTTAAGCGCTATCTTGAAGAAAAACCCTATTGGGAGACATCAAATGCCAAAATAAAAGAACTCGCAAAAACGCTTAAAACCCCTCAGGCAATTTATTCCTATGTAGTAAATGAGCTAACATACGATTTTTCTCGCGTTGAAACAAGTAAGCCACGCCTTGGCGCCTCAGAGGTGCTAAAACAGCCTTATTCTGCGGTTTGTCTTGAGTTTACGGACCTTTTTATCGCAATCGCAAGAAGTGCTGGGATTCCCGCTCGAGAAGTAAACGGNTTTGCCTACACGGAGAACGCAAGGCAAAGACCCCTCTCTTTGGTGAAAGACGTTTTGCATGCGTGGCCCGAGTATTACGATTATGAAAAGCAGACGTGGGTCATGATTGACCCTACGTGGGGAAACACCACCGGAGGAGTTGACTATTTCTATACGCTGGACTTTGACCATTTTGCGTTTGTGATAAAGGGTGATAGCAGTGAATACCCCATACCCGCAGGAGGGTACAAGCTTAAGGGAGAAGAAGATAAAAAAGATGTGTATGTCGCATTTGGAACACAAGTACCATCACTCTCTCCTCAATACAGCTTTAACGTGGATATTCCCAATAACGCTTTCTCAGCAGTCTTTCTNTCCGGATCAATTAACGTAGAGAATGCCGGTGCCGTTCTTTTGCCCCCCAAATCTATCACTGTTGAGTCTTCATATCTTCTNCCAAAATCCCAGACAATATTGTTTGAAGAAATTCCACCCTTTGGCAAGTCCCGGATTTCTTTTGGGTTTAAAAAAACTCCTCTTTTGACAAATAAACGAGTGAGCATTACAATTACCTCCGATCAATCAATCGTCAAAAAAACCGTATTCATAACTCCCTTTGCTCTTAATAAGACAACGCTTGTTATTCTAGGAGGTGTTATTTTTGGAATTCTTACGATCATCATATCAATCATTGCCACAAGAACCTGGTATTTATCAGTTTTTAGACAAAAACCGTAATATTCTTTATGTGGGAAAAGCAAAAAACCTCAAAAAGCGCGTTTCTTCTTACTTCCGCAAAAATACGCGTCTTTTAGAAAAAACAGCGATTCTTGTTGCCCAAACCGAGCACATCAAGGCTGTTCCTGTTGAGTCCGAAATTGAAGCTCTTCTTCTTGAGGTAAATTTGATTAAAAAAAACAAACCCAAATATAACATCCTATTTACCGATTCAAAATCATACCCTTCTATTAAAATCACAAAAGAGGAGTATCCAAAGATTCTTGTTGTAAGAAAAACAGACGATAAAAAAGCCGTTTATTTTGGGCCGTTTCCAAGCGCTCCTCAAATAAAAAGCGTAGTTACTATGTTGCGAAAAATCTTTCCCTATCAGTCTGTTGTAAACCATCCAAAGCGTTTTTGCCTTTATTATTATTTAGATTTATGCCCATGCCCGCCAATGTTTATTGCTGAAGCAGAGAAAAAGGAATACAAAAAATCCGTTCTGTATATCACGTCTTTCTTAAAAGGAAAGTGCAAACGCGTCCTGTCGGCTCTTAAGAAAGAACGAAAACGCAAGGCAGAACAAGAACTATTTGAAGAGGCGTCCAGAATCCAAAAACAGATTGAGGCAATACAATACATTACATCAGCCGTCCACAAGCCGTTTGAATACGAAACAAATCCAAATCTCCATGTTGATTTGCGAAAAGAAGAGACGGATGCGCTCCTCGCGCTGTTGCAAAAAAACGGCGTTGGTATTGATAGTTTGGCAAGAATTGAATGCTTTGACATCTCAACGCTTTCCGGAATATTTTCTACGGGAGGAATGGTGGTGTTTGTTGAAGGAAAAAAGAATCCCTTATCATACAAACGGTTTCGGATAAAAAGAGAGCAGGAAACTCAAAAACCAAACGACTTTGCTATGATGGAAGAAGTTCTTCGGAGAAGAATTAAACATACCGAATGGCCTTTTCCCAACTTAATAATTGTTGATGGAGGAAAAGGCCAAGTATCAAGTGCATTAAGCGTTTTAAAAGATGCAAATAAAAAGATTCCTATCATTGGGCTTGCAAAAAGAGAAGAAACTATCATTACCAGTGATTTTAGGCAAGTCTTGGTTCCTAAAAATACTCCTTCGTTTAGATTGATCACGCGTATTCGTGATGAGACGCACCGTTTTGCCATAACGTATCACAGGAAACTACGGAGCAAAGCCTTTCTCGGAACATACGCTTAGCTTCTTGTTACGTTGTATCGATACGGGAAATAGAGAAACGACGCGGGAGCATCGTCCAAAAAATATTTAAGAAAATCCGCATATATCTTTTTTCTTTCCTCACTATTAATGGTTTTTCTTCCGTCCTCCAAAAGCTTATCTATTCTCAGATTTTTGTAACGGGTAATGTTATTGTCTTGATTTGAGTGCCAAAGGGTGTATTGATCAGGATCATTCGGTACGTTAAAATCTCCTAAAAATATTTGAAACTGAGAGGGAATGTTATCAACTGTTTCAATTTTTGTTTCAATCCCAATTCGCTTCCACGCTTCAGCCACTTGACGGGCTGCTTCTTGATACTTTGGTAATGTTTTTAACTCAAGTACTATTTGGGGAGAGGATGTCGCAACCGCAGATGCCTCAAGCAAAACGCGAGCACGGTCAACATCTTCTTCGGGTTCGTTTACCGATTTTTGATACGCCCAAAGTTTTTTGGGGAAGGGAACGAACGACCGTTCTCCAAAGGAAAATGAGCTTGGTAGCGCGTATGACATGCCTTGACGAAGCCTCTTGTCGGAAAGCACTTGATCCTGCGTGTTATAAAAAAGGGAAACCAATTTTGAATAATCAACAAACTGCTCAACAACAATGCCTTTGAAGGCAGATATGCTCGTATCTTTAAATCCAAGATGAGGAAGACCCCTTGCTTTTTGAATTTCTCCCAATACAAAAGCAAGCTTAAGAGCATCCTCTGTTGAGTAAAACTCGTATTTTTTAACTACGTAAGGATTTGTTTTTGAGGAAAGGATAATGGATTTTACAAAATTTCCATTCAGCTGAATATCTTTTATTCGATAGTTGCCAACCCCAACAAATCCTTTTTTAAAAAATGGCTTTGAAACTGTTGTAAGAAAAGGCGCGTAAGACTCTTTGAGCTTAAAAGAGATGGTATAATCGTCCTTTCGCTCAACCGTTACGTCTTTAAACTCGTAACGAATATCTTCAGCAGTAAGAGGAAATCCGTCTGCAAATGTTACCCCCTTTTTTAGAAAGAACACGTACTCTTTGTCATCATCTTCAACCTTCCATGAAGATGCAATGCGTGGAATAATAGTCCCATCATCAAGTTTTGAAGTGAGACCCTGACCAACATCGTCCAGGACAGCCTGGGGGAGCGTGTTGGTTGTAAATACCCCGGAAAAACCAATAATTTCTCTCGACCCCACCGGTATTTTGTGATAAAAGTAAGGGAAAACCAAGCGCAAACCAAAGAAAACCAATATTCCGAACGCAAAAAACAAAAGAATTGTTTTCCCAAAACGTCTGATATATTCCTTTATTAACCAGTACAGGAATCGTTTTCTGAATATTGCCATACGTTGTTAAGAAGCGGCGGAAAGAAGGGCAATCGACAGGATCCCAAAAATGGCGGCAAGAATAACCGTAAACCAAAACAAAATTTTCTCCAGGCTTCTTCTGCTTCTGTAAAATTCTCCTCCGCCCCCAAATGTTGTTGAAAGCCCGCTTCCCTGACTCTGCAAAAGAATAACGCCAATAAGAATTGCGGAAACAATCAACTGCAACACAATAAGAATAGCCATAAGGGGATTATATGATGTCCGTAATAGTTTTTGCAAGCTTAGACGAGCTGTGGTAGAGAGGAAACTTCTCATCAACCAAATCACGTAAAAATAGAGAGATGCCGTATTTCTTAAAACCTTGCGTGTCTTCAGAGCGAACGTAATGATAATGGTATTTTCGGGGGATAGAAATGCTATGGTTATTATTAACGATAACGATCTTAAACGGAAACGCTCCAAGATGCTTTTCTACTGCTTTTATATAGTCAATTGCGTCATACCCTTTTGTTTCAAAGGGCTTGTTAGCAACATTGATAACAAATACTTTTTTTGCGGAAGACTTAAAAAGCGCGTTGCGAATGTTTTTAACAATGAGAACGGGAAGAATGGTAGTATAAAGATCACCGGGTCCTGCTATAACAACGTCCGCGCCAAGAATTGCTTCTATTGCTTTTTTTTGGGCTGTCGCGTCTCTTGGATGAAGCTTAACCGACTCAAGCACGCGCTGCCCATTGTAGCGTCCCAAATCAATTGACTCTTCTCCCACAATTTCCTTTCCTTCAACCGTTATCGCCGAAATGCTCACTTGCGTATCCGTTGCGGGAATAAACTCGCCTTCAATGGCAAACAAAGCCTGAAATTTACCAATAGCCTCATCAAACGTTTGAGAGTCCTTGATAAGACCGGCCATAATAAGGTTCCCAAGCTTATGACCTGATAACTGCGTATCTTTGCCATACCTGTTTCCCGGGAATCGGTAGGTGAGAAGAGAGGGAAGAAACGCGTGTTTTCCTTTATAAAAAGCAGCCATGCAAGAAACAAGATCTCCCGGAGGAAACATATTAAAAAGCCTTCGCAATCTTCCTGACGATCCACCCTCATCAGCCATGGAAATAATGACGGAAACATTTGCAAAGTAGGTCTTTATGCCGCGGATAAGGTTTACCGTTCCAATTCCTCCTCCAAGACAAACAATGCGAGTGTCTTTTTTCATCTTTTAATGACCCATCTGATTGCCCAAATGTAGAGCGAGAGCACTATGGAAGACACTACATAGGCAAAAAACGTGTTAAACGATGCCGATGGGATACTAAAGCCGGCAAAGGATGCGCCATAGAAAGCAAAAGCGGATATCTCAATTTGAGGAAGGACAATGGTAAGTACGTACAGAATCATGGCGTTAATAATGAAAGAAAAAGATCCAAATGAAAGAAAAAATAAAGGGAGAGTTATGATGCGAAGAACCGGCCGAAGAAGAATAAACAAAAGAGCAAGAATTACTCCTGCCAATAAAAATGTGGTGATACCGCCAGAAATACGAACGCCCGAGAGCGTCAGGCTTACAAAATAGAGAGACAGGGAATAAATTGCTGTATCTTTAATCAACTGATTCATAAAGGTTATCACATAGTAACAAATAGACGTTTTATCTGTCAATTGATACATTCGACGGCTCAGTATCAACCCTGAGCATACCCCGGGCTTCAGACAGGGGAGTCGAATGGGTTGATTTCTCTTGTAAACACGATTGATATGAGGTATGCTTCTAAGAGCGCTATGGATACCATTATTTGTCCCCACTGCAAAAAAAGCTTTGAACTTTCCCAGGTAATAATTCATGCGCTTCAGGAAGCAGCGGAGCTCAAACAAAAAGCAGTGTTTGAAAAAGAAAAAGCAGGGATTCAACTCAAAGCAGAGGAAAAAATAAAAAAAGCTCAGGAAGAAAATGAAAGAAAAAGGAAAGAAGAGAGCGAAAAAATCAAATTAGATGCTCAAAAAAAAGCAGAAGAAGACCAACGCTTAAAACTGAGAGAGAAAGATTTACAACTCGAGCAGGCCCGCAAAGTCAATGACGAACTAAAAAGAAAACTCGATGAAGGATCTCAGCAACGACAGGGAGAAGCAATGGAACTTGATTTGGAAGAAAATCTTGCGTCAACCTTCCGTTATGATGAGTTCTTGCCGGTTCCCAAAGGCATTACCGGAGGAGATATTATTCAGATTGTGCGAAATAAATTCGGCAGTACGGCCGGTTCGATTCTATGGGAAGCAAAGAGAAGTAAAACATGGAGCAAGCTGTGGTTAATCAAATTGCGCGAAGATATGAGAAAAATAGATGCCAACGACTGTATTCTGGTTTCCGACGTGTTACCCCCAAATGTTAAAGTGTACGAACGGATAGATAATGTTTGGGTTACCTCTTACGCCTATGCCTTACCGCTGGCTTCGGTTTTAAGAGACGGTTTAATCAAAGTTGCAATAGCAAAATCATCAGCGTCTCATACGGATGAGGAATTAAGAGGGCTGTACAGACTGATTACCAGCGAGTCTTTCAAAAATAAATTTGAAGCAAGAAATGAGACCATACGAAACATGAAATTAGGTCTTGAATCAGATGAAAGAGCAATGGATCGGATATTTAAAAGAAGAAAAGTGGAAATAGAAAAGCTTGAAAGGAATAACAATCAACTCTACAGCGAATTGCAGGCTCATGTCCCTTCGCTTCTTCCATTAAAAGAACCTGAAATGATCGAACTTGAAAGCGGGGAATGATAAAAACGCCTAAACCCTCCTTTGACGAAGAACAAATTCTTTGGGATACGGGGTATGACTTTGTGATTGGCATTGATGAGGTTGGAAGGGGATCATTCGCAGGACCCGTGGTAGTTGCCGCGGTAGTCTTTGAAAAAAACTTTGATAAAAGATTAAAGTCAGATTCATCCCTTGCTCAACTATTCGCAAAAATCAGAGATTCAAAAATGCTCTCGCCAAAACAAAGGGAATTTCTTACCCCTTTTATTAAAAAAAATGCCCACGTTTTCTCTATCCAAAAAACAAATGTTCGCCTCATCAATAAAGTCGGCATTGGAAAAGCAACCCAAAAGGCAATGCGGAAAGCAATATACCGCGTGCGAGAAAAGCTACATAGCACATCGGTGTTCGTTTTGGTTGACGGCTTTCATATAAAGTACGTAAAAAAACTTGGATTAAAGAATCAGAAGGCGATTGTTAAGGGCGATCAGACATCG
>C687J35174_10011774_pt1 | contig 10740 bp, 10 predicted proteins | sample RifCSPhighO2_01_FD_35174 | JGI IMG/M metagenome (IMG submission 35174) | reverse complement strand
GGGGGGGGGCTATAAAGGAAACACTTCTAAGAATTGCTTGTTCAGATTATCCAAAAGACAGGTTTAATATTGTTGCTATAAATGATGGTTCGGATGATAATACTCTTTCGGAAATGCTAAAAGCCAAAAGAGAAGCCGCTAAGAATGGTGTTGAAATAGAGGTTGTAAATTGGAAAAAAAATCGTGGAAAAAGAGAGGGAATGGCTGAATGCATAAAAAGATCTAAAAATGAAATAGTTATATTTATTGATTCAGACAGCTTTGTTCTTCCTAACACTATTTGCGAGCTAGTTAAATATTTTATACATCCAAAGATAGGTGCTGTTGCGGGGCATGCTTATGTGGCAAATGCTGATAAAAACACTTTAACGAAAATGCAAGATGTTAGATATTTTGTTGCGTTTAAGGCATACAAGGCAGCGGAAGCTCTTTTTGGAACGGTAACTTGTTGCTCGGGTTGTTGTTCTGCATACAGGCGCGAATATGTGATGGAAGTTTTAGACAAATGGCTTAAGCAGAGTTTCCTTGGTGTTAAATGTACTTATGGAGATGACAGAAGTTTGACGAATTTCTTATTAAAAAAGGGACATAAAACAGTATTTTCTCCAAAGGCCATTGCCTATACATTCGTTCCGGATACTTTCAGAAAATTTTTAAAGCAACAATTAAGATGGAAAAAGTCTTGGGTTAGAGAAAGTTTTGTGGCAGGGAAATTTATGTGGAAAAAAAATATAATAATGAGTATTTCTTTTTACATCGGTGTCATTCTCCCATTGCTAGCTCCAATTATTGTTTTTAGAGCATTAATTTGGTATCCAACAGCAACAGGATTACTCCCCTGGTTTTATTTGATGGGGCTTCTATTAATGGCCATTGTATATGGTCTTTACTATTATATTTTTACAAATGATAAAAAATGGGCACATGGGGTTCTTTTTGTGGCTTTTTATACAATAATCCTAATATGGCAATTACCTTGGGCAATTTTAAACATTAGGGACTCGCGCTGGGGAACCAGATAAATTAAAAATGAAACATTTTATATCAAGAAAAACATATTATTTAAAAATAGCCGAAATTAGTATAATCATGGGTGTTATTTTTTCAGGCCTTTTTTTGTATGAGTATTATAATCTTTCTTTTTTTCATGAAAAAAATAATTTTAATTTTACATCAAATTTGAAATATGATTTAAGATTTTCAAAAAAAATTAAGGACAAATCATTTCCGACGGAAAAAAATCAGCAAAGCGCAAAATCTATTCCAGTTCTTCTTTATCATGGCGTTATGGATAAAATTGACGGCTCTGACACAACTAATATTTCTTATGATAATTTTGCCGACCAGATGATTATGCTGAATAAAAATGGCTGGCAGACAATTACCCTCAAGGATTTTTATGACAGCATGGTAAGTGGGAAAAGTGTCCCGGAAAAATCCTTTTTATTAACATTCGATGACGGCAGGAAGGACAGCTACTATCCGGTTGATCCAGTGTTGGAAGAATTAAATTATAATGCCGTTATTTTTGTGATTACAGAAAATCTGGAAAAAGGAAAAGAAAGCAATTTTTATTTAAATAAAAAAGAACTTAAAAAAATGAGGGAATCCGGAAGATGGGAGATTCAACCGCATACGTTTGCCGGACATGGCTTCATAGACATAGATGAAAGCGGGAATCAAGGTCATTTTTATAGCAATAAAAAATGGCTGAAAGAATTAGGGAGATTGGAAACGGATGATGAGTTTAACGAAAGAGTAAAAAACGACCTTCTTTTAGCGAAGGAAAAAATATCCGGTGAATTCAACGCTGATATTATCGGTTTTGCTTTTCCGTTTGGTGATTTTGGTCAGGAAAGCATAAATTTCCCTCAAGCTAAAGATTTTATTTTAAAAAATGTAAAAGAAATCTATCCGCTTTCTTTTTATCAATTTCGCGCTGACGGTTTTAGTTTTAATTATCAAGATAAGGATCTTTTTATGGCAAAAAGAATAAGCGTCAAGCCTGAATGGGGCAGTGATTTTTTACTTGGTATATTGGAAAAAGGGCGCGCAAAGGAAGTGCCTTTTCAGGATAATTTTGAAACTGACAAAGGGTGGCTAAAAACTTGGGGAGAAAATGAATTTGTCGATCAAGATTTAATTATAAAATCCAACAATGAAACAACGGGCAGTTCGGTTTTTTTGGACGGAACTAGACTATGGAGGGACTACGCTTTTGAAGCGAAAGTTGGTTGGAATAAAGGAAGCAACGTTTTGCTTTTGGCTAGGTATCAGGATGATAGTAACTATGTCGCCTGTAATTTTGGGCAGAATATCGTGCGGATCGAGAGTCGTATCAATGGCGATAACGTAATTTTAAAAGAAGAGAAAATGATTGAAGGTTTCCCAAAAAATAATTTAGCACTAGGTATTCGCGTTTCCGAAAGGAAAATCCAATGTTTCTTAGATAATAAAATTATCGTGGAAGCCGAAAAGGCCGACAGTTATTTGGAAGCGGGAGGGATTGGATTCAAAACTTGGGACAGGGAAGTCGGCAATAGCGAACTCTTGATTCATGAGGTAGCTGTCTCTGAAAGTAGTTGGGAAAATAAGGAGAGATATGTCCAATCCGAAATGACTGAGAAAAGCGAGGACAAGAAGCCAGCAGAAAAAATCGCAGTCGAAAAAAAGAGCCTCCCATTCTCGGCTGCATCCATCACGCCTGAGCAAGGATGGAAAAAATCATGGGGCGAGATTAATTTTTCCAACAATGAAATGTCGGTAAAATCATCTACTAATGGCACAGGCGGACTAGTTTTCTTGGAGGGAGCCGAAGATTGGACAAACTATTCATTTACTTCAAAAATTAATTGGGTAAAGGGCAGTAACTTTGTCGTTTTGTCCCGATTCAAGGACGGCAAGAACTATCTGGCGTTTAATGTGGGCAAGGAATTTATCCGGCTGGAAAAATATGTCAATGGTAAAAGTAAGATCATTAAGGAAACGGTCAACGATTTGAAATTAGATAAAGACAATATAAATGTTAAAATAAATGTTACCGGCAACAGAATAACTTATTTCATCGACGATAAGTTGATCCTGGAAGATAGCAATGACATTGGGGAAAATAATTCCGGCAGTGTTGGCTTTAAGGTCTGGGATAAGAAGTTCAACAACAGCGAAATTATCATTAAACAAGTGGAAATTTCCGAAAGATAAAAAATGTTTACAAATAATAGAAAAATAATAATACCTGTTATTGCAGTTTTTTTGGCAATCTTATTTTATATTGTTTCAAAACCTGATTCTTCTAAATTTCCTAACGAGCATACCGCGCAAACTGCCGCAGTACAAGATGCCTCAAAGGAAAAAGATAATTCAACTGAAATCGATCAACAACTCCGGGAAAATTTTATCCTCAATGAAGCGGGAAAAATGGACGACAGCGAAAGTAATGATTGGTGGCTGAATTCCGGCGGTTTGGTTTCTTTTGAAAACAGAATGATGAAAACAATCCAGGACGAATTGGACGAAAGCAGTAAATGGTATCAGGATTATCGCAGAAACAATCCGCGCGACACTGACAATGGAAAACATCCGCAGAATATTTTCCGGCTGGTCAATCGGAATAAATTCAGGGACTTGGAACAGGAAACATATTTCCGGATTATACGGGACAATTTGAGCCAGAGCCGATACCGCAACCAGTCGAATGGGCTTTTGCACTTCAACCGCTATCGGGACGGGGATAACCTGTATTATACGGGGATCAGAGTGGATGGATTCGCTGTAATAAAAAAGAAGATTAAGGGTAAATATTACACGATGGCTTATAATCGGATTTTTGACGGAAAGTATAACAGAATTAAAAATCCCAATCTTTTACTGGAAAACACATGGTTAGGGTTGAAAAGCGAAGTTAAAAATGAAACAGATGGCTCGGTAAGCATTAAGGTTTTTTTAGATAAAAACAGAAGCGGGAATTGGGAGTTAGTTGCGAAAGCGCGAGATAACGGTAAAAAATATGGTGGAAAAGCGTTTCTAAATGAAGGTTATGCCGGCATTCGTACCGATTTTATGGATGTGGAATTTGATGATTATAAAATCGAGGAAATGAACTGAATAATCGTGTATAATTAAAACTACAGAGTTTTTACCCGCCTACAGAGGGAACTCTGTAGTTAGGATATAATTCGCTTAATAAAAATAAAAAAATGGGAAGAAATAAAATCGAAAACCGCAATGTGCGCAAGCTCGCCAAAGTCGGGGGCGGCGTGACGTATGCCATTACGCTTCCGATCGAAGCCGTGCGCGAATTCGGCTGGCAGGAGAAGCAGAAACTCGAAATACTCATCGACCGCCGGAAAAAGCGCGTCATCATCCGGGACTGGCAGCCGAAAAAATAAAACCTATCAAAGTTTCACCCTAACTCATTCCACCAACCCACCCTCAAAAACGCATCACCAGACCACCTGCCCGAAATGCTATATCGTTGCAGGCGGGCGGCTGTATTTTGGTGATGCATTAGGAAAATACCCGCTTTTTTCTCTTTCCTTTTTTGATTTTATTTCCATTACTGCTAAATAAAAACGTGTCATTTGCCTACGGCCGTGGTTTGATGACACAAATTAATTTATCTTAATTCTTGTTAGTAATGGGTTTCTAGAATTAATCAAACGTGTCATTTGCCTGTGGCCGTATTATGGTGATACAAAATAGAAATCGCATAAAGTTTAAGGAAAAAATAATCTATCCACAGTTATTTTCTAAGTGTGTCATTTGCCCACGGCCGTATTCTGGTGATACAATAGGCCTATGTATAGATTTGGGCTAGTGCAAAGAAAAATCATGTTGGCGCTTTTGGGCGGCGTGGCGCTGGGCCTTTCCGCTTCTCCGCGGCAGTATTTCAAAACATTCCGCAAGATCCGCCATGAGTGGAAAAAAATTGACCAGCGCAATTTCAACCGCTCCTTCCGCCGACTTTCCCATGAGAAGTTGATTGAAGAAAAAACCTTGACCGATGGCTCTTTCAAATTGGTTCTGACTGAAAAAGGAAAGCTGGAAGCCAAGAAATTAAACCTTCTGGGCGGTTCGATAAAATTCAAAAAACCGAAACGCTGGGACGGAAAATGGCGGATTGCGCTATTTGACATTCCGGAAAAAGATCGGGCGTTCCGCGATATATTGCGAGAACACTTGCGCGAGCTCAAATTCTTCAAGCTCCAGCACAGCGTCTTTGTTTCTCCTTATCCGTTCGAGAAGCCAATTTTAGAATTAGTTTCGCTTTATTCCGCCGAACCGTATGTCAGGATGATTACGGCCATCAGAATTGATAACCAAGATAAAATTAAAAGGCATTTTTTCAAATCCTCCTAATGTGTCATTTATCCACGGCCGTGGCTTGATGACACAAATTGAGTAAAAATTCTATCGATAGGGCGGAAAAGAGCCGGAAAATGGACAAGTTGTCGGGTGTTAAATAATCGGGAAAATTCATAATCAGAAAAAATGGCATTTATAAGCCATTTTTTAGTTATTTTATTGACATTGCCAGAAAAATTCCGTGTAATATTTTCCAGCGGAATTGACCGATAGGGAGGGTCTGCTATAATGGTTATCACTGCCAAAAACCAAAAGAAAAAGGGGAAAAATCGTAATTTTTCCATTTATGAATGATAATTTTCTGAATTATCTGCTAAGGAGGGTGTGCAGATTTAAAGGGGTAGAAGAAAGCGTAAAAAAGAATAGCATTTTAACGGCCATTATACTCATGCTAGCCATGAGCGTATTTTTTTTCGTTTTTTCCAGAAATCATGCGAGAGCTGAAATTTCCCGAGAAAAAGGCATCAGCGGAAGCATTTTCCCGCGCGAGCTGGGATTTAAAATTCAGCAGCCGGAAAATTATTGCGAAGATACTGTAAAAAATCTAAAGAAAGACGGGGGAAACGCTCAAAATAACGACGGAAATCATGAAACCAAATCCATTTCACCGGCTGAAAAAAATTACGGAAAAAATAATTGCCTGAAAGCGATTAGTGAAAATATTTTCACAAAGCCGCCAAGAGTCGGGATTATAAAAGAATTAGGGAAAGCCAATTTGCTTTTAGGAGATTCAAAAGACGGGAAATCCGATGATAAGGAGGAAAATTATCTCAAAAAAGAAATAGATCCCAAAGAGACAAAAATAATCAATCTTATTGCCGGATATCCGATTGAAAAAATGCTGCCGTATATTTCAAAAAGAAGCGATCAAGTGTCTTATTATCTTATCGCTATCGCCAAAAAGGAAAGCGACTGGGGAAGACACTCGCCCAAAAAATACGGCAGTGACTGTTATAATTACTGGGGCTACCGCGGGACTTATAACCCGACCGATTCCGGCTACAGCTGTTTTGATTCGCCGGAGCAAGCGATAAATCAAGTGGGAGACAAAATTGAGTCACTGCTGAACAAGATGGTTGATACCCCCGAGGAATTGGTGGTCTGGAAGTGCGGCTCGTCTTGCGCCGGACACGATCCGGGATCTGTTAAAAAATGGATTAGTGATGTAAAATTATATTATCTCAAAATAAGCTCTTAAACGGCTTATGGAACAAAAGGTGAAAAAAAGAATAATCTATTAAAGGAGGAAAAAAATGATAAAGTTCTTTCCAAATTTTCCCGAAATTTTTGCCGTTATGTCTCTGCGCGGCGACGGCAATATGAAAATTAATTATTGCGGCAGGAAAAAACGCAGCACTAATGGAAACAGGAGAAATTTTTTCAAACGGAATGGAATCAGCGAGGATACGGTTATAAGCGCTCTGCTGGACCATGGCAATAAAGCAGTGGTCATTAGCGGCAATTCCAGCCGATATATTGAAAAAGCGGACGCTTTATTAACCGGAGATTGCGGGATATATCTTTCTATCACTGTGGCGGATTGCTACCCGATAATGTTTTATGATCCGGTCGCGCGGGAAATTGCCTTGGCTCATGCCGGTTGGCAGGGGGCCGTATCCGGAGTGGTTTCCAGCACAATGATAAAAATGATTTTGCGCGGATGCGATCCAAGGAACATCAGAGCCGAGGTCGGACCGGGAATCTGCCAAAAACATCTGGAATTTTCCAGAAGCGATCTTCTGAAACTAAAACAGTATAATAATCCGCAGTATTACTCGGACTTGTCTCAAGAAAAAGTTCTCGTTGATTTGAAAAAAATAATCGGCGATCAGCTGGCGGCGCATGGCATTTCCGGAAAAAATATCGCTTTCTCCCGAGAATGCACTTTTTGCCATCCGGAAAAATATTTTTCCTACCGGCGCGACGGGAAAAATTCCGAAGGGCAAGTTAACGCAATGGTCGTTATTTCCGGAATGAAGGAAAATAAAGTGAAAGAAAAAGGAAGATTGATTTTAGCGGAAAAAGAATGTCTTTCTTTCGCTTAGGCCCGGACATGAAAACAGGCGGGCTTTTTTGTTTGATTTTTCGGGGAGAAGGATATAATATTTACGGATATGGCAAAAAAAATTGAACTTTTGGCGCCGGCTGGAAGTTTGGAAAAATTGAAATACGCCATTCATTACGGAGCGGACGCGGTTTATGCCGGCATCCCTGATTTTTCCATGCGCTATCGCGTCAATAAATTTTCGGAGAAGACACTTGCGGAAGGGATTGAATACGCGCATAAATTCGGGAAAAAGTTTTACGTCACCGTCAATATTTATCCGCGCAACAAACACTTTGCCGGAATTGAAAAACACTTGAAATTTTTAAGAAAAATATCCGCCTTTGGCGGAAAACCTGACGGCATCATTATTTCTGACCCCGGAGTGATCGTTTTGGCGAAAAAATATCTGCCGAAAATTCCCATTCATCTTTCCACCCAAGCCAACGCGGCCAACTGGCAGGCGGTGAAATTCTGGTATGAGCTGGGAGTGAAAAGAGTGGTCTTGGCGCGCGAAGTGACTTTGAAAGAAATAAAAGAGATTAGGGAAAAAGTTCCAAAAATTGAGTTAGAATATTTTGTCCACGGAGCGATGTGCATGAGTTACTCCGGTCGCTGTATTCTTTCTAAATGGATGACTGGAAGATCGGCTAATCTTGGTGATTGCGCCCAGCCGTGCCGGTGGCGCTATCGCGCAATTAATAACCAACAACTAACAACCAACAACCAACAACCGAAAACTCTTTTAATGAGCGTGGAGGATGAAAAGGGAGAATTTGAGATTGATCTGGAAGAAGACGCAAATGGCACTTATTTTTTCAACAGCAAGGATTTGAATCTTTTGAACTATCTGGATGAACTTCGGAAAGCCGGAGTGGACTCGTTCAAGATTGAAGGCCGGAATAAGAGCGTTTATTATCTCGCGACAGTCGCAAAAGCATACAGAAAAGTTATTGACGCGCTTGGAAATGAAGTTTCTAAGTTGAATGCTATTAAAGATGGACAAAAAGAATTGAACAATCTAATTCATCGGGGATATACGACGGGATTTTTGTTTGATCAGCCGAAGCATAATTTTAAAAACTCGCACGAGAAATCACCTTATCAGTTTGTTGGAGAAATTATCGAAATTCCCTCGCCCCAACCCTCTCCCGGAGGGAGAGGGGGAAATTATATAAAAATCAAGCCGCATAATGCCATTTATAAAAAAGACAAGCTGGAAATAATTGGCACAGGAAAAAATGTTCCAGTGAAAATAAAAGCTATTTTGGATGAAAACAAAAATCCGGTCTCTTCCGCCCATGGCGGGCAGGATAAATTCTATTATCTGGAAATCGACAAAAAAGGCATTGAACCCCTGTCGCTTATTCGGAAAAAACTAAAAAAGATTGAAAATAAGGAAAAATAAGGATATAATGATTTTATGGAAAATAAGGGTAATTCTAATAATCTAATGGACAAAATCGTCTCTCTTTGCAAGCGGCGGGGGTTTGTTTTTCCCAGTTCGGAAATTTACGGCGGTTTTGCCAGTTCCTATGACTACGGCCCGCTGGGAGTTGAGTTAAAGAATAATATAAAAAAGGCCTGGTGGGATGAGATGATTAAAAAGCATGGAACAATAGTGGGACTGGACAGCGCGATACTTATGTCTCCAAAAATTTGGGAGGCCTCCGGACATCTTACTGCCGGTTTTGCCGATGTGATGGCGGAATGCAAAAAGTGCCAGCGTCGTTTCAGAGAAGATTATGTGGGAGAAGGAAAATGTCCGGAATGCGATGGCGAGCTTACCAAGGGCAGGAAATTTAATTTGATGATGAAAACATTTGTCGGTCCCGTGGAGGACAAAGCGTCTATCGCTTATCTGCGGGCTGAAACCTGCCAGGGGATTTATGTCAATTTCCAAAATGTCAGAGAGTCAATGCGGCTTAAAATTCCTTTCGGAATCGCCCAGATCGGCAAGGCCTTCCGCAATGAAATCACGCCGGGAAATTTCACTTACCGCACGCGTGAATTCGAACAGATGGAAATGCAATTTTTTGTCCATCCAAAAGAAGCGGATAAATGGCTTGACTTTTGGATGAAAGAGCGGTTACAATGGTATGTTAGTTATGGAATAAAAAAAGAGAATCTGCGACTAAGAGAGCAAAAAAAGGATGAACTGGCGCATTATTCCAAAAGAGCGGCTGACATTGAATACAAGTTTCCTTTCGGATGGAAAGAAGTTGAAGGAATCCACAACCGCGGTGACTGGGATCTGAAAAATCACGAAAAACACAGCGGAAAAAAACTATCTTATCGCGACGAAGAAACCGGAAGGGACTTCATTCCACATATCATTGAAACCTCGGCCGGGGCGGACAGGAGCGCACTTACATTTTTAGTTGACGCTTATGAAGAAATTTCGGGAGGAAGGACAGTGACGACCCAGTCAATCAAGGAATCAGAGGTCATCCTGAAATTAAATAAAAAATTGTCGCCAGTAAAAGTAGCAGTATTCCCTTTGTCCAAAAAAGAAGAACTTTCCCAAAAAACTAAAAAAGTTTTTAACTTATTGAAAGTAAGATTTGAATCACAGTATGATGAAACAGGATCAATTGGAAAAAGATATAGAAGGCAGGACGAAATTGGCACGCCCTATTGCATAACAGTGGATTTTGAAACATTAAAAGATAATGCGGTAACCGTCCGCGATAGGGACACAATGAAACAAAATAGGATTAAAATTGAAGAATTGGAAAAATATTTAAGCGAGAGATTAGCGTGAATTTATGGAAAATTTAGAGAAAATTTCCGAAAAAAATCACATAAGTTCTGAAGCGTTTGTAGAGATAGCAGAAAAAGAGGCAAAGGAAAATATCAAAAAAGCCATTATGGAATTGAAGGAATGCTCCGATAATAATATGATTAAGAGCCACCTTAAACTGGTTGATATAAACAAGCTAACCGATTATGATCTCATGGCTTTTAATGAGTCCATCGTGAAGAACGCTTGGGAGGAAAAATCTAAAGAGCTGGAAGCATATCTTGATAATGTGAAAGGGTATGAAAAAATAAAGAAGCAGGAAGGAAATTATAATCCTTTAACAGACTCTCGGTGCAATTTTTCCACCATGATCAAACACTATCTAATAGACAAGGCTATAGGAAAAAAATTAAGCGGTAAATAATTTATTCAAGCAACAATATGACAATCCAACAAATCTATCAGATAGCGATTGAGATGGGAATGAAGAATGATTTCCGTCCCAAAAAACAGATTGAAAAACATCTCAAGCGGCTAAAAGAAAAGTACGCAGCCCTTTCCAAAAAAGAGAAAGAAGTTTTTGACGCGG
>C687J35174_10011772_pt1 | contig 10741 bp, 15 predicted proteins | sample RifCSPhighO2_01_FD_35174 | JGI IMG/M metagenome (IMG submission 35174) | reverse complement strand
ATTATGTTAACACAGGAGAAATATGTATGAAAATGTTGGAACAAGAGTGCCTGCAGATGTTGCTAGGGATATAGAATATTTGGCAGAGGAAGAGAAGTCTGATAAGTCAAAGATAGTTAGGGATCTTTTAGCTGATGCTATAAGAAAAAGACTTTTTGAATTAGCCTTAAAAAAGTATCTTGATAAGAAGATATCTTTGGGCAGAGCCGCCGAATTAGCAAGAATGCCACTGGTAGAATTTATGAAGATTATTGCGGAAAGAGCTATTGCTTTAAATTATTCTGTAAAATCATTAGAAGAAGATTTTGAGCGTGCATTAAGATAAAAATGATAATCTCAAATGCGACACCATTAATTAATTTTGGAAAGCAGGGCAGATTAGACATTTTGAAACGATGTTTTGATAAAATTTTTATTCCAAAAAGCGTTTATGAGGAGATATTGATGATTGAGGATAATATAGAATCAATTGCTTTAAAACAAGGAATGAAAGAAAATTGGATTATTGTAAAAGATACCGAGATTAATTCATTATTAAAAACAAAGGTTTTGGGCAGGGGCGAGAAAGAAGCAATATCTTTGGCTTTTAAAAACAAGGCTCTCTTATTAATTGACGATGATACTGCTAAGGCTTATGCTGGTTTATTAAAGGTAGAGACTCATGGAAGCGCTTATGTTTTATTTCTTGCCTGTAAAAAGAGAATTATAAATAAAGATGAGGCTAAGAATATTTTTGAAGGCATGATTAAAGAAGGATTTTACGTTTCTATTGAATTTTATTCATTGTTCTTGGAATTACTGGGAAAAATAGAATAAGAAGGAAGATTTTTATAGGAAATTACATAGAAAGAAGGATGATAAGACTAAAAAAAGAGAAGATACTGATTAGACCGAGGGACTTAAGACCTTTGTCTGTAGATTTTGAGATTATAGGGACAACTAATCCTGGGGCTGTTAGAGTTTCTAATGGAGATATTGTTCTGTATGTTAGAGTTATTGAAAAGCTAAAGAGGGTAAAAGATGAGGGATATTTTTATTCTCCTAGATTTAATGGGAAGGAGAAAATTGGGATAGAAATAGATAAATTTCCTAAGGAGGGCATAAAGACAAGTTCAGAGATAGATTTTGTTTTTAATAATGGGGCTAAGAGACTGACTTATTTTTCTTATCTTAAAAGAATTGTTTTGGATAGGACAGGGGAGAATGTGAAGAGTATTGAAAAGGGAATTTCTTTTCCTCCTCTTTCTTGGGATGGGGAGCTGGGAGTTGAGGATGCAAGAATTGTAAAGATAGGTAAATTATATGTTATGACTTATGTGGCTTTGGGGAGAGATACAAATATTTGTACAAATGTTGCGGTTTCTAATGACTGCAAGAATTGGAATAGGAGGGGAATAGTCTTTGAAGAGCAGAATAAAGATGTTGTTATTTTTCCTGAACTTATTGATGGAAGATATGTTTCTTTTAATAGGCCTGAAGGAAGTTTTGAGTTTACACATCCGCATATATGGATTTCTTATTCAAAGAATTTGGAGGATTGGGGGAGATCAAGGCCTTTTATTTTAGCAAGAGAGGGGAGATGGGATTCTGATAGGATTGGAGCTGGACCTCCCCCAATAAGAACTAAACAAGGATGGCTTTTTATTTACCATGGTGTTACTATGAAGAGGGTTGGGGTGCCGCTCGGATTTTTTGATAAGCTTTTGAAGAGGAAAGTAGATATCGAATCTTATAGTGCAGGAGCTGTTTTGCTTGACTTAAAAGACCCTGGGAAGATAATTGCAAAATCAGAGGGACCTTTAATTGTTCCTAGATTAAAAGAAGAAAAGAAAAATATTGTTCGGAAAGAAGTTGTTTTTCCTATAGGTTTAGTTTGGGATTTGAATGGAAAGGATTTATTGGTTTATTCTGGCGGGGGAGATGAGTTGACTACAGTTAGGAAGATAGGGGTAGATGATATTCTCAATAGTCTTAGGAGAGTTCACTAGGATGAAAGGAATAAAATATCCTAAATTTATTTTATTGATTATTAGTTTGATTGTAGCTTATGCCTTTTTTCATGATAGAGATTATACTCCTTTGCACAATTTTCTTTCGTCATTGGGATATTTTAGCTTTTTTCTAAGTGGCATTTTTTATGCTTACGGATTTACGGCTGCGCCTGCAACTGCAATATTACTATCAATTGCAAAAGGCAGTGATTTGGTAATTGCTTCTTTGATTGGCGGTCTGGGGGCAGCTTTTGGAAGTTCAATTATATTTCTATTTATAAGAAACGCTTTCAATGATGAGATTAAGAAACTTTCTAAGGAAAAGGCTGTTAAGTTTATAGAGAAAGAGGAAAGATTTTTGTTTGGAAATTATGATAAGTACGCTACTGCTGCTTTTGTGGGATTTTTAATAGCTTCTCCTTTGCCTAATGAATTGGCTATGGGATTAATGGCCACTTTTAAACATATGTCTATGAAGAAGTTTATGGTTATTTCTTATTTGTTGAATACTTTAGGAATATTTGTTATTTTGCTGATTGGTTCTAGTATTTGAGTTATGTAGTAATTTTATAATAGTGAATAATCGGAAGATTTATAATTGGGCTTTAATCGCTTTCGTTATGGGACTTAAAGATACTTTAATGGGAATTATTCTGGCTTCTGGAATTGTAGTTGGAGCAGGTTGTGCTAATGCTAAACCATGGGGCAAGACATCTGGTTATTATGACAGTAGAGGAATGCCTACTGCTTCTTTAACAGGAGGAGCAACAGACCTTCCTTTGGGAACTCAGACTTTCGGGTTTATTGATGTGGCAACAGATAAGAAAGAACTAGATAATGTTCAAGACCCTTATATGGAAATTTCCTTAGCTAAAAAAGTCATTTTGGAAGGCTTTGGAGAAGGTGTCGGGAAAGTCTTTGAGAAGAGTGTTGGTCCCATAGTTGAATATAATAGAGATTTTGCTCAACCAAGAGGAATAACTAGATTAGGATTAGTTTTTGAGCCAGATGTTTCGCAATTTGCAGATGATACTTTAGTTGGAATCAATCTTTATCCTGTTGCGACTGAAGATGCCGGTTCACAAATAGTTCTTTATGGGTCAAAGCAATTTAATAAAGGCAACTGGTATATAGAAGGATTTTTTGATTATAACACAACTCCTAAGAAAGTTGTTAGCGAAGTGCAATTAGGAAAGCGCATATGGGGCAACTTGAATGCTGTTGTTGAAGCAAGGCACAATGGTTTTCTTGATGAACAATATGGTGTTGGGATTGGTCTTGAATTTCTTCTTAAGTAAATTGATTTGAGAAATGTTTTAATATAGCTCTTTGTATCTTTTATTCATGGTGAGTAGGAAAAGAGGGCTCTTTGGTAAAAAAGTTTCTGATATTTTTGTAGATGAAGATAGAAGGAAAGATATGTCTGTTAGCATCAAGGAAGGAAGTGCATCTACTTTTATGTCNACAATCNTTGATACTTATATCACGCCTTTTGCTTTGGCTTTGGGGGCAAANAGTGTTCATATTGGNTTTTTGAATTCTTTCTCTGGTTTGTTTTCTCCTTTAGCACAGGTTTATGGTTCAAAGTTTAAAGTTGAGAGAAAGAAACTGATTCTTAATACGATTATTTGGCAGGGTTTAATGATTATTCCTATTTTGCTTTTAGGAATATTGTTCTTGAATGGTTTTAGGATGGGAACACCCTCAATTTTAATTGTGTTTTATTCCCTTTATGTTATATTTGGAGCACTTGTTTCTCAATCTTGGTTTTCAATGATAGGAGATATAGTTCCCGATAATGAGAGGGGAAGATATTTTGGGAAGAGAAATGCTATCCTTGGAACTATTGGAGTAATAGTCACTTTGTTGAGTGCGTTTTTACTTGATTATTATAAGACTGGCGGTTTTGTTTTAATTGGATTTTCTATATTGTTTTTATTGGCTTTTATTGCTCGCTTTGTATCCTATTATTACTTTAGAAAAATAAAAGATCCCGATGGAAATCAGAAAAAGACAGGTGAGAGTTTTATTAACTTTACAAAGAATTTGACTAAGACCAATTTTGGAAGATTTGTTATTTACATATTTTTGTTTAATTTTTCGGTTATGATTGCTTCTCCATTCTTTAGCGTGTATATGCTTGAAGAATTGAAATTGAGCTATCTTTGGTTTACAATTATAAACTTGAGCCAGGCAGTTTCTATTGTTATATTCATGCTTGTTTGGGGAAAATTTGCAGATAAATATGGAAATAAGAAGTTATTGACGATTGGAAGTGTTTTAGTTCCTATACTGCCACTATTATGGATATTTAATCAAAATCCATTTTATTTACTAATTCCAATGTTTCTTGGCGGTGTGGGATGGGCAGCGTTTAGTTTAGCCTCTAATAATTTTGTTTACGATTCTGTTGAAAAGGAGAAGAGATCCGTGTATTTAGCTTATTTGAATATTTATGGGGGGATTGGGATATTCTTAGGAGCTGGTCTTGGAGGATTGGTTATAAGGTATTTGCCTATTTCTTTTATGAATATATTTTTGTTTATTTTCTTAGTTTCTGCGGTTTTAAGAGGTCTTATTGCGCTGATTATGATGCCAATACTGAAAGAAGTAAGAAGTGTTGAGAAGTTCTCATTCTCAAGAGTAATGCCTTTGATTCACTTTAGAACTCCTGGGAATCACATGTCTTTGGATAGTTTGCATCATAATATGCATTATAAGAAAAGAGAAGGGTTGGGTAGGAGAATAGGAAAGAGATTGATGGGGATGTTTGTTCCTTAAAGACGTTCTACTAGTATCTTATATTTGCCTAGAGGCTGAGGTATTCTAACTTGCCTTGCTGATATGTGCGTTACTTTTCTTTGAACTATATAATACTGGTTTTCGCTTTCTATTCTATCGTAAAAATCGTATTCTTTTTTGAACCTTTCAGTAAGGGGAGTAAAATTGAAGATTGCATCTCTATCGGTTATACCAAAGGAATTGCCTACTCTTTCTTTAGTTGATTTTACTTTGGTCTTTACTGTGTCTCTCTCGCTAGTAGTTTTAACTAGGTGAAAGTATATTTCATATAGTTTTAGTTCCTTTTTCTTCATGATATTTTGGGCAGTTATGTAGTTTATAAAGGTTTATTTTTAGTGAGGGTAACATTTTAATACAAACTAATCCTAATAGATATATGGATATTGTAAAAGAGGCATATGAAAAGGCTATTGCTGTTCTGCAAAGGTGTGCGACACCACATGGATTTCATGCTGCTTTTCCAGGATATGATGCTGTTTGGGCTAGGGATAGTGTGATTAGTTCCTTGGGAGCAAGTTTATTGGGAGAGAAGTTTAAGGCGACTTTCAGGGAGTCACTTAATACATTGGCAAGTCATCAGAGTGAGAAAGGACAAATTCCTAATGCTGTTGATATTTTTAGCAAGAGGGAGAAACATGTAGACTTTAAATCGATTGATTCTACCCTATGGTTTATTATAGGGGAGTTTGTTTATGAGAAGAGATATGGCAAAGAATTGTTTAAGAGACATAAAAAGAATATAGAGAAAGCTTTTGTATGGCTTTCTTATCAGGATGTGGGGGAAGATGGAATGTTAGAACAACTTCCTACAACTGATTGGCAGGATGCTTTTCCACATAGGTACGGGCATACAATTAATACACAAGCTCTTTATTACCTGGTTTTAAGAATGATGAGCAAGAGCAAGGAAGCTGAGAAATTAAAGAAGAAAGTAAATGAGGATAAAGAGGATGGTCTTTGGAATGGGAATTTCTATTTGCCTTGGAGATGGAAAAATCATAATAAATACCATGAAAGAGGGGAATGGTTTGATTCTTTGGGGAATTTGTTAGCTATTGTCTTTGGTCTTGCAGATAAAGAGAGAGGAGATAAAATCTTAGATTTTATTAAGAAAGAGAGAATTGATAAACCTTTTCCTGTTAAAGCAATTTACCCTCCAATTAGAAAGGGAAGCAAGGATTGGCAGGATTATTTTGAAGATTGTGAAGCTAGGGAGGAATACCATTATTTAAATGGAGGAGTGTGGACTTTTATTGGAGGATTTTATGTTCTTGCTTTGTTGAAGCAAGGGAGAGTTAAGGAAGCTAGTGAGCAACTTGCAAGGCTTGCAGAGGCTAATATAGGAGGGGACAGGAATTTTAACGAATGGCTTGATGGTAAAAGTGGATTTAGAGGGGGATTGGGGAAGGATGAAGGGAATCAGGCTTGGAATGCTGGAGTTTATATCTTGGCTTATGAATCTGTGATGAAGAAGAGGGTTTTGATTTAGTTAGGTTTAAAAGTGGCTTATAAGTAGGAAATCTATGGGGGATGAAGATAAATTTGTTAAGATATTAGAGTTTAAGGAAAGCCCTTATTATCTTTTTAGCGATTCTAATGGAAGGCTTAAAAAAGTTAATTCTTTATCAAAGAATCCTAATGACTCTAAGACAATTTATAAAAATATTGGAGAAGAGGTTATTCTTGGTAGGGATATAAAAGAGATTCCTACTAGAAATATTAGACTTTTCTTTGAATTATCAAATCAAGATAATTGGTGCATATCTTTTATTAACGAATGTAGAAAACTTGCTTCATTAACTGGAGCAGACTATTTTTCTACTGAATATTTTGATGGTCAATTCTCAACTAAATATCTGGGTGATTCGGGTGATTCTCATAGATATATTGTTCAACCAAGACTTTTTAGATGTATACCGTTAGACGATAGGATTTAGTTTTAGAAGTATAAGCTAAAAGTTTATATTAATAAATAGTCTACCTATTTAATTAAATGGAAGAGATGTCTTTGATAAAGAAGCTTTCAGAAGCTCTAGAGGGGATTAATAGCGGAGAATATGTCTCTGAAGAAGAGTTTTTTAGCGATTCTCCTCAAGAAGACGCTTAATCTTGTCTAAACTAGGTTTTTCATTGTAATTCCTTAATAATTTTTTTGCATCTTTCTATTGCTTGTTTTGCGGTTTCATAATCCATCCTGTTTCCGTAATAAGTAAGAGAATTTCTTTTATACCTTATATCATCAAATAATATGTACAAATCCTCTCTTTTTAGAACATCTCTTAAATAATAACCTAAGCAGATATGATTTAAGATATTGAATCCTTTTTTGAAAGTCATTGCCTGCAATAATTCAAGCAATGAAGTATAATAATCTTCAAATATAAAATTGCAGTTTTTTTCATTTACCTCTTTAATTAAGCTTACTCTTTCTTTTGCAGTTTCTATTAAAGATTCTGCTCTTTTTATGTCTGGAGTAATAGTTTTGGCCGATTTATTTATTAAGCAATCATTCCAGTTTGTTTCTTTCATTTGAAAACCTCTATGTAATTGTTCAGCGTTATTCCATTTATAATATTATTTGCTAAGTGGGGGTTTGATATTTCATTTAGATTTTTCTGCTGGAATGCTTGTATTCTTCTTTTAAGCATTTTTTCAAATTTTTCAAGGCTTACCTTTTTCTTTGAAGGAGTTTCTATGTATATGTCAATATCGCTTTCTTCTGTGTCTTCTCCTTTACTATAAGAGCCGAAAAGAACGATTGCAGGATTGCTTAATTCCCGTCTTAGATACTCTACAAGCCCTGATTCGTATATCTTTTTTATATTGTAGAGCTTTTTTTCTAAGAGGTATTCTTCGCTGCTTCTATTTGCCGTATAGAAATTGACATTGCCCGTTTTAATTGTTGTTAAAATGCCTTCTTTTTCAAGTTCTTTGCAGTATCTTATGACAGAAGGAAGAGGAAGCTTAAGAGTTCTTTCTATCCCTCTTACTCTAAGTTTAGCATTTGGCTTGACAAAGAANTATTCTATGATTGTCTGCTTGATATCTTTTCTTTTCATTTGATAATATGAAGTATCAATTGATATTTAAAGTTATCGGTTGTTTGTTGGAGTGGTCTTATTATTAAGTTATTAACCTTTCTGTAAACTCAAACATCTCCTTAAGAGTATTAATAATTTCAATATGGTCCTCTTTTTCAAAATCTTTAGATTTCATATATCTTGCCGAACTTCTTAGTTTATATAATTCCTCTAAAACTTTACTAAATTTAATTTTCACATTACCCAGTTCTGCCCAAGACTTCATTTTCTCTATATTCTTATCATGTTTATCATATTTTTGACAAATTAATAGAAAGTTACATGCAGAGAGTAATTCGGCAACCGCCCAGCACTCTTCATAAAAGGGTCTAAATCTTTTTTTAATTAAATTTTCTTTTGAGCTTTCGTAAAACTCTTTTGCCGCTTCAACATGTTCTTTGGCTGTTTCTTTATAATACCTAAAATCAAACTTTATTACCCACTTGTCTTTAAATAATATTAGGAGAATATAAGCAGAATTTTTCACCCTTTCCGAAAATATATCTTCTACGTCACTAATATCGGTATCAAAGATAGCTTCTCCTTTCTTTACATCTCTGTTTACTTTAACCTTTGCTGTAGCTTGAACTTGGTCGTTTAATCTAATTAACGGTTTTTTATTGGGGATAAGGATTATTTGCGCAGCCCTTATCTTCCTTCCTTTCCATCCTCTCTTCTGCCTTCTTTTTATTTCAGGAATTATCCATATGTCTACAATTTGTTGAAATGTTCTTTTTAAGTCTTCTTGAGTTAATTCATCTTTCATCTCAAACTCTTCTCAACAATTTTGATTTCTTCTTTATCCATATGAATTGCTGCATCTTTGATATTATAAAGTTTTCATAAAATGAGGGTTTTGATTTAGGAATGTTTAAATATTTAAACTGCGATGGGTTTATAATTGGAGATTGAAAAGAACAAATGAAAAGCAAGTGGGGCGGACTATTCTATGAACCTGAGAATGTGACGGATTGGCTTAAGCTAATCTATGGGAGATTAGGATGGGTTATGTTTTGGCTTATCATAGGCATTATAGGAATCATAAACGCACTGCCAGACTAGAAATATATTTTTTATTAGCTTTGTTTGTTCAAAACATGCGTATTAATCAACTCAGACATTCTTTTCGCGATATCGCGATAGTGGAAGTTCTTGAGAGCATGTTCGTGTGCAGCTTTCCCCATTTCGGCTCTTAGGGAATCATCGGTGAGGAGCTTTAGAGTGCATTCAGCAAGCTGGTCTATGTTTGCACGGTAGGCAAAGGTCTTTGGGATGGGGAACTCAATGAGCATTTTCTTTTTGAAACCCATGTGGCGGTAAACCCATTCACTTTCTAGTTTTACTTCATGTTCGACATCAACTAGGAAACCTGTTTTGTTGTGGAGGATTGTGTCTTTTGGGCCTCCTACGTTTATCGATATGACTGGTTTTCCGCAGGCTTCTGCTTCTAATTGAATCATGCCAAAGCCTTCAAGACGAGAAGGGGCGGCGTAGATGTCGCAGGCGTTTAGAAGTTTTGCCATGAATTCGGGAGAGAATTTGCCTGTGAGGAATTTTACTTTATCTTTTAATCCTAGTTCTTCAATTAATTCTTCTTCTTCTGTTCCGTGATCGTCTGCAGAGAAACTTGGCCAAGTTTTGCATATATATTTCCATTTTGGAAACTGAGAATCAACTTTTGCTAGTGCTTTAAGCATTTCTTGAGCACCCTTACTTGTTACGTCTCCACCTACTGTAAGAATCATCTTCTCATCTTTTTTTACACCCAGCATTTCTCTTATCTTCATTATTTCAGGAGTTTCCATAGGGATAGGGTAAAACACCTCGGGATCATAGCCTATTGGTAAAACGTGAATGTGGTCTTCTTTAACTCCATCTCGGATATAGGTAGACTTTACCCAGTTAGATGTTACAACGAGCAGTGGTAAGGCATTGAGGATGTCGTGATAATTTGCTACCCATCCGTCCGCATTAAACCAAGGCACTGGCTGGATTTTGTGCTTTTGAGGTTCTAGAATCATTCTAGGAGTATCTCCCCAAAATCCAATTCCTATTGCTACATCAGGTTTAAAACCATCAAATATCCACTTTTTTTGGAAATTCTTTTCCGGGTCAGAGGGCATTACATCTTCGCCGTTTTCTTTCATTCCACGCATTAACATGTGGCCTTGGAGACTCTGTCCGTCTGCTTCCGGAGGATAGGCATAGAAAACTACAGATTTCATATTAATGAATGTTAAAAGCTTCTGCTTTATTGCAGCTTAATACTTCGAAGCTATTACCTCCAAATCCATAGATGTCTTTTACTATCATGACCTTATTATTATAATTGTCTTCTTCGAGATGCAGATACTGGTCTGCTTCTTTGTTTGGAACTGGAATTTTTGGCTGTTCTTGATTCTCTGATTGAAGAGTATAAGAAAATGAAAGCAACTTTTTACATTGTAATATCTCTGAAGAAATTAATTCTTTCACCGCTTTATGGACTTCTTTATGTCTTATGTGCCCATACTCCCCGTTATCTCCGTGGGTGTATATATAATCATATTTTGTTTCTGTCAAATTTGAAATTATCTTTTCTGCAACATGGTCTATGGGTAAAGGTTTTAATTCTATATCATCCAAATCGGAAATAATTCCCTTTGCTTCATAGCTTTCACATACTTTCATAAATTTAGGCATCCTATCCTGGTCATCTTTTCTGCATAAAGATAAAATTGTCCAGTCCCAGTCTTTATGCTTCAAGATTGTCCCGCCCATCCAGATTGTCTCGTCATCAGGATGCGCTACGATAATTAAGCATTTCAATTTCTTTCACCTCTTTGCAAAAAATGCGGAATCATATTTAAATCTTGTTATGCTCTAGAT
>C687J35174_10011761_pt1 | contig 10745 bp, 11 predicted proteins | sample RifCSPhighO2_01_FD_35174 | JGI IMG/M metagenome (IMG submission 35174) | reverse complement strand
CGTTAATACCTACTTTGTCGTTTTCCGAGTCAACCAAGAAAAGGCCTGTTTCGACGTTAAGATTATTACTGAAACTGGTCCCTCCCGTAAAAACGGCCGAACCGGAAACAGAAAGAATTTGGGTAAGAACTTTTTCGGAATCGATGGTGGCCGGATTGAGAATGGTAATGCCGGCATTGGCTCCGCTGCCTGAACCGCCGGAGGGAGGAATGAGGATAGTGGGGTATCTGGAAAAACGGTCGTCGACGGCTAACTTAAAACTATTCAGTCCCTGCTCCAAACTGGAAAGCTGGGAAGTGAAAACAGAGAGATCCTCCGCTTCACGGATCACCACTTCTCTGACGGTCTCCACTTTTTTAACCGTGCCAGTACCGGCTTTAGTTTGAGCTCTTGTTCCGCTTGATTCGGTGGTAGTCTCGGTGGTTTTTTTAGTAATTAAAACTTGGGGATTGCCCGCCACCGTCAGACGGGCATTTTTTAATTCTTCGCGCAAAGCGTCCATCTGATCCTGCAGAGAAGCGATTTTCGGTTCTTGACGGAAGCGAGCAATCAAGCGGCGGAAGTAGGAGAGGGGAGAAAAGCGCGCTTCCAAAAAATCTTCTCCGGCGGCCATTTGAGCGACGGTTAAATTTTTGTACCCATTCAGCTCGTCCAAAACTCGGCGGTTGTTAATCCCGGCCGAAGCNGCGGAGAGAAAAAGCAAAGAGATAGCTGAAGCTAGTAAAAGCTTATAACCGGCCGCTAAGTTTGTTCGCCAGAATTTTTTGGAAAAAAGAATGCTCTTTCTGGCCGAGGCGCCGGCGGAAAGAATCTTACCCTTGGTAGTCTCCAGCAAAAAGCTGATTCTTTTTCGCAAAAGCAAGTTATTTCTCTGCTGGTTGGCATAGTCATCGATCGTTTTTTGGGTCGTGTGCCAGACATTGTCTATTTTTTTAGCAAAGATTTTGCCTTGGCGGGCGAGCAAGCTTAAATACTCCTGGGAGTAAGGAGTGCCAAGAGAGGCTTGGGACAAAGAAATGAAGTCGGGATCTTCGTTGGCAATTTTCGGCTGGTGCTGGCCGGTATATTCGACGACAGCTTCCGGGGTCGTGTGCCAGACATTGTCTATTTTTTTAGCAAAGATTTTGCCTTGGCGGGCGAGCAAGCTTAAATACTCCTGGGAGTAAGGAGTGCCTTCACACGCTTTTGAGAGTGGAATAAAGTTTTGCGAATCTTGTAAATTTTTACCCTCCATATTTTTACAAGGTTCGACCTTGGGTCTCCAAAAAGGTCGAATCTTAAACCCGATATCTTATACCGATATTTATCGGCTAGTTTTTTAGAAACTTTTAGCGTATCGGCTAGTGGCAAAAAGCACCGAAAAATATAAATAAATTATAGCATTGGCAGCCCATAAAATGTGGATAAGTCTAGGGCCAAAAAACGGCTCAAATCAAGCCGTTAAAATTACTACCTAATCCGATANCAAAAATGGTAGTTNGTTATTAGTTATTGGTAGCTGGTNTTTAAGGTTGAAACTTTCTATCTAAACCTTACTAAAGGTTAAGAAAAAAACTTTAATAGAAGTTAGGAGAAAAAATCTGAAAAGGTTCGACCAGGCACTTTTTTCAGAAAGTGCCTGGTCAAATCTTGGGGGTTTCAAGGTTCGACCTTGGGTCTCCAAAAAGGTCGAATCTTGCTCTTTTCTTTACTTGACAGGTTTTCCCTTGACCTTGATTTTAAAGTTATGCTAATCTAACTTCAGAATTATTTTAAAAATATTTGAGAGATACTTATCTATGCCCAAAGTAGAAATCATTTTATTCGACTCCTACCTTCAGGCCATCAAAAACAGTGTCGGCTCTAATTTGTTCAGAAACTTATACGCTCTGCTTGATGGCGCCAGAATGGACATCTGTAAAAATGGCGGGTTGTCCTGTCCGGTTTTTCTTTCTTCTGTTTTATACCTTTACAAACTTTCTTCCGACATTCACGCCACTGCCGACGGAACAATCCGGGATATGGAAAATTTCGGATGGCATCTTATTTTGGAGCCTCGTCCCGGAGCCGTCTTGCTCTGGGAAGCCAAAGACACGGAAGATCCTGCCGGAGACGTTTACTCTTCCCACCGTCATTTAGGGTTCTATACGGGAGACTTTAAGGCCGTCAGCAATAACGCCAGAGCCGGCCACCCTCTCGAACACCATTGGACTTTCGGCACAAAACAAAACGGCGAGCCCATGCGAAAAGTTACGGCTATTTACTGGCATGATGAACTGGGATAGTTACTTAGTACTAAAGTATTCAAGTTGTTACAAAAGGCCTCGAAAGGCCTTTTAAATTAAAAGTTTCTTAAATTTTGGCAGCGGAGGATGCAGGACTCGAACCTGCAAGGGCTTGCGCCCGCTGCTTTTCGAAAGCAGTGCCTTACCATTAGACTAATCCTCCTGAATCTTAGTTATAAAAGTATTTTTCTAGTTCAATTGGCAAAATAAACTTGCTGGCTTGACTAAAAATAGCCCGGGGAGCTCCTCCGTCAACTTCTTCGTGGTCCGGAATAATGAGCATTTGCTTAATATTGTTTAATTTGCGTTGGAGTTTAACATGACTTCCTTTTTGAGAAACTATTTTAAAATTAAAAAAACCCAAGAATCTTTATCACGTTTTTGCCGGATAAAACCTTGAGTCTAAACATGGAGTCTCAAAGGAAGTTCGAAATTAATCAAAACTGCGGGATCAGGCGCAATGTTAAACTCATTTAAATTTTCTCCTTTTAAGTACAGCTTCGACACTTTTTTTACATTCCCCGCCAGTTCATCCAAGGTTTTACCCTGAGTAACAATAGGCAAATCTACTCCCTGGGCAATATAGTACTTCTCGCCCTTAGAAATAGCAATCTGTATAATATGTTTCATGGTTAGTTAAATCATATCATAAAACAGTATGAAAATACAACGCCTCCTTTAAGTCTAAATTCCAATGACAAAAGAGCGGGGTCTGAAAATTAAATCATAATAAACTTTTTATAAATCTTTAGTAATGTTTTTAATTTAAAAGTGTCGGCAAACTTGCTGATATTTTTAAATTTTAATATAAATTCTTTAAAAAATACCCCTCCCATTGTTCACGGCTGCCTTTAATTTATAAGGCCGATGTGGCCTTCCGATATAGTTCCGATATTCATATCGGCTAAAATTCGGCTAAGCTTGAGTCTTTCGCCGTCTCAACGCTCCGAGAACTCGGTAAAAACCCGCTTCTAAGCGGGTTTTTACCAATCAAAAACTTGCAATTTCCTGTCTGGTGGACCTACGGGGAGTCGAACCCCGGCCTGATCCATGCCATGGATCCGTCGTACCGTTAGACTATAGGCCCATTATNCATAAATATCATGTTTCCCGACAGTATGGAATCTTATTATATCTTCATCAATAAATTCCAAAATAATTCTGTAANCTTTGTTAATCCAAAAGGCATGCAAGCTTTGCATTCGACCATGTAATTTATGTGTTCCAAGAGAAGAATTGAAAGGACTTTTTCTAAACAGCCCTTCTTTNCTTTGGNCTTGTAATTTTATTTCTTTTGGAAGCTTTTTGTACCTTTTCTTAAAGGTGNGCGAATAAAAAATCTGCACTTTTATCTCAAATCTTTAAGTGACTTCAAAAGCTTGCCCTTGCCCGCGGCAAATTCCCTTCGGCTATTCTCTATGTCGGCCATTACTTCGTCTATCCTNATTAGATAGCGAAGATACTCACTGGTACTGGCAAAACGACCTTTTTTAACTTTTTGGCTTACTTTCCTTGCCATTTCTTTAGGCAAAGAAATATTAATAATACTTCTCATGTAATATATATTATTACAACGTTATTCTTGTGTCAAATTTGAAAAATATCATAAAAGTGCTAAAATGACAGTAATTTAGAGGGATCTTAACAGNCCTCGTAGTTAAATGGATATAACAGCCCCGTCCTAAGGGGTAGTTGGGGGTCCGATTCCCTCCGAGGGCACTGCNTGAAGAAATGTCGAGATTTAAATATGTCGATATTATTAAAACCTTGACCATACCCAGAGAAGTAAAAACAATTTTGGAGAAACTGGAAGAAAACGGCTTCGAGGCTTTTATCGTGGGCGGATGCGTACGGGATTTGTTAATGGCGCAAACACCGAAAGATTGGGACGTGACCACCAAGGCCACACCGGAAGAGATCAACAAAATTTTCCCGGACAGTTTTTATGAAAATGAATTTGGCACGGTAGGAATAAAAACGGGAAGCGAGAAAAAAGAATTGGCCGTGATTGAAACCACCACTTACCGCATTGAATCTAAATACACGGACAAACGGCATCCGGATAAAATTAAATTTGCCCAAAAATTGGACGACGATTTAAAGAGAAGGGACTTCACGATCAACGCCATGGCCATGGATAAAAACGGCAAAATTAGCGATTCTTTTGGCGGTCAGGAAGATCTGAAGAAAAAAACGGTGCGGGCAGTGGGCAACCCGGAAGAAAGATTTGGCGAAGATGCTTTACGAATGATGCGGGCGATTAGACTGGCTTCCCAGCTAGGGTTTGAAATCGAGCAAAATACTTTTGAGGCCATCAAAAAAAATAGCCGACAGTTAAAAGAAATCTCCGCTGAAAGAATTCGCGATGAACTAATTAAAATTATTCTCTCCTCCCAAGCCGATCGGGGAATAGAGCTGCTCCGCGAAAGCGGCTTGATAGAATACGTCATTTCGGAATTACTGGAAGGAGTCGGGGTAGAACAAAATCTTCACCACATCTACACCGTCTGGGAACACAACTTGCGGGCCTTGAAATATACCGCGGAACAAGCCTACTCTTTGGAAGTCAGGCTTGGCTCGCTCCTGCATGACGTGGGAAAACCCCGCGCCAAAAGAGGAAAAGGACGAAACTGCACTTTTTACGGCCATGAAGTAACAGGGGCCAAAATGACGGCCAAAATTGTAGATCGTCTCCGTTTCCCCAAAGAGCAGGGAGATAAAATTACCAAACTGGTCCGTTGGCACCTCTTTTATTACAACCCCGGGGAAGTAACCGAATCTTCGGTGCGCCGCTTAGTGGCTCACATTAGCAAAGAAAACGTGCAGGACTTGCTCAAAGTGCGGGAGGCGGATCGCATCGGCTCCGGCGTACCCAAAGCTATTCCCTACAAACTTCGCCATTTGAAATTTATGATCGACAAAGTAGCCCGCGATCCGCTTTCTCCCAAAATGCTAAAAATCAACGGCGGTAAAATCATGGAACTTTTGAACTTGCCACCCAGTCCAAAAATTGGTTTAATCATGAACGCTCTAATGGAAGAGATTTTGGAAGAACCCGCTAAAAATACGGCGGAAAATTTAGAAAAAAGGGTTAAAGAACTGAACGAATTATCAGAAGAAAAACTAAAAGAGTTGGCCCAAGCCGGCAAATTAAAATTAAGAGAAGAAGAAGAAAAAGAGGTGGAAAAGATTAAGCAGAAACATTACGTAAAGTAACTTCAACGGCTCACGTACGTGAGCCGTTGAAGAACAGCCTGTGGTGTAGCAGCAGCACACATCGTTCGGGTCGATGCAGCCCGAGTGCAAGTCTCGGCAGGCTGACAAAATTAGCTTTTGTCAAGTTTGACAGAGGTGGTCTTAAAATTGTATAATATTACTATGAAGAAAATCTATTTTAGTTTAGTTTTAAGCGTTTTTTTGGGGTTAGCCCTCACTTCTTCCGTTTCCGCGGAGATTTCGACTAACGTTGACATCCAGCGTTATGGAGTGCGGAATTTGAGCAAAAGCGAATCAGCCTATTCTCAAAATGTCCGTGCGGTAGACGGTGACGAACTGGAGTTCTCCGTAAACGTCAAAAACACTTCTGCCGNTCAAGCTCGCGGGGCGGTTTTATATGTGTACTTGCCCACCGGTTTCCCGTTGGACAGCAACTCCATTTATATTGATGGCACTCGCACCGGTGGCAATGTCTCCAACGGATTATTTTTGGGGAATATTAACGGGAGCGCCCAAAAAGACGTTGTTTTTAAAACTAAAGTTAACGCCTTGTTTAACGGCTACGCCGCTATCCAGGCTTTAGTAGCGGGAGAAAACTTTAATACGGACAGCCAGTATATTTCTATCTCTAAAGGCGGATCCGAGACCAGCACCACTGTGACCGGATTTACTCCCACTCCCACCCCTATTCCGACCTCCACCTCCACCAACAATAACCAAAGCAACAATTTGGCGGTCAGTCTGATGAGTAAAAACTTAACGAAAGAGGATGCCACTTGGCAAAAAGCCATCAAAGCCGCGCCGGGAAATTTGCTGGAACTTTCAGTGATGCTTTACACCAACACGAGCTTGGTGTCCAGAAATGTGCAAGTCAAAGCGGGGCTGGATAACTTTTTAGATTTCGTCCCGGGAAGCGTGACCGTCAACGGCTCTCCGGTTTCAGACAATATAATTCTTGATCCCGTCTTGGTGGGAAATATTTCAATCCATGAAACTAAACTCGTAAAGTTCCAGGTGCGAGTAAAAAATGCTTCCCAATTCGGAAAAGATCCAATTGTTCTTTCCAACACCGTTCAAGTTTGGGCGGATAATAACGTGAGAATTACGGATTATTCCAGCATCAGTGTTTCGATCAAACAAGAAGCAGCCAAAGTCACAGTTGGTTCAGTATCCGTTTCAAACAAAAACAATGTAAGTAAAACCATAGCCGCAGCCAATGCGCCGGCCGACGAACAGAAATTTGAATTGACCGTACCGAAAGAAACAATTAAAACTGCCGAAAAGAAAAGTTTCCTTTTCGGAGCAATCGGTTTTGGCAGTTTCGGACTACTAATTATTTTGATACTTATCGCTTGGATTATTTTCTTGATTATCGCCTTGGCGCAAGAAAAAAAGAAATGCAAAAGTAAAGCGGCAACCGCTTAATCAATCAAACAAAAAACAAAGCCCCTTTAAAGGGGCTTTGTTTTTTGAGATAAATGGGAGTATTATTCTTTAATTAAAGGGCCTATAGCACAGTGGTAATGCGCCGCATTCGCATTGCGGAGACGCCGGTCCGATTCCGGCTAGGTCCACCGAATTTGATTTCGCAATGCCCTCATCGTTCAACGGACAGGACACAGGATTCCGGATCCTGTAATCGAAGTTCGAATCTTCGTGAGGGCACCAATACAGAACTCTATAAATAATATAATCTTATGCTTATGCGTACGCTCACTTTATAAGATTTTATGAAAGCCCATGAAAGCTGATTTTATTCCAAAATTTATTGAAGCAGTTCTTGAAGCCGGTCAAGAACTTTTTACGATATGGGCACATACTTCCTACAAAGGTTTTCGTCCCTCTCAGCTATACAAAGGCATTAAGAACTTGGAACAGAGAGGAATTCTAAAAACGAGTCCCCAAGGATTCCGTTTTACGCGATCGGGCAAAGAGTGGTTTAATCAATCTCTAAAACGATATAGGAAACTACCCCAAACGAAATGGGACGGAAGATGGCGTTTGGTAATCTTCGATATCCCGCAAGAACTGCACCGAAACAGAAACCGTTTTCGCCGCATTTTAAAGACGCTTGGATTTTACATGCTCCAAAAAAGCGTTTTTGTGTTTCCCTATCCTTGCGAAAAAGTTTTGAAAGATACTTGCAAAGAACTCAAGATAGGCGAGTATGTAGATATTCTCAATGCTGAAACGATTGGGTTTAAAGAAAAGGACATTAGAAAGTTTTTTAATCTAGAAACATAAAAGTCTTATAAACTGTTCGTACGCACATGTTATAAGACGTTGCCTGCTCCTATATTTAAGATCTAAAATCTGGTAAAATTCCGTAACTGATTTATGTCTAATCTTTTTGAAGGCTTAAACGAGAAGCAGATCGAAGGGGTAATGGCCACCGAAGGCCCGGTTTTAGTTATTGCGGCAGCTGGAAGCGGAAAAACCAAAGTACTAACCAACCGTATTGCTTACTTAATAGAGAAAGGAGTTGTTCCAGAAGAAATTTTGGCTGTAACATTTACCAACAAAGCAGCCGGGGAAATGAGAGAAAGAATTGAAAAATTACTGCAAGAGGCAAGCAGCAAGAGGCAAGCAGCAAGTAAGACAGCCGAACCAAACTTGTTGCCTGGTCACTTGTCTCTTGCCTCTCCTTTGGTTGGTACTTTCCACTCAATTTGCGCAAAAATCTTGAGAAGCGAATTGCCCCACTTAGAAACAGGGTTTCTAAGTGGGTATGATTCCAGCTTTACCATTTACGACAGCGACGACCAATTGGGCTTAGTAAAAAATGTGATGGCCGAATTAGAAATTGATTCTAAAAAATTTAATCCGCGGGCTATTTTGACCAGAATCTCTCAAGCTAAAACCGACTTGGCCGATCCGGAAGAATACGCCGACTCGGCCAAAGAATTTTTTGAAAAAATAGTGGCCAAAATTTATCCGCTTTATCAAAAAAGCCTGCAAAACAACAACGCCATGGACTTCGAAGACTTGATTTTTTTGACTGTCCGTCTGTGGCAAGAACACAAAAATATTCTTGAAAAATACCAAGACCGTTTTAAATATATTTTGGTTGACGAATACCAAGACACCAATCGCTCCCAATATCTTTTTTTAAAACTCCTCGCCCAAAGACACCAAAACATCATGGCGGTCGGGGACGACTATCAGGGGATCTACTCGTTCCGGCAAGCCGACATCAGAAATATTTTAAGTTTTGAAAAAGATTATCCGCAAGCTAAAATTATTTTTCTGGAACAAAATTATCGCTCCACCCAAAATATTCTGGCCGCCGCCCAAAACATTATCTCTAAAAACAAATTTCAAAGACACAAAAATTTATGGACGGAAAATCAGGAGGGTGAAAAAATTTTTTTGGTTGAACTGGACCACGAAAGGGCGGAGGGCGATTTTATCGCCGAAAAAGCGAGAGAGGGAATGCGCCAGGGACGCCCCTTAAATGATTACTGCGTTTTGTACCGCATCCACGCCCAGTCAAGAGCCATTGAAGAGGCACTTTTAAAAAGAGGGTTGCCTTACAAAATCATCGGCGGATTGAAATTCTACGACCGCAAAGAAATCAAAGACATTTTGGCTTACCTGAAACTGCTTTATAACCAGGCCGACTTTTTAAGCTTGGAACGCATCGCCAACATTCCGGCTCGCGGCATTGGCAAAATTACTTTTAACCGATTACGGCAGAAGCACCAGGAAGAAAAAGGGGGAATANCAGAAATTATTAAACAAGAAATGAACCCGTCGTCCGACGAGACANCCGGTCATTCGACCGGGCGAACACAACAAAAAACTCTGGCCGGTTTGACTTCTCTTTCCGGCTTAATGCAAAAAATGGAGGAGCAAAAACAAAAAGACTCCCTCTCCAAAATAATTAAAAAATTACTTAGTGAGATTGACTACCAAAAATATCTGATCGAAAAAACAACCGAGCCTGAAACGCGTTGGGAAAATGTTAAAGAATTGCTGACGGTTACTAAAAAATATGACCACCTCAAAGCCAGCGAAGCGTTACCGACTTTTTTGGAAGAGGTGGCGCTTTTACAAGTTACCGATGAAATTAACCCGGCTCGCCTTGCCGAAGCCGGCTCCGGCGTAGCGCAGGCCGAAAAAAAGATTACCTTAATGACTATCCACGCCGCCAAGGGGTTGGAGTTCCCGACAGTTTTCATGGCCGGAATGGAAGAGGGTATTTTCCCCAATCCGCGTTCGGTGGGCAGCCAAGCGGAATTGGAAGAAGAGAGAAGGCTTTGTTATGTCGGCATTACCCGCGCCAAAGAAAAGTTGTTTTTAACCCATTGCCGTAGTCGTACCATGTATGGAAGCTGGCACGCCAACCCGCCTTCTCAATTTATAAAAGAGATTCCCTCGCAATATCTAGAAAGAATCCGCCATCAAGGCCTCACCTTGACGGATAGGCACCGTGATTTTAATTATGAAGATTTTATAGATTATGACTAAAAGTTATCCACATACAAGGTCGAACCTTGTACAAAAGAAGTCGCTGGGACAGAATTTTTTGGTAAATGAGAAAGTTTATCAGTTTATGGTTCAAGAAATTGCCCCTCAAAAAGGCGAGGTGATTATAGAAGTGGGGCCGGGAGAGGGGGTTTTGACCGAACATTTGGCCAAAAGCGAAGCGCGAATTATCGCCGTAGAAAAAGACCACCGNCTGATTCCATCTTTGAAAGAAAAGTTTAAAGATCAAAAAAATGTTACNATAACAGAAGAAGACATTTTAAAATTTGATCCGAAAAAATTAAGGTTCGACCTTTTTGCAGATCCAAGNTCGAACCTTGGGATCTTCAACTANAAGCTAGTCGGTAACATTCCTTACTACCTTACTTCGCACCTTTTAAGAATCACCTTGGAAGATTGGCCNAAGCCAAAATCAATTTTATTTATGGTGCAAAAAGAAGTGGCGCAGAGAATGACAGCCAAACCGCCTCGCATGAATTTGCTAGCTTTATCCGTGCAGTTTTTTGCCAAAGCTAAAATTGTAAAAAAAATCTCTCGCGGAAATTTCCGACCAACACCAAAGGTAGATTCGGCTTTGGTAAAAATCATTCCCAAAGAAAAATTTGCTTTCGATAAACTTTTTCAGAAAAACTTTTTCCAGTTAGCCCAGGCTGCTTTTCAAAATAAACGGAAACAAATTTTAAATAGTCTGACAAACAACCTTACTTACAGGGCTGCCCTGTTTGTACAGGGCAGCCCTGTAAGTTTCAAAGACTTTCTAAATCAAAAAATGGCCGG
>C687J35174_10011754_pt1 | contig 10748 bp, 10 predicted proteins | sample RifCSPhighO2_01_FD_35174 | JGI IMG/M metagenome (IMG submission 35174) | reverse complement strand
AGCTGCCATAACCTGGGGTGCCCGCGCGAAGCCCGTTCGCTCCGCCTGCGCCAGAAGCCGCCAAGGCACCTCCGCTGCCGCCACTGCCTGCTCCAGTGTAGTCGGGCATGATCGTGCCCGCGCCAGGACCTGAAACGCTCGCCGATCCTTGTCCTGCGCCGCCTGCGCCGCCCGAAGACCCGTTATATGCTCCGCCACCGCCTCCACCGCCCGCAATCGTACCGTTCGTGTTGTTGATGGTGAGGTTGTAGTTCAATGACATGGCAGGACCACCTGCGCCACCTGCGCCACCAGGGCTGTTGGAATAACAGGTGCTCGCAATGCCGCACGAGTACGATCCAGAAGTGCCTCCACCACCTCCGGCGCCGCCTCGGCCATAGATATTGCCGTTGTTGATGAGAAGGACGGTCGAACCTGCGGGCCATACGCCGGTCGAAAGCGATGCCGAGCCCGTGCTCGCGGAGCCGACGGTGACGCCCGCATTGATGGTGACGGTGTAGGTGCCGGCAGTGGCGGGGCTTCCTGCGATTACGTAGAGGTTCGCGTTCTGCGTATCCGATGAGATCGTGAAATTAGTATTGCCGCTCGAGCCGCTTCCGCCGAGCGAGCTGATGGCTTTCCACGTCCCACCGCTATCTCGGAATTCGATGACGCCGTTGTTGTCGCGGATGCCATAACCGCTTGAAGGAGGCTCTTCGTCCGGAATTGTGCCGAAGTTGAGATTTCTCATGTAATCGGGATGGATTTTCCCTCGCCGTTTTGCCGGGTAATGTTCCATCGAGACGAGCTTTGGTAAACGGTTCCACAGTGTTTCTCCCAGCAATTTAGCGACATCGCGCGCCACGTCGTACGAGTATGCGCCCTTAAGCGGAATGTAGATATGCATTCCTTTCTTTCCCGATGTTTTCGGAACGCTGTTCTTTATACCGACTTCTTTGAGGAGCCGATGCAGTTCTCGCGCGACCGCGACGACCTCATCGAACGAATTTCCCGAGGGATCGAGATCCACGATTAAAAAATCGGGTTTGTGCAAACTTGTTGTTCTCGAGGCAAAAGACCTTTTCCAGATTTGCACCTACTAGGTTCTTCCTGTGCGTTTTCATGGATGAGTTGTTTTTTGTTTGATGAGAAGCCACTGCCGCGGCGGGCGAAATCGAACGAGCGAGAACCTGCCCTTCAATTTCTTTCCGCGCAGGACGAAGCTCACAACGCCGCGTTCACGCCCGGAGATCTCATACGTCCCCTTGTCCCAGATCTCCACCTTGCCCGCGCCGTATTCTCCTTCCGGAATTGTTCCGTGGAAGCGTGCGTAGGCGAGCGGGTGATCTTCCACCTGCACGGCGAGACGCTTTTCGCCCGCTTTTTCCGGCGGGCCCTTTGGTACAGCCCAGCTTTTTAAGACGCTGCCCTCCTCCAACCGCAGATCGTAGTGGAGGTGCGACGCGAAATGCTTGTGCACTACAAAAATCGGCTTGTTCTTGCGCTGGCCATGCGTAGCCCTTAGCGGGGCAAGGGGTTCCAGTGTCTTTTTGAAATTGCGTTTTTTTGTATACGGAGCAAGACCCATAGGAGCATTATAGATACATGTTCAAAGATATGACAGAAGCTTATGAAGCTCGCGAAGTCACTTCTGGCACACATTGCGGAATGTGCATATGATTCCCCAGTATGAGTCTAGACCTGCGAAGGAATACACTGAAACTTGCTGCTCTCGTTGTGACGCTCACGGCCATCTTCGTGTTTATCGATACGGCGACAGGCGCGCTGTGGTATTCGCCGGATACCGAAGTACCCGCTCCCGAACGCGAGGAGGCTCTTGAGGAGCGCGCGTTGCCAGAGGATGAACCCGCGCGTCTTCGAGTTCCGAAGCTCGGTATCGATGCCTTTGTTCAATATGTGGGAGTGAACGCAAAGGGCAACATGGCGGCGCCAAGCAACTTTGCCGATGTGGGTTGGTACAAGTACGGCGCCGTGCCGGGGTTTGTGGGAAGCGCTGTCGTTACCGGACACGTCGACAACGGCCTTGGACTTCCCGGCGTTTTCAAAAACCTCGATGAGCTCGAAGTCGGTGATGACCTCTATGTCGAGAAAAAAGACGGCGGCGAGTTACACTTTAGGGTTGCCGAGATCCAAACCTATCCATATACGTACGTTCCGCTGAAGATTCTCTTTTCCCGCCGCGACTTGCCGCGCCTCAACCTCATCACCTGCAGTGGGAAGTGGCTTCAGGGCGAGCGCTCATACGACGAGCGCCTCGTCGTCTACGCGGAATTGGTTAGTTAAGTGCCGGCAGCACTGCGATTTTCCCATCTGCGGGGCTCGCTTCGCTTCGAACAGGTCCTCGACGGAAAAATCGCAGTGCTGCCGTAGAAGGAGGGAAGTTGTATAATGCATTTATGCTTCGTGTGCCGTTCTACGATCCAAGTAAAACGTACTACGAGAATTGGGAGGAGGGACCATTCGGTGACTTTCGAGATGGCGTGAAGCTGCCCCGAGGTGCTCCGCGGTTCGATTTTCTTGGCCAGAAGATCTCGTATCCGATCGGGATCCCGGCAGGACCGCTTTTGAACAGCCGATTCGTCAAGGCAGCCTTCGACAAAGGTTTCGATGTCGCTGTCTACAAAACGGTGCGCACGCGTGAGTATCAGTCGCACCCATGGCCTAATGTCTTGGGCGTTCAGCTTGAGGGGGATCTTACGATCGAGCGTGCGCAAAAGCCCGTAGTCGTGAAGAATGAGTACAAAGAACCGCTTTCCATCACAAATTCGTTCGGCGTGCCTTCGTATCCGCCCGAGGTATGGAAAGGCGATCTTACAGAAGCGATTCGCTCTACGGAAGACGGACAGCTCGTTATCGGAAGCTTCGAAGGCACGAAGTGGGAGGGCACATCGGCGGAGGAGTACATCGCCGATTGGGCGAGCGTCGCCGAGATGGTCGCCCACTGCGGCACGAAGGTCATTGAGGGAGATTTTTCTTGTCCAAATGAAGGAGGTACAGGACTCCTGTGCTTCGATGTGCCGAAAATGAAGCTGATAGGGAAGCGGATCAGAGAGCGGATCGGCGGCGTGCCGCTCCTTGCGAAGCTTGCATACTTCGAGGATTCATTACTTCGCGAGCTCGTGCAGGAACTGGGTGATCTTGTTGACGGCTACTGCGCGATAAACACGATCTCCGCCGTCGTCGTGAATCCCGACGGAACGCAGGCACTGCCGGGCGAAAAGCGAAAGAGGAGCGGTATCTGCGGCGCGGCGATCAAATGGGGTGGCCTAGACATGGTTCGACGACTGAAGTCGCTTCGTGAGGAGCTCGGTATGAACTATGTGATCGTAGGCGTCGGCGGCGTCATGATTCCGAAAGATTTCAAAGAGTACCGCGACGCCGGCGCGGATCTCGTCATGAGTGCAACCGGCGCCATGTGGAACCCCTACCTCGCAAAAGAGACTAAAGAAGTTTACCCGAACGCGTAAGCGGGCGGGCGTATCCCAACTCGTGACCCGCATCGGGCACCTGAAGTTTTTGCAACAACTATGCTACATTGTGCGTCTAAACTCTTATGTGTGGAATATTTGCATACACAGGGAAGGGCGCGAAGGACGCAGGAAAGGTGCTTTTGCATGGCTTGACCGCCCTTGAGTATCGCGGCTACGACTCCGCGGGCATTTTTACGCCGGAGAGCGGAAGCATAAAAACACCGGGAGCCGTCGCGGAGCTCAAGAAAAAGGTTCCAAAAAAGTTTAATGGCAAAAGCGGCATTGCGCACCTACGGTGGGCAACGCATGGAGAGCCCACCAAAGTGAATGCGCATCCGCATACCGATTGCGAAGGCGAGATATGGCTCGTGCACAATGGAATCATCGAAAATTTCAAGGAGCTGAAAGAAAAGCTCATAAAAAAAGGACACACGTTCGTCTCGGACTCCGACACCGAAGTATTTGCGCATCTTGTCGAGGAGCACCTGAAGAGTGCGAAATCCGCCAAAGGCGGATTCGAAAAGGCCGCAATCGCAGCGCTTAAAGAGATCCGCGGCACGTACGGCATGGCGATACAGTACAAAGGGGAGCCGGAGAAGTTGATTGCGGCGCGCATGGGCTCTCCCATCGTGCTTGGCATCGGCAAGCATGAGCGCTTCATCGCCTCGGATGCTTCACCAATCCTGCCGCACACGAAGAAAGTAGTGTTCCTCGAGGACGGCGAAGTTGCCGTCATTACGCCCGAGACGCACACAGTCTACAAACTCGAAGGGAGCCGGGTGAACCGCGCTCCAGAGGAGATAGAGTGGAGTGCCGAGGAAGCGCAAAAGGGCAGGCACGAACACTTCATGCTGAAGGAAATCATGGAAGGAGCGGAAGTGATAGAAAACACGTTTTGCGGACGTCTTATCCTCTCCGAAGGACGGGCCAAACTCGGTGGCCTCGAGAGCGTCGAGAAAAAACTCGCAAAGATAGACCGCATTATCATCGTTGCCTGCGGTACTGCCTACTATGCCGGTTTGGTAGGTGAGTATATGCTTGAGGAGCACGCGGGTATTCCCGTTGAAGTTGAACTCGGAAGCGAGTTTCGCTATCGAAAGCCGGTCATAAACGAGAAGACGATCGTGCTCGCGATTTCGCAATCCGGAGAGACACTCGATACTTTGGAAGCGGTGCGTGAAGGCAAGCGTCGCGGAGCGCTCACGCTCGGCATCGTCAACACGGTGGGCTCGACGATAGCACGCGAGACTGACGCAGGCGTGTACAACCACGCCGGCCCCGAGATCGGTGTCGCATCAACGAAGGCGTTTGTCTCGCAACTCGTCGCGCTTGCGCTTCTCACCATCTTTTTGGGAAGACAGCGTGGCATGCCTGCCGCCGAGGGAAAGAAAATCGCAAAGGAGTTGAAAGCGCTTCCCGCAAAGGTGCAAAAGGTGTTCGAGAAGCGCGAGGCGATTCGTGCGCTCGCAAAAAAATATTCCGATGCCAGAGACTTTCTTTTCATCGGCCGCAAATACAATTATCCGGTGGCATTTGAAGGCGCGCTCAAACTGAAAGAAATCTCCTATATTCACGCTGAAGGCTGCGGGGCAGGGGAGATGAAGCACGGCTCCCTCGCGATGATAGACGAGAAATTCCCCACAGTGGCGCTCGCCCCATCCGATTCAGTGTATGAAAAAGTCTTCTCTGCGATTCAGCAGATAAAGGCTCGAAAGGGGCAGGTTTTGGCTCTTGCAACGGAGGGAAACAAGGAAATCGAAAAGATCGCCGATGATGTGCTCTATATTCCAGAAACGATAGAGATGCTCACGCCAATCCTCTCCGTCATTCCGCTCCAGCTTTTTGCCTATTACTTCGCGCGCAACAAGGGATTCAATGTCGACCGCCCGCGCAATCTCGCAAAATCCGTCACGGTTGAGTGAACTTCTCGACAAGCTTCTCGACATCGTCCATCGTGTCGGCATACGCGTCGGCACCGATCTGTTCGTAACCAGATATGAGGTTGCCACGAAAACCGATGACAAAAGCACCAGCGGCTTTGCCCGCCGTGATACCAAAATTCGAGTCTTCGAGGATAAATGAGCTTCTTGGATCAGCCTTTAGTTCACTGAAAGCGACGAGGAAACCTTCTGGGCTTGGCTTTGGTTCAAGACTCTGCTCGCGAGTTGAGACGATTGCCGCCAGCTCGTTCTTGAATGGTAGGCGCGGAAGGACGCGGTCGATCCATGATTGAGGCGATTGAGTCACAAGACCAAGCTTGAATCCATGGGCAAGTAATCTCTGTACGAGTTCGGCAACGCCAGATGTGAGCGGTGCTCTGTCATACACGCGCATTGCCACCTCCTCAAAACCCCGCAGGTATATTTCTTTATCAATTATGGCGCCATAAGAGAGCGCCTCCTCGTACACTTTGACGACTCCTCTTCCGGGTACGTGACCTACCTTCTTCGCTATTTGTTTACCGAACACTCTCTGGAAGAATGGCTCTTCGCATGCTGTCCAATATGGCTCGCTATTAACGAGCACGCCGTCGAGATCGAAAATGAATGCTTTGTTCATTCGACGAAACCACTAAATCTTTATGACTTCCTCCCACGGTCTGCCGTCGGCGCCGAAGTGGCCGTACGCGGCGGTTTCCTTGTAGATCGGGCGGCGGAGGTTCAAGCGCTCGATGATGGCGCGCGGGCGGAAATCGAAGTGCTTTTCTACTGTCCTCGTGAGGTTTCTCCCTTTGTCGTTGAAGGCTTCCACCATGACAGGCTCCGCGCGGCCGATGGCGTAGGCGACCGAGACGAGCACCTTTTTCCCGTAGCCATTTGCAACGAGATTCTTCGCGACGAATCGGCACATGTATGCAGCCGAACGGTCCACCTTGCTCGGGTCTTTGCCGGAGAAGCATCCACCGCCGTGCGGAACAAGGCCGCCGTATGTGTCCACCTGAATCTTCCGGCCGGTAAGGCCGGCATCGGCCGCAAATCCTCCTATCTCGAATTTTCCGGTCGGATTTACGAGGATCTCGATGTATTTCGTTGAGCCGAGGATGGGCGTAAAGAGGTGCTTGATGAGCGCCTCGCGGATCTCTTCCTGTGAGACGTTTTTTGCATGCTGCGTCGAGGTGAGTGCAGTAATGACGCGCCCTTTGCTAATCGTCACCTGCGTTTTGCCGTCGGGTTTCAGCCACTTCAGCTTTTTCTCGCGGCGAAGTTTCTCCAATCTGCGCGCGAGCGCGTGCGAAAGAACGACACCGAGAGGGAGCATCTCTTTTGTCTCATTCGTAGCGTAGCCATACATGATGCCTTGATCGCCCGCACCTTCCTTGTCGACACCGAGTGCGATGTCGGGGGATTGCTTGGCCACTTTCTCAAGAATAGCGAGTTTCTCGGTGTATCCAATGTCGCGATACACCTTTTCCGCGATTTTCTTGTAGTTGACGTGCGCTTTCGTCGTCACTTCACCGCCTATCATCAAGGTCCCATGGCTCCCGAATGTTTCTACCGCAACGCGGCTTCTAGGGTCTTGTTCCAAGCACGCGTCAAGAATGGCATCCGATATCTGATCGCACACCTTGTCGGGATGGCCCGACGTTACACTTTCTGTCGTATAACGCTGCAATAAATGGAACATGTATAAAACCAAATATCTCCCCTATGGGAGATTACTGATAAAGGTATCTTCCCGAAGGGCCGGATGGAGCACATTACTCTTCTCGAGCATGCTGCTGGCGGGTCATCGAGCCGGAACTCTACCCACACTCTTGATACGATATTCAGTTGTATAGATAGTATAGTAGTGAACTGAATTCATGCAAGCTGGCCTCATTGCGCACGTCTACTCGACAATATAGAGTAAACCGATTATGAAACGGGTTGTCACGATTGGTGGTGGCACAGGCAGCTACGTCGTCTTGCGCGGCCTCAAGGAATATCCATTCTCCATCACGGCCGTCATCTCGATGTTCGACTCCGGCGGCTCATCCGGTGTTTTGCGGGATGAATTCGGCATACTGCCTCCGGGCGATATCCGGCGCGCGCTTGTCGCGCTCTCCGACGGCAAGCGTGCAGAGATCCTTCGCGAACTTTTCAACTTTCGCTTTCCGGCCGGAGGCGGATCCTCCTCCGGAGGACGAAATGGCGGTAGTCTCAAGGGGCACAGTTTTGGCAATTTGTTTCTGACAGCGCTTTCTTCGATTTATGGCAGTGATATCGAAGCCATCAGAAAGGCTTCCGAGCTTCTCGATATAAAAGGGAAAGTTCTTCCGGTATCGCTCGACAACTCCAATCTTCACGCGATCCTTGAGGATGGGAGTGAGATCGTCGGCGAGACGAATATCGATGTTCCCAAACACGACGGGAGTAAATCTATCCAGAAAGTGTTTCTCGATCCTCCCGCACGACTGTTTGAAGAGACTGCCGAAGCAATCGCCGCAGCCGACACGATCATCATAGGTCCCGGAGATCCGTATACGTCGGTCATTCCCAACTTGCTCGTGGAGGGTATGCGAGAGGCGCTCTCGGCAAACAGAGCAAAAAAGGTATTTGTCTGCAACCTGCTTTCAAAATGGGGAGAAACTCACGATAGCGTTGCATCAGACATCGCGCACGTCGTACTTTCATACAGCGGCCTCTCAAAGTTCGACTATGCCATCTGCAATACCGAAAAGATGGACGCAAAGCTTGTCACCGCTTATGGAAAGGAAAAGAAATACCCGATTCATTGTGACGATAAACTTTCCGAATACGCCGGGGAGGTCATAATCGGAGACTTTTTCTCAGAAGCCGACATAGCACGTCATGATTCTGCAAAAATTGCAAAAACGATTTCAGAGCTATAGTCGCTCCGCTCGTTTAGCCGTCGCTTGCTCGGAAATGTGAACATGTTCTCATTTCTCTCGCTTCGCTAGGCTATAATGCATTTATGCAACTCAAACTCGTGGTAGGAATCGTCGTTCTGTTCGTTGTTGTCGTTTTGGGTGCGGTTCTTATTGCCGCCCCTTCTCCCGAATCTGTTTCCGATGGAAACGATACAGAACCTTTTGTTTCAGAGAACGTTATTGTCACGAGCCCGCTCCCAAACGAGACGGTGCCGCGGACGTTTAGGGTGGCGGGGCAGGCGCGGGGGAATTGGTTCTTCGAAGCATCGTTCCCACTGCAGGTGCGCGATCCGGACAACAACAACGTGGGAGGAGGCATCGCGATGACGAGCGATAATTGGATGACGACGGAGTTTGTACCGTTTGAGGGCAAGGTGATGGTTGAGAATTACTCTGGCCCTGCGCGTCTAGTGCTCCTCAAGGACAATCCATCGGGCCTGCCGGAGAATGAGGATTCCGTGGAGTTTCCGATTGTAGTGCAATGAAGAAATCTGCCGAGCGAAAAGCTCGTGCGAAGAGAATCGTCGCGTATCTCAAGCGCGTGTATCCGAAACCAAAGAGCGAATTACACTACAATACGCCGTTCCAATTCGTCGTTTCCGTGATTCTCTCGGCGCAGTGTACGGACAAAGTAGTGAATCGCGTAACCGACAAGCTCGACAAGAAGTACAAAACGCCAAAAGATTTTGCTCGAGCAAAACCACGCGCCTTCGAGAAAGAAATTTCATCTATACCGTTTTTCAGAAACAAAACAAAAGCCATCATCGCGACCGCGAAGGATGTCGAGAAAAAACTCGGAGGACGCGTTCCGCGCACGGCAAAGGAGCTGCAAGCCTTGCACGGCGTCGGTTACAAAACGGCGCACGTCGTTCTCGGCGAACTTTTTGGTGTCTGGGAGGGGATACCTACGGACACGCACGTGCGGCGCTTCGCGCGCAGATTCGACCTTACCGATAATGGCGATATCAACAAGATATCTAAGGATCTCGAGGCTCTTGTTCCCAAAAAAGATTGGAAATACGTTAACAACGGCCTTGTCCTCTACGGTCGCTATATCTGTCCCGCGCGGCCACATGATTGTTCGAAGCATCCGCTCACAAAGCTGTGGCCTCCGGCTGCTCATCGCTGGATAGCGACGAGGTAGGCATGCTCTAACCATTGTCTATCTGTTGCGACCGCGACACATAAGCAAGTATCAGTATCCTTTGTTCGCGATGAGCATTTCCAGGAGTTCACGTGGGTAGATGGAATGATTCTCGGCAAGCGCTTGGTGATAGAGAACTGTTGAAGGCGTGAGGCCGGGAAGCGTGTTTATCTCAATGATGAGAAGTTCTCCGGTGCGGATGTGCGCGAAAGCATCGATGCGGGAATATCCCTCGATTCCGATCTCATTTGCTAGGTTCTCGATGCGCTCCCGAATCTTTTGGACTATTGCGGGCCTCATTATGGACAGCGGGGGAGGAGTGAGGTTGATGCCGGTCCCGCCTTGGAATTTTTCTTCTACGGAAAGTACCTCACCTTCCGCAATCGTTATCGAGGGATTGAATGCACAGACCCCTCCTCCGGGAACTCCCGGATCTACGACACCGATTGTGATCTCAACGAAACCGCTCTTCTTGGTATGTTTGAGCGCATTTCCGCGAACGCGCAGCACATCCGTTTCAACGAATCGCTCGAACAGCAAGTACTCGGGTGCTTCCGGAGGCATTTCGATGATGCTTATTTGATTTCTGAATGTGCTGGGGAGAGCATGTGGCGTGTGCTCGCGCAGCAGTTTCAGGTATGCACGGAGATCTTCGGCCGAGTACAGATGAACTACGCCGGTCGAACATCCGTCACTTCTCGGCTTCACCACGAGGGAGTGTGCAGAGAGCGTCTTTTTTATGCCGTTCCAAAATTTCCTAAGCGCGCTTTCACTCATGTGAAGAAGTGTCTTCGTCGCCGCAATTGTTCCGACAGTAGCTGAAACTCCTTCGATGTTTACGCGACGGATGTGCTCGGCGGTTGCCCATTTGTCCATGCACAGTTTCGAGGTGCGCGCTTCCGGTCCGTTGAAGCGTATGCGCCTCTGTGCAAGCTTCATCTGGAGCGTGCCGTCTTCGCCCTTGCCGCCATGCAATGCGTTGAAAAGAAACGCACGCTCATTCAATAGCTCATCGAGCGACATCTTCTGCGGCTCAAAGAACTCCCGCGGATCTTTTTTTGCCGAGAAACCGAGATGCAAGCGCGCGCTCTCTTCATAGAACTCAAGTCGCTGTTTTGCGCCTGCATAATTCCTGCAATTTTCGGCGATTTCTTCGACAGTATGGTTCAGTGTCAAAAGGTAGGGAAGTTTCCACACGGTCTCTCCGTCGGTGTCTAAAAGATATGGCTGCGGCTCGTAGTATTTCGAGCCGCGGAGCTTGAGC
>C687J35174_10011750_pt1 | contig 10750 bp, 11 predicted proteins | sample RifCSPhighO2_01_FD_35174 | JGI IMG/M metagenome (IMG submission 35174) | reverse complement strand
TCGGCCGCGCCGAGCTTCCCGGCAAGCCGCTCTTCCCGCCGAAGAAGGAGGAGAAGGCGGAGAAGCCCGCTGAGGCAGCGAAGGCCGAGGTTGCGAAAGCTCCCGAGGCGCCGGCCGCTGAGCCAGCGCCGAACAAACCGGCCGAGCCTGCGAAAACGCCTGCTCGCGAAGCTCATCCGGTCGCAGCAAAGCCACCGGTCGGCAAGAAGGCCCTGCGGAAGGAACTGAAAGCAGAGAAACCAGCCGCATAGCTGGCCGTGGGAACGCGTGCGCAGTTGATTCTCGGGCGATGACACCATGAGAAATGCCGCTGGAATGCAGAGCATCAATGGCCATCAGTGCCGGACCGCCTGGGTGAAATGATGCGAAACGGTAAAAAAAGAGAAGATAGCGCGAGTGACCACGGCGCTGCTCCGGATGAAAAAGTTTAATATTGCGGCGCTGAAGAAGGCATACGGAGGGAGACCATGAAACTGAACACGTACCTGAACTTTGCGGGCAACACCGAGAAAGCGTTCAACTTTTACAAATCCGTTTTTGGCGGAGAATTTACGTCCGTGGTGAGATTCAAGGATATGCCCATAAAGGGCGTAAAGATTCCCAAAGCGGACGAAACCAAGATCATGCACATCGGCCTGCCGATTGGCAACAATATGCTCATGGCGACCGATACGCTGAAGTCGCTCGGGCAGACGTTGGTGCAGGGCAACAATGCCTATATCTCCGCCGACCCGGACAGCAGGGAGGAAGCCAGCAGGATCTTCAAGGCGTTATCGGCCGGCGGCAAGGTGGAGATGCCTATCTCCGACCAGCCCTGGGGCGACTATTATGGCAGCTTGAAGGATAAATTCGGCGTGCAGTGGATGGTGAATTACAGCCCGAAGAAGAGTTGAGACGGGTTGTCATCGCGGACGCCGGCGCGCGATATCTTTTTAAGCAGCGCGGCGCTCTCGGCGCCAAGGGCTCGTGGTCTAGCGGCTATGACGTTTCCTTGACATGGAAAAGGTCCTCGGTTCGATTCCGAGCGGGCCCATCAGGGAACACAGGTACTGATTGCTAATTGACTTTGATGATGGTCCCTGTAGCATCCATTAATTCATGATGAGGTAAGAGAGGTTGGGAATTCGTAGCTGGATTATGGAGTCTAGCTTAATCCCTTTTTTCAGATGGCAAATTGAGTCCGGGTTTTACCGTGATTTCATGATTGGCATTTTTGCTGCGGTAGCCTTCAGCATAGCTCAATCTGCCCGGGGGCTTAAGATTTGGAAGTACCCTACCCACCTTTGGGTGTGGCTGATAATTTGTATTCTGGTGCTTTTGTCATATCTGTTGTTGGCAACACTTCTTTACCGGGTCACACATTCTCAAAGGAATCCCACCTGTCTTGGAGTCACGAAAAATGGAAAGAGTTGCGGAAGACGAATATCCCCGGAGGCAAGCTATTGCTGGCAACATCCAGATGGAAAGCGTCGAAAGCAAGATGTACACCTCCCCCGTGTGAATTGGGGTCGAATAGTATCGGGACTTGGAATTCTGCTTGCGGTAATTGGACTCTTATTTTCTCTCTACCAGATTAAGCAAGCTGTAGAACTTTCAGAGCAGTCGCTCAGCGAAACCTTCTGGCTGACGTCCCCGGTCATTTTGGAAGTTACACAACACTATAATGACACCGTTGTATTAGTTAATGTGACCAATACGCATCCAAAGAAGCGGACTGGTGCGTTGTATCTGTATAAACTTGAACTGAATCCAAACAAGCCTGAACAAATTGATCTTGAGGGAATTGGCCCAGGAGAGACCATGAAATATACTTTAAGATTTGAGCATGAGACTGTACCTGTCACTACGGAGATGGAGAATCGAGGTTGGTATAGCACAATGAGTATCCCAGGGGCGGGTAAAGCCTACTATGTTGTGGCTCATCATGCATCAATTTCCTATAGGGTAAACTGTGATGCGTGTCCATCACATGGCTTCATTCGCCGAATACCTGCCTCGCAGAGTGTTCCATTTATTCTAACAACGGGAGAAGAGGACAATTTATTACGGATAACTGGAGCAAAAATCTCTGTCTACAACTGGATGGACTTTCGCCTCAAAGATATTGCGTCAAACGCCTCCAATGTCACGAGTTATCAAGAGGGTTCGGCACAATAGCATCTGTTCCATTCAAAACTTCGTCAGCACTCTTCCAACTCCCACCGGGAGGTAGCCCCGCTACACCGGCTCGCTGTGGTAGATGAAAAAGGNGGTGCGCCCCGATATCTCGCGGGGACGGCAGCACCACCACGGCGTCTCTCCGGACATGCTCACTCCCCGCGGAGCACGCTCTCGCCGTCGAGCGCAAGGAGCGCGAGCGCGGTGTCCATCGCGTTGCTCCGGTTGGACTGCCTTCCGAAGGAGCCGTCGCCGTTCTGCTGCGTCGGAAGACATTCGAGCGCCTTCTGAGCCGCGCTGTCGTCATAGGCAACGAGGGCCATCGCGCCGAGCGATGTCCGGAAGCCGTCCACGAAGCACCCCTCCGGAGTCTGGCGCTCCCTGAGCCACGCAAGACCATTATCTGCAGCCTCGCCGCTGTACCCTGCAGCGCGGAGCGCGAGCAATGCTTCCTCGGTGAAATCCAGCGAGTTTCCCGGGTCCTCGGCGTTGTAGCCCCACGAGCCGTCGGGGTGCTGCGCATTGAGCAGGTACCGCACCGCACTCTCGGGAACCCCCTCTCCGGAGCGGACAAGGGCGAGCATCACCCATGCGGTGGTATCGACATCGCTCTCCGGGGTGCCGCTGCGCCATCCGCCGTCCGTGCGCTGAGCTTCCAACAGTTCAGCCGCAATGCCCGATGGGACACCGTCTGACGCGAGGGCCTGCACCGCGGAGTAAAGACTGCCGTGAGCGTCATCGGCAATAAGCAGATGGCGTTCAGCGCGCGCAGCAGCTTCCGTCGCGGCCGATGAGTGGAGAGCCATCGTCGCAAAGGCGTGCTGGAAATAGTTCCCTCCGAGCGCGCCGCTCTCCTCCTGATGGTCGAGGAGCCACTCCAGCGCGTCCTGCGCAGGACTCTCTTTGTAGTCGAGAGATAGCACGTCCCCCTGCTGGGGCACGTAGCCGCTCACCCCGAGCAACGCTGGCGTGTTGTTCACGGAGAACTGCCAGTACTGCGCCCAATCGGCAGAGGTCTTCACTCCTGCGACGCTGTCTATCCATGCGCTCTCGTTGACGCTGGGGTCACCATCAAAATCGAACCACTGCGTCTCGAGCGCAAGACTCTCGTTTGCAGCGGCGCGCGTGAAGGCGTGGTACGCGGAGAATTCATCGCCGCCCTGCGTAAGGGTCAACGGCACCTGGTAGTCCTGCTGTCCCGCGGGGAAGTTGAAGCTGACCTCCAGCGGCATGCCGGTCGGTGTCGGGACGGCCTCCGGTGTCTCCGTGACAGTCGGAGTCTCCATGACGATGGCAGCCTGCGGAGCAGGTTCCACCGGTAGCGCCTGCGGAGCGCATGCTGCAAGACCGAGAGCGACGATGCCGAGCGTGATACGTTTCATATTCCCACCTCTCCGGCCAGGACTTAGCATATGTTTATATACATATCAAAAACTCTAATGAACGTTATCATTTGAGATACCAATGGATGCCTTCAAGGTCATCGCGAACAGGAAGCGGAGGGAGATGCTGCGCATCCTGGCGAAGAAGGAGACGCACATCGCGGCCCTTGCGCGGCATCTCGGCATCTCCTCTCCGGTGGCGCTGCGGCATGTGCGCCTGCTGGAAGACGCAGGCTTCATCCAGAGAGAGCGCTCGGGGACCGCAGACCGGCTGCGCATCACCGACTCTGCCATGGAGGTGCTCCTCAAGCTTGAGGGCCTGCTGGACAAGCCGTCAGAAATCACCGCGGCAAGGGGAGAGCCGCTCTCCTCGGTACTCAAGCGGGTGCCGGGCATCCGGATGAGGCGCTGGCGGGACACCGGGGACTTCTTTGTCGTCTCCGTGGACGGGGAGCCCGGNTCNTATCTCTTCCTGGTCAATGGCAAGCTGCCCGAGACGAGCGTGGACAAGGTCACCATCACGGAGGACTCGGTGCTCGANTTCCAGAAGCTCGTCCCGCTGCTCGGCAGAAGACTGGAGATAAAGGTGGAGTGAGTGACCGCGCTCGTGTCCTGGAGCGGCGGCAAGGACAGCTGTCTCGCTGCCTACACCGCGGGTATCGAGATGTGCGGCCTGGTGAACACGATTTCCGAATACGAGCGGGTGCGCTTCCACGGGGTGAGGAAGGAACTCATTCAGGCGCAGGCCGCCTCTCTGGGGCTGCCGCTCATCCAGAGAGAGACGCGGGGAGAGAGATACCGCGAGGATTACATCAAAGCGGTCAGCGCTGCGAGGCAGGCGGATACGCACGCCCTCGTGCTGGGTGACATCCACCTCGAGCCGTGCCTCACGTGGGCGCAGGGTGTGTGCGCGGAGCTTGCGCTTGACCTCGTGGAGCCGCTCTGGGGACGCGAACCAGAGGAGATTCTCCGGGAGTTCATCGACACGGGCTTCGAGGCCGTGGTGGTGAGCACCCAGGCGAACCTCCTCGGCGAGAAATGGATAGGCAGGACGCTGGACCACGCGTTCCTGGAAGATATCCTGAAAACAGGATGCGACCCCTGCGGTGAGAATGGCGAGTACCACACCCTGGTGCTCGACGGCCCGCTCTTCAGCCGGCGCATCGAACTCCTGGAGACCCGCAAGGTCCTGCGTGAGGGCTACTGGTTCCTGGACATCAGGGGGTTACGATAAGGCTTATAACCGGGCCGGCTTATCCGGCCAGCGAGGTGCTCTCATGGAAGACAAGCGCATGGGCGTCCAGGAGCTGGACCGGCAGCCGCTCTACTGCAACCAGATGACCGTATCACATTCACCGACGCAGTTCTTCCTCGACTTCCGCCTGGTGTACCCGCAGTTCTCCCCGGACAACCAACAGGCCACCGTCGCGCTGCACAAGCTCATCGTCCTCGAGCCGTATCACCTGAAGGAGACCATCAAGGTGCTGCAGGAGAACGTCCAGCGCTACGAGAAGGCATACGGGAAAATCACCACGCCCAAGGCGGTGGAGAGGGCGAAGAAGGCCCACAAGTCCACGGGCGCAATCTCGGCTCCGGAGTACATGGGCTAGCGGATGTCCCGGATGACGCGCACTCCCTGCTGGATGGCCACGACGATGGCATCCTTCACGCCTGCAAGGTCTCCGATGACATAGAGCCCGGGGCAGTCCGCGCTCTCCAGGCTGTCCTTCAGCACAGGCTTCGCCTTCGGGCTGCCCGCGCACCGGACTCCGCATCCCGCGAGGAACTCCAGGGGCGTCGTGCCGCCGAAGCGCACCACCAGCCGGTCGTACTCTCGCGTGTCGCTCCCGTTCAGCGTCACCGCGAGTCTCTCCCCCGCGAGGTCGACGGCCGTGATGTTCGTCCCGAACAGCGTGGTGAGATGGCCATGCCGGACGCATTCGATTGCCGCGGCATGATTCTCCGGCGAAAGCCGCCTTCCGAAATCCGCCTGCCGGTAGCTGATGGACACGTTGTTCCTGCTGCAGAGCCGCAGGGCGTCCTCAACGGCAGAATCCCCTCCGCCGGCGATAAGCACGTCAAGGCCCGACACCGCGTCCGGGTCCTTCAGGGAGAGCACGGCCTTGCCGCGAAGCCGCTGCGGGATGCCGCTCCTCTCCCCCTCCCACTGAGGAAGCGTCTTGGGCCTGCCGAACACCCCCAGGGCAAGGATGACATGTTTCGCGTCGTAGCTTGCGTCGGACGTCGTCACAAGATAGCCAGCACCGCCCGGCCGCACCGAGGACACCTCGACGCCCTCCCTCATCTGTACGTGAGCATCCTGGGCATAGCGGTTGCACCGCTCGATGAATTGTTCCGCGGGAAGCTCGGCGTCTGTTCCCTCGAAGCGCATGATGCCCTCGAACACCGGGGTGACGCCGTGCCAGTTCATCACCACCGGCTTCTCCTTCGGGTAAAAATCAAGCAAGGTCTGCATCAGCTTTCCCTTCTCGAGAACGATGTGCTCCAGCCCCCTAGCTGCGGCCTCGACGCCGGCGCTCAGGCCCGCGGGGCCTCCTCCCACGATGACGACATCCATGCCGTTCGACAGGGAGAATGAAACCATCTTTAAGAGCGTATCGCCAAGGAGCGTCGGCCGCAATGCGAAAAATATCCGGTAGTACTGCTCTGGTGCGGTATTTCGGTCAGCGTGCTTTTCTCCACGCTCGACGGCCGGGAAAGGTATAAAAAGCCCTGGGGACTCCGCGAGACGGGGGCTCGTAGTCTAGCGGCTATGATGTCGCCTTCACACGGCGAAGGTCCTCGGTTCGATTCCGAGCGGGCCCATGCGTAGCATGGGAACGCGCGGCTCGGAAGCCTCAGCTTCCGTTGCCGAGCGGGCCCATCAGGGACCGGTCGGACCGGAGCCATCAGGCTCCGCGTTCCGAGCGGGTCCCTCCGCGCACGGGACATATGAAACTCGACCTCGGCATCGGGAAGCTCCTGCTTGTCATGCTCGCCTTCATCCCGCTGGCCATCGCGGCAGAGGTGCTCCACTGGTCGGCAGCGGCAATCTTCATCCTCTCCGCGCTCGCCGTCATCCCGCTGGCCGGCATCATGGGCCGCGCGACCGAGGAGCTGGCCATCCACGCCGGCCCCACGGTAGGAGGGCTGCTGAATGCGACCTTCGGCAATCTCGCCGAGTTCATCATCGCCTTCTTCGCCATCCGCGCCGGGCTCTTCGACGTCGTCAAGGCCAGCCTCACCGGCAGCATCATCGGCAACATCCTGCTGGTTCTCGGCCTCGCCATGCTCGCCGGCGGGCTGAAGCACAAAAAGCTGGACTTCAATCCCCAGGCCGCGGGGATGAACAGTCTGATGCTGGTCCTCGCCGCCATCGGGCTTATCCTTCCCGCGCTGGTGGAGCACACCGTGACGGATTTCGTGCTGGAAGAGATCAGCCTCGTCGTCGCAGGAGTGCTCATCCTGGTCTACATCGCAGGGCTTCTGTTCTCCTTCGTCACGCACGCCCACCTCTTCCACCCGGAAGGCCAGATTGACGGGCACGCCCACTGGACCCTGCGGAAATCTTTCGGCATGCTTGTCGGGGCGACTGCCTTCGTCGCGCTGGCGTCGGAATTCCTGGTCGGCAGCGTGGAGGAGGCTGCGCACGCCCTGGGCATGAGCGACCTCTTCGTGGGCGTCATCGTGCTTGCCATCATCGGCAACGCCGCGGAGCACAGCAGCGCGGTGCTCATGGCGCTGAAGGGAAACATGGACCTCGCCTTCGGCATCGCGGTCAATTCCGGGACGCAGATCGCGCTCTTCGCCGCTCCTGCGCTCGTGTTCCTGAGCCTCGCGATGGGCTCTCCGATGAACCTGGTGTTCACCCAGCTCGAGGTCCTCGCGGTCATCCTGAGCGTCATCGTGGTGTACATGGCCAGCCTCGACGGCAGGTGCAACTGGTTCGAGGGCCTCCAGCTCCTCGCGGTGTACGCNCTGCTCGNCGTCATCTTCTTCTTCGCTTAGANTCCAAGGGCGGCGGAGAATCGGCCGCATTGCGGGGAATATCCGGGATGCGAGACAATCCGGATACCGCACGGCNTCGCGGCCGAGAGGGTTTTCGGACCTAGCCNACGACGTGGGCGACGTGGCGCACCAGGGCGTCGGAGATGCGCTTGGTGACGTCCTGGATGCTGCCGGCGCCATCGACGCGCAGGTAACGGTTCTCCCCCTTGTAGAACTCCACAAGGGGCTGCGTGGACTCGCGGTAGACCTGGAAGCGGTGCCGGATGACCTCGGGCTTGTCGTCATTCCGCTGGAAGAGCTGCGCGTCGCAGGAATCGCACTGGCCTCTCTTCCGGGGGGTGTCGCTCACCAGGCCGTACGCTCGTCCGCAGGCGCACATCCATCGCGAGGAAAGCCGCTTCACGACCGTCTCTTCGGGAACAGCAATCTCCACCACCGCGGTGATGCGGGCGAGCCTCTTGAGGAACTTCGCCTGGTCGGTGGTGCGGGGGTATCCGTCAAGGATGAAGCCGGCGGCGCAGTCATTCCTGGCAAGCCTGTCCCGGACCAGCTCGTTCGTGACATCGTCGGGCACCAGGTCCCCGCGCGACAGGAGGTGCTGGACCTGCTTGCCAAGGTCGGTCTGCCTGGTGATGTGGTCGCGGAAGATGTTCCCCGTGGAGATGTGCGGGATGCCATACTTGCTTCCCAGGACATCAGCCTGCGTTCCCTTGCCAGCGCCCGGCGGACCAAGGAGGACCAGCTTGAACATCGTCTCACCCCAGATATGCGAGGTCGTTGTGCACGACCAATTCCTTCTCCCACACATGGCGGAGCTGCTTCACCACAGCGATGAGCTCCTTCCGCAGCGTCGCGTCCCTCGCCAGGAGGGTGTTGATGAACTCCGCGCATGCCCGGTCGCTTCCCTCGAGCAGCGCTTGGTGCGCGAGCCGGTAGTAGTAGCGGAGCTGCTTGTAGAGGGAGTATATCTCCTTCTTCCGGAGCTCGCTGAAGGCGTTCGCCTCACGCATCTGGCCGAGATTGGTGTCCGGCTGGAGGACCTCCTCAAGGAGCTTGATGTGGAAATCGAGATGGTCGCTCATCTTGCGGACGACCTCCCGGAGAAAGAACTTCTGGTCTTCGATGATGCTGACTTCGAACGCCTCGTCAAGCTTGTCCAGTGTGGGAAGCTTGTGCTTCTTCCGCAACCCCTCGTAGAACCGCCCGAACTCGGTCACCATCGCGTCGGGGACGGGGGGGATGGATTTAAAGGTTTGCGCGTGGAAGGTTTATAAGGCAACGCGCATCCCCTCGGAGGATGAGTTCGCTTGAAGAGCATCTCCGTGCGGTCGAAGAAGGCCTCTCCATCGCCAGGGACGTCTACCGGGGAGGGGTCTCGGTCACGCTGGGACCGGGGATGGACGCACTCTGGGACGCTGCCCTGCGTCCGGTCATCCTCCTTCCCGATGTCTCCTCACGGCTTGAGGTGAAGCTCGCGAGGCCATCCGGCCCGACCTGGGTGGTCACGACAGAATTCCTGAAGGAAGCCTATCCTGCGCTCTTCGTGGAGTGCTCTGGCGGGGTGTCGTCCTATTATGTGGCATGGAACATGCGTCTGGCGGCCCAGCTCCTCGAGAAGGAGATGTCCCTCGTGCTCTCTGCCGAAAGGAATGTCTACGCGGAAATGGACGGCATGCCTCCGACCGCATATGTCTGCCTCGGCGACGCCATCGTGCTGCCCTTCGCCTCGCGGAGCGACCTCGAGGTCAGGCTCCGCCTGCAGCGCGCCTGAGCAGGCTCTTTCCTGTCATCTCTTTCGGCTGCGTGACCCTGAGCAGCTCAAGCATGGTCGGAGCGATGTCCGCGAGGATGCCCTGCTTCGCGAGTCCGAGGTCCCGGTAGCGCGAGACAAGGGCGCAGTCCACCGGATGGCGGGTATGCGAGGTGAGCATCTCCCCGCGCATCTCCTCGCAGTTCCCGTGGTCGGAGGTGACCAACGCAGCACCCGGGGTCTCGAGCACGAGTCTGCAGAGCCTTCCAACGGCGGCATCCACAGCCTCCACGGCGCGCACGGCCGCCTGGAACTTCCCGGTATGCCCGACCATGTCCGGAGCGGCGAAGTTGACGATGATGACATCATGGCGATTGCGGAGCAGGGCTTTCTCCACCACATCCGCGACCTCCCGGGTGCGCATCTCAGGCAATAAATCATACGTCGCCACCTTGGAGCTGGGGATGAGCACCCGCTGCTCTCCCGGAAACGCTTTTTCCACCTTCCCGTTCAGGAAGCTCGTCACATGCTTGAACTTCTCCGTCTCCGCGACGCGGAGCTGGCTCAGCTTGGCCCTGCTGAGCACCTCGCCAAGGGAGTTCGGGATGGAAAGAGGCTCCAGGAGATAGTTCTTGAAACTGTCGTAGTAGCGCGTCAGGCCGAGATAATGAAGCTTCAGCTGCTCCGCCGGGAACCCGGAGAAATTCCGCTCCGTCAGCGCCATGGTGAGCTGTATCGCACGGTCCTGGCGGTANTTGAAGTGGACCGCGGCGTCGCCCGGCCNCATGCCCGCGTAGTCCCCGAGCGCTGCGGGAAGGATGAACTCGTCACCGATGCCCTGGCGATGGCAGGTCTTCACATAATCCAACGCATCCTCCACGCGGGGCGCCGCGCCCGGCCGCACCATCGCATCGTAGGCCTTCCTGATNCGCTCCCACCTGTTGTCGCGGTCCATCGCGTAGTAGCGCCCGGACACCGTGGCTATCCGGCCGCAATGCAGCCTGCGCAACACCCTCTGGAGCCGGGCCACGTGCCGATGGGCGCTGCGGGGGTGGGTGTCCCGTCCGTCGGTGAAGACATGCACCTGCACGTCCGGCAGTTTCTGGCGCCTCGCGAACTCCAGAAGAGCGTAGAGGTGCCTGCTGTGGGCGTGCACCCCTGCGTCCTGCAGCAGCCCCATGAGATGCAGCGCTTTGCCGGCCTTGCAATAGCGCGCCAGCGCGAGCAGCTTCGGATGGTTGTAGAGCTTGCCCGCGGCGATGAGGTCGTCCATGAGACGAACCTCCTGCTTCACCAGCCGGCCTGCGCCGATGTTCAGGTGGCCCGCCTCGCTCGTGCCCAGGAATCCCCTGGGGAAGCCCACGTGCTCTCCGGCGGTCTTGATGGTGCTCGTCGGGAAGGTGCCGAGGAGCCAGTCCGTCTCTGGCGTCTGCGCCGCGGCGACAGCGTTTCC
>C687J35174_10011747_pt1 | contig 10752 bp, 10 predicted proteins | sample RifCSPhighO2_01_FD_35174 | JGI IMG/M metagenome (IMG submission 35174) | reverse complement strand
GGAAACTTCCAAAGAAATACTGGAAAGATATAAACTACATACTTGTTGCCTTTGGACAAAACTTATGCACTCCTTTAAGTCCATACTGTAGCAAATGCTCTGTAAGAAGATACTGCAAAAGAAAAGGAGTTACAAAGTCAAGATGAATAAATTAATTGAACAAATAAATTTGCTAAGGAATAGTTCAGTCAAAAATAAAGTAGAGAATAGATTAAAAGAGTTTGAAAACAGGAAGGAATGGTTTTCTGAATTATGCTTCTGTTTGTTAACTGCAAATTCAAAGGCAAAGACTGCAATAAATATTCAGAATGAATTAGGCGAGGAAGGATTTCTCAATTATGACAGAGATAAAATAAGAGATTCTATAATAACTAACAAACATAGGTTTCCCAATAACAAATCCAATTTTATAATTGAGGCAAGAAAGTTCAAGAACATCAGGGAAGTACTAAATGGAAAAGATGAATTTGAAGCAAGAGAATTCCTAGTAAAAAATGTCAAAGGTCTTGGATACAAGGAGGCAAGTCACTTTCTTAGAAATGTAGGTTATAAAAATTTATCAATTTTAGACAGACATATAATTAATCTTATGGTTGAAAACAAAATAATTGAAAGACCAAAGAGCCTAACCAAAAAAAAATATTTTGAAATTGAAAAAAAATTCAAGGAAATCTGCGGGGAAGTGAAAATGAGCTGCGCTGAGCTCGATATGTACATGTGGTACCTCAAGACTGGAGAAGTCCTAAAGTAGAAACTTTTATAAATAAAAATTATCCAAAATTTTCAATGAGGGCCGAGATATTTAATTTCAATGAGTGGATAAGTGACGTTAATTCTAAAACTCTTAAAAGCAGGTTTGATAGAATAATTAAACAATCGGGGTTTACTGTTTTAAATTTTTGTGAGCATTTCTTTCAACCGCACGGGTATACTGCTCTGTGGCTGTTGGGCGAAAGCCATTTTGCGCTCCACACATTTCCTGAAGAGGACAAAACTTACATTGAGTTATCAAGTTGCAACAAGGAATTCTTTGATAATTTTATCAAATTGATTAATAAATAAGTTTTTAAAATACAAACTTCCATTTATTAACATGAAAAAAGAGAGTGAGAATATTCTTTGGTTTTCAGACATTAATAAGAATTCAATTCCTGAAGTAGGAGGCAAGGGAGCAAACCTTGGTGAGATGTTCAACATCAAACTTCCGATTCCAAATGGTTTCTGCGTCACTGCCCAAGCTTATAGAACCTTTCTTGAGAAAACGAAGATAGAAGGTGACATTTCAACTTTGCTGAAAAATCTCAATGTTGAAAATACTAATCAACTAGATAATATATCCTATAAAATAAGAGAGTTAATAGTAGAATCAAACATCCCTAAAAAAATTGAGGAAGAAATAATTGAAAATTACAGCAACCTTGACGTTGATAGCTCTTTACTTAGATCTGGCGGGGCATTAGACTTAATTAAATCGGGGAGAGGGAATGCTTTTGTTGCGGTGAGAAGTTCTGCAACTGCAGAGGATTTACCTGAAGCTTCATTCGCTGGACAGCAGGCGACATTCCTGAATGTAAAGGGGAACAAGGCATTGATTGAATCTGTCAAGAACTGCTGGGCTTCATTATTTACCTCAAGGGCAATTTATTACAGAGAAAGCAACAACTTTGAACACATGAAAGTTTACATTTCCGTTGTAATTCACAAAATGGTGAATGGTGATGTTTCAGGAGTTATGTTCACTGCCAATCCAACAAATAATGATTCAAGCGAAATAATGATTGAAGGAAGCTATGGGGTTGGGGAAACAATAGTCTCAGGAGAGGTTAATCCTGACAACTTTATTGTTGACAAAGAGAGCCTAAAAATCAAAGAGAAAAGAATAAGGAACAAACAACTAATGATAGATTATGATGAAAATCTGAACAAAAATGTCAAGAGAAGGGTTCCAGAAGAGATGGCAAATATCTCATGCTTAAATGACATGAGAGTAAAAGAACTTGCTGAGTATGGGAAAAAGATTGAAGAGCACTATGAAAAACCAATGGATATTGAATGGGGAATTGAAAGAAATAAACTCTACATCCTACAGGCAAGACCAATAACAACTTTAAAGAAAAAAGTCGAAAGTCATGAAGAGATTGTAGGAGAGGTCATATTGGAAGGGTTGAACGCATCTCCCGGTGTTGGTTCAGGAAAAGTAAAGATTGTAAGAGACACTTCTGAGATTCATAAAGTTATGGAGGGCGATGTCCTTGTTGCCATGATGACTAATCCAGATTATGTTGTTGCAATGAAAAAAGCAAGGGCAATAGTCACTGATGAAGGGGGGAGCACGTCCCATGCAGCAATTGTATCAAGAGAATTAGGAATCCCTGCTGTCGTTGGTACTGAAAAGGCAACTTCAATTTTAAAAGACGGTGATGAAATCACAGTTGATGGAAGCAATGGAAAAGTATATCGGGGAATAATTGGAATAAAGGAAGACAAAAAAGCTGAGTGGGATGGAAAGAAACTAAAAACAAAAACTAAAGTTTATATGAATCTTGGGGAACCTGAAATAATTGACAGGTATAAGGATTTACCTTTTGATGGCATTGGCCTTATGAGAATTGAATTTTTAATTACAAGTTACATTGGGAAACATCCACTTTATTTGATTAAAGAAGGAAGACAACACGAATATATTAATAAATTAGTTGAGGGGGTTTCAAAAGTTGCTAGAGCAATTTACCCAAGGCCTATGATTGTCAGGTTCAGCGATTTCAAAACAAATGAGTATCATGATTTGGAAGGCGGAGGGGAATATGAGCATAAAGAAGATAATCCGATGATTGGATTCAGGGGAGTTTCAAGATACGTTTCTGATGACTTTGTCGAGGCATTTAAACTGGAATTGAAGGCAATTAAAAAAATCAGAGAGCGTTTTGACAATGTTCATGTAATGCTTCCATTTGTAAGAAATTCAAATGAAGTGAGGAAAGCACTCGGGATAATGAGTTCTGAGGGATTAACAAGAAGCGATGATTTCATGATTTATTTGATGGCTGAAGTTCCTGCGATTGCCATCATACCTGAAGACTTTGCCCAGCTGGATATTGATGGAGTTTCAATTGGATCAAATGATCTGACTCAATTAGTTCTTGGTGTTGACAGGGATAATGAAAAGCTTGGAAGAATGGGCTACTTTGACGAGAGAAACAAAGCCGTATTGAAAGCTATGGAAAATATAGTCAGAGTGTTCAAGGAAAAGGGAAAATATGTGGGAATCTGTGGTCAGGCACCTTCAAATTATCCTGAAGTAGTTAAGTTTTTAGTTGAGAACAATATTGATTCTATTTCTGTAAATCCAGACAAAGTTGTTGAGACGATGCAACTGGTCCACCAGATTGAGAGCTAGCTAGGGGATATAAACGATCTGGAAATAATATACTCCATACATGTTCTGGGGAATCTGCAATCCCATATAATTCGAGGTTTGGTGAGGACATTCTCATTCCTAATAATCTTTCACTTAATCCTTCTGGACCACGTTTATGTTTTTGGCTATCAAGATATTCACCAATAGAATCTCGGTTTAAATAAAATATTTCCATTTCATATCCATTTACATCTAATCTAGACCTTGGAAACCACATTGAAGATTCATCTGCAAAACTAATACAATAGTGCTCGTCATTGTGAGGCAAAGCATAGTTCAATCTTGCAATCCTGCTTTCCCCCCCCTTGTTTATCACTACCACAACATCTTTTGGGTCTAATTGTACCATAAACTTAAACAATTAAAAATACTTATAAGCCTTTCTAATCTTTCTACTATAAAGTGATTAAAGCGAAAAGTTTATAAAGTAGTGTTTCTACCAGATAGTAACAATAATATTACCGAAGGAGGTTAAAAATAAAATGTTAAATGAAAATCAAATATCTGATCTTGAGCGGAAATTACTCGACATAGGTAACTTAGTTAGTGTTTCTAAAGGAATAGATAAGTCTACTAGTTCTAAAAGAGGACATCTATATGAAAATGCTGCAATGATGATTGCTGGACCAAGAGTTATTGGAGAAGGAAAAGACGCAAGAGAAAATAAGGCATATACGGATTTAATAGAAGAGATGAGATATAGTCCGGAATATGCTCAGATGCAAATTAATGGTGCAGTAAATATCAGATCTGAAGAAATAAAGAAAGAAGTCGAAGATAGTAAAGATAAATTATTGGAAACGATAGCTAATTCAATAAATTCAAATTTAGATAAAGCTAAAAATAAATCTGAAGCTGCTGAAATTTTAAAATTGTATTTGAATGACCTTATTGACATCAAAGATCCTTCACAAGAAGAAGCTGATGAAACTGTGAATGATGAATTTAGGATGAAATTAAGAATACCTTACTCATTTGATAGAAAGGGCTCAATAAGTCAATACAAAGAACTTATGTTGAGAAGTGTGGCAAGTGAGTTTTTGGCTGAAAAAGGTGAAGGCAGCAATAAGAAGTATGAATTAGATGTAAGCAAAATCAAAGACAGCATAAAAGAGGTTGTTGGTATTGCAAAACTCTATACAAATACTAAATTTGTTGAGAAAAACTACAAACCTAAAGAAGAATAATTTTTTCTTTTTTTTTATTCTAATTTTCTAACNATTCTGGCCATNTCACCAACGAAAGAATCCACTTGTTTATGATATTCATCTATTTTTTTAGAAGGAACATTGATCATGCTGACATTTGACTCGTGCATTAATCCATAAATTTCTCTGTACAAATCAACATATCTTTTATTTAGCATTTTTTTCTTTACAAAATATTCTGTTAACATTTCTGGAACGTGTTCTGGTGATGGTGCTACCTGATTTGCAATCATCAAGGCTGCATGCGCTGAATCAACAAGCGCCCAATACAAAGAGTCTATTGCGAGGTAAATTCCATACTTTGCCCTCTGAAGATGGTGCGGTGCCCTGTTTAATGCGTTGTAAATTGCCTCGGGTGAAGGCTTTACCAAACCTCTTGCCAAAAGCATTTTCAACGGCTCAAAGAAACCTCCTAAATCGACCAATGACTTACCATATCTTACAATATTTATTGCAACAGGCTCTCCATTCTTGAATTCCTGCCAGAAAGTTGTTAGTGTAACTGTATTTACATGCAATCGGTCCTTATTGGGATTCTTTGCTATTATTTTAGTGAGTTCTTCACGATACCAAGCAATCAATTCCTCATCCCATTGTATAGTTGCATCATCAATGAAAATTATAATATCAATATCATTTGGATTCTTCTTGTCTTTTGCAACAGAACCAAACAAAACTATTGATTTTATTATCTGCTGAAATTTCTTGTATGCAGAAGTTGCAAAATCATAAGCTATTGAATAATCTTTTTCCAGACTAATCACCTCTGTTGTAAAATATATTTTTGGGTATTTATTAATGTTTTTATTCCATTGCATTACCTGAAAATCTTGAGCCTTCCTTCTGCTGTGCCTGTCCCCCCAATTCTGTGGGTAGATTAGAGAACCCTGCTCCATATGTTTCGAAATGCTTTTGGGGGAAAGTTATATTATATCCCATATTATACTCTGTGTTAAAGTCCGCCACAGTATTCCAGTAAAGGTCCGATTTATGGGTATACAACGGAGAATTAAAATATTTCAAAGTTTCCGGATGAGGGGAAGTCTTAAACTGTGCAACAAAACCACCTGCTTCAACTATGTGCGCAAGTTTCCCATACTCTTCTTCTCCAAGCTTGCCCCTTATCTCTTTTAACTGTTCTTTTATAGGGACTGTTCCCATTCCAGGAGGAAGATGAGTATCATTAAATCCAAAATTATCAGTAATATGAACATGCTTTACGACGGATGCAATTTCCCTTGCTTCTCTTGCAATCTGCTTGTCAGTGTAACCAAATTTTTTCAGTTGCGCTATATGCCCTACATCCCAGGTAGCGCCTATCAATTTTTCTGCGACTTTTCCTGCTTCTGGTTTTGACATATGCTTCTCTTTTACTAATTTTTCTGCAAACTGTTTTCTCGATTCCAACACTGCTTCTCTTAAAGTGTCCCCCTTTCCCAACGTCCAGTCTGGCATTACATTTTCAACTGAGATAACTGGAGCGTTCTTTCCATATTCATCATAAGCATAAAATGCAGAATCTGAAACTGTTTTGGATAATTTTTCCTTTGCAAATTCGTCTGTTGTGACAAATCTTTTTGGAGTCGGCATTGACTGAATTGTATTTATTAATCTCTGCTCGTCAACAATGATATCCCTTCTTAGGGCCTCATGTGCTTTTTGCTCATTATTATCAAATTTCTTGAGGTATGATATTAGCTTCCTCTCCCGCTCTTTCTCATCCTCCCTTAAATTATGTTTTTCAGCGGATTCCCTAACAATTTCACGGTATACTTTTCCTTCATCTGAATTAAGAAATTTTTTCTGGTCTTCTTCGGGGGTAAACTTGGAAAACATGTGATGCAAGTCTTCTATTTTGCTGTTTAAGTGCTGATTTATTTCCCTTATATGGCCCCCCATTATATTTATCTCTTTTATATTATTCTGAAGCTGATTCATTTCCTGATCTGTCAGAACTCCCTTCTTATCGCCCTCTATCAATGGCATTGTCTGAATCCTTATTCTGTCCAGCCTGTCATTAATTTCGGCTTTTTCTTTTTCATAATTAAACAACTGCAATTGTTCCTGAGTCCACTGGGTTTCATTCAAGTTTTTTATTCTTTCTTTCGGCTGCCAAGTTTTTTTGCCGTGAAAATATTCTTTTTCCTCATATTCTGGCGCGGCAGTAACCCTGTTTGAATCCCTATCCATGATGTAAATTTTTCTTTTTCCCTCCTCGGGATACCCTTCTTCACCGAGGTGTTTTTCAGCCTGCCATTCATAAGCTGGAACTCCCCCTGAAGAATGAACATTTAGAATTGTATTATTTCCCATATCTGCCGCACGATCAATCCCAGACTTTAACTGAAAGTATGCCCTTTTCCTGTCTGATTCCGACCATGCCATGCCTTGCTGACCTCCCTGAAAACCTGCGAGATCAATCTGTGCAGGAAAATGAAGGGAAGCCTTGGAACCTGTCAATTCACTTAATCTCTTTACTTCCTTAAAATGCTCTACAGGAATGGATTCAAACACTTGAGGATCAACAATACTCAATTCAACATTTTTAACACCCGCATTCAATCTTGAAGTTGCCTCCTGCAGCTGATTTGCAGTCTGGGGAGATGTTGGAGCACCAATCATTCCGTGCCTAACATAAAATTCCTTCTCGTTACTTGTGTTGTACTTATTTGTGAAATATTCCATTTTCAAAAATTATGCTTTTTTCTTTCTTTTTCATGAACCTCTTCCGACACTGAGGCATAAGTTCTCGACTGCTGCTGAGTCTCATAATGAAACTGATTTGATATTGAACTTACTTCCTGATGAATCGCTTCATCTGAGGCGTTCGGCATATACTTTCTAACTCTTTCCTCTATTAAATTCTTTTGCTCGGGAGTGGATGGCAGCCTTTCACTAAAAGACATGCTTTCTCCCCTCAATGAATTCATTATTTTATTTCTTAATGGATCATAATCAAGCCTGTGGGGCTCATAAGTTAAATCTGAATGTGAAACACCATACTTTATTTCTTCCTTCTTTTCCTCTCTCTGAAGAGGCATTGCAGTAACCTGCCTTTCCAACGTCCTTACTTCTCTCCTCTCATGCTGTATCTCTTCATTTGACCATTTTTCTTTTGACAGAATTTGTTTTGCTTCAAGTTCAAGAACCTTTTCATAACCAACTATCAGAAATTTTATTTCGTTTTTTAATCCCCTGTCTTTAATGTCTTCGAGCAATCTTTTAAGATAATTTATTCTCGCAACATTGTTTTCCAACTTATCCAGAACTTTTTGAATTTCATTTAAATTTACCATGTGCTCATGCCGTGGGCTTTTTTGTAAATATCATACAAAACATAAGCACTTGTTTCCGCTTTCTTTTTTGCCTCCTCCCTCATTTTTCTCTCGGGTGTTGAGAATGCAATCTGCTTTGAATTAAACATTCCAAATAAGATTCTTATTGGCTCAAATGTCTGCTTGAAACCCTTGAAAACATTTCCAAAAGAACCTCTCATTGTATCTGCTTTTTTCCTTTTTAATTTCATTTCCTCATCATGAATCTGATCTGTTATTTTATTTGAAGGATCTTTTTCATACATCTGCCTTAGTATTTTTATCTTTTCAGCTCCCTCCGCCTTTTTTAACCTTTCTTCATCGGTCATTAGATATTTTTCTATGTCTTCATAAAGTGCAGTTAGCGAAGCATCAGTCATCTCCTCTATCAATGACAAATCTTCCTTTTCTTTTAATGTGTAAATTTCCTCTATTTCCTTTTCAGTCAATGCATAAGGCTTTATTGTTATATCAGTTCTTCCTGAATGAACATAATGCGAACCTCCCTGACCCTGATATGCCCTTGGCAGGGTTCTAAACTGAATGTCAACTTCAACACATGAAAAATATTTATCCTTGAATTTTATGAATTGGTAATTTTTATTTACATTTTCTGGTTTCATCTCATTTTTTGCGAACAACACAAGATGCATCTCCATGTTTGAAAAGGCATTTACCAAATTTGGCGACGGCTGTCCTGAAGGAGTCTTGAACTCCGCCATTCCCAGTTTCTTTGCGGCAATCAAATAAGGCTTTACCCATGAAGTATAGTGCTTCAAAGATGCAACCTGTGATTTAAGGTATGCCCTCTCTATGTCGTATCTTTTCCTCAATTCTTTTTCTGAATTCTTTTCCCATTCAATATACTCTGAAATTCTTGCCTTGACAATTCTCCTCACTCTGTCATTCAGATCAAGCTTATCAATGACTTTTTCATCACTTGATGCGATGAATGCATCTCTTAAGGTAACGAACTCCAGCTGCTGAGCCATTGCATTTATTGCTCCCCTTCCCTTCTTTATGTCAACCTGATCCATCCATATCTGCTTCAGCACTAATCTTCCCGATTCTTTCTTTGATTCACTTGATGAATGCAACTCATCATAATGTGATAATCTTATATCAAACTCCTTCAAATCATATATCAAATTTATAATTGACCTTATGACTGTGTTTACAGTTGCCATTATCTTCATTGCCCTGTCTTCCATTACTGATCTTCTTGTTCCCATCTCTCCAAAGTAGCCTGAGGATATCGTTGCATCGTATTCATCCTTCTGCTTTATTACTTCCTGAAATCCCAGTCCAGAGGGAGGTGAATCATTCAGAAAATCCAAAATCCAAAAATAGATTGGCTCCAACCCTTCCATCATTGAGTCATAGGTTAACTTATATTGAATCTCGGAAGAACCTGTCTTTTTAATCTCCTCTATTTTTTTAGAAATTTCATTATCGGACATTGATAATATTTAAATATCCTAAGTTTTAAAGGTTTTCTATGTGGTGGTTAATTTTAGGATTGATTGTTCTTGACCAAGCAAGCAAATATCTTTTTGGATTTGTTTTTAACACAGGTGGAGCTTTTGGAATTCTAAAAGGAATGAATGTTTTGTTTATTATCATCAATTTGATTGTTTTTGGAATTTGCATATATTACTATAAATTAAGGAGATATCGAGTTGCTCTTGTATTCCTGATTTCGGGGATTGTTGGCAATCTAATTGATAGAATTGCTTTTGGGCATGTTCGTGATTTCATAAATGTGGGATTCTTTCCTGTTTTTAATCTGGCAGACAGCTTTAATTTCATTGGGATAGTTTTATTAATTATTTTACTTTGGAAGAGATAATATGTTAATAGGATTAATCGGCAAGCCTAGCTCTGGAAAATCAACTTTCTTCAAGGCTGCAACATTGGCAGAGGTTGAGATAGCCAATTATCCATTCACAACAATAAAACCAAATTCAGGCGTTGGATTTGTTTCCATAGACTGTGTTGACAAGGAGTTTAACAAGCAGTGCAATCCTAGGGAGGGGTTCTGCATTAATCACAAAAGATTTGTCCCTTTTCAGATAATGGATGTTGCAGGCTTGGTTGAAGGAGCTTCAGAAGGAAAAGGTCGCGGAAACCAGTTCCTTGATGATTTAAGACAGGCTGATGGATTCATCCATGTGATTGATATAAGCGGAAGCACTGACAAGGATGGAAATCCTGTTGAGTCATTGAGTCATGACCCTTCAAATGATGTTGAATTTCTTGATTATGAACTGGACATGTGGTATTACTCAATTCTAAAAAAAGGATGGGATAAATTTGCAAGAAAAGTTCAGGGGGAAAATCAGGATATTAAAAAAGCGCTTGCAAAACAATTGTCTGGATTAAAAGTTACTGAAGATGATGTTGAAAGCTGCATTAAAAAATTAAAATTAAATCACCGACCTGTTGAGTGGAATGAAAATGAGTTGAAAAAATTATCATCTGAATTAAGAAAATTGAAACCAATGATAATTGCCGCCAATAAACTTGATGTTGATGGTTCTCTTTTCAACCTAGACAGATTAAGAAAGAAATATCCTGATTACAGAATAATTGGATGCAGCGCTGAAATTGAGCTGGCGTTAAGGGAAGCTGCAAAAAAAAATCTGATTGAATATGTTCCTGGAAATTCTGATTTTAAAATTAAAGGAAAATTAGATGAAAAACAGAAAAAGGGTTTGGACTTTGTAAAAAATTATTTGAAAGAATATGATAAAAGTGGAGTTCAGGAGATATTGAATACTTTAGTTTTTGAAATGTTGGATTACATTGTAGT
>C687J35174_10011743_pt1 | contig 10756 bp, 4 predicted proteins | sample RifCSPhighO2_01_FD_35174 | JGI IMG/M metagenome (IMG submission 35174) | reverse complement strand
TGGGTGCCGATGGTGAGCTGGCGGTAGCGGTCGAGCCCCGTGCCGGCGGGAATCAGCCGGCCCATGATCACGTTTTCCTTCAGGCCGCGCAGGTAGTCCACCTTGCCGCTGATGGCGGCCTCGGTGAGCACGCGNGTGGTCTCCTGGAAGGAGGCGGCGGAGATGAAGGACTCGGTGGAGAGCGAAGCCTTGGTGATGCCGAGCAGCATGGGTCGGCCCACGGCGGGCTTGCCGCCCTCTTCCTTCACCCGAGCGTTCTCCTCGCGGAAGCGGAAGCGGTCGACCTGCTCGTCGAGGAGGAAGTCGGTGTCGCCGGGGCTTTCGATGCGCACCCAGCGCATCATCTGCCGCACGATCACCTCGATGTGCTTGTCGTTGATGTTGACGCCCTGGAGGCGGTAGACCTCCTGGATGGCGTTGACGAGATAGGCCTGGGTGAACTTCTCGCCCAGCACCGCCAGCAGGTCGTGCGGGTTGAGCGGGCCGTCCATGAGCGCCTCGCCGGCCTTGATGCGCTCGCCTTCTTGCACGCTGATGTGGGTGCCGCGGGGGATGGCGTACTCGCGCGGGTCGCCCTCGTCGGGGGTAACGTGGATCTTGCGGACGCCGCGGGCGATTTCGCCGTACTTGACCACGCCGTCGATTTCGCTGATGACGGCCGGGAGCTTGGGCTTGCGGGCCTCGAAGAGCTCGACCACGCGCGGCAGACCGCCGGTGATGTCCTTGGTCTTGGTGGTTTCGCGAGGGATCTTAACCAGTACGTCGCCGGGGTGGACCTCTTCCTCGGCGTCAATCATCAGGTGGGCGCGGGAGGGCAGCAGGTACTTCTTGCGGGTGCGCCCGCGGTCGTCCTGGATGACCAGGGCAGGCTGGTGCTTCTCATCGCCGGTGGGGATGGTGACCACGCGCTGGGCCAGGCCGGTGACTTCGTCCACCTGCTCTTCCAGGGTCTCGCCCGGAATCAGGTCCCTGAACTTCACCGTGCCGCCCACTTCGGTGAGGATGGAGAAGGTGTAGGGGTCCCACTCGACCAGGGCCTGGCCGAGGGTGACCGGCTGGCCGTCCTCGACCTTGAGCTTGGCGCCGTAGACCACGGCGTAGCGCTCCTTCTCCCGGCCCTTCTCGTCCACCACGGCCAGCGAGCCGTTGCGGTGCATCACCACCAGGTTGCCGGCCTTGGCCTTGACGGTGGTGAGGTTGATGAACTTGACGAAGCCGTTGTTGCGGGCGTCGAGCTTGGACTGCTCGGCGATGCGGGTGGCGGTGCCGCCGATGTGGAAGGTGCGCATGGTGAGCTGCGTGCCGGGCTCGCCGATGGACTGGGCGGCGATGACGCCCGAGGCCTCGCCCAGCTCCACCATCCGTCCGGTGGCCAGGTTGCGCCCGTAGCAGGCCACGCACACGCCGCGGCGGGACTCGCAGGTGAGCACGGAGCGGATCTTGACCCGCTCGATGCCGGCCGCCTGGATGGCGTTGGCCAGCTCTTCGCTGATCTCCTGATTGACGTCCACGATGGGGTTGCCTTCGTAGTCCTTGATCTTCTGCAGGTTGACGCGGCCCACGATGCGGTCGCGCAGCGGCTCCACCACCTCGCCGGCCTCGACCAGCGAGCCGACTTCGATGCCGTCCACCGTCCCGCAGTCCATCTCGCTGATGATGACGTCCTGGGCGACGTCCACCAGGCGGCGGGTCAGGTAGCCCGAGTCGGCGGTCTTGAGCGCCGTGTCGGCCAAGCCCTTGCGGGCCCCGTGGGTGGAGATGAAGTACTGCAGCACGGTCAGGCCTTCGCGGAAGTTGGAGGTGATGGGGGTTTCGATGATTTCCCCCGAGGGTTTGGCCATCAGCCCGCGCATGCCGGCGAGCTGGCGGATTTGCTGCTTGGAGCCGCGGGAGCCGGAGTCGGCCATGACGTAGATGGGGTTCATCTGGCCGCCGGGCTCGGTCCGTTCCATGCCCTTGAACATGTCGTCGGCCACGCGCTCGGTGACGTCCGACCAGATGGCGATGACCTTGTTGTAGCGCTCGCCGTTGGTGATGGCGCCATCCAGGTACTGCTGCTGGACTTTGAGGACTTCCTTTTCCGCCTGCTCGACCATGGTGACCTTGGTGGTGGGGATGACCAGGTCGTCGATGCCGAGTGAAATCCCGGCCTTGGTGGCGTAGAGGAAGCCGAGCTCCTTGATCTGGTCGAGCATGCGCACGGTCACTTCCAGGCCGAACTGCAGGTGACAGAACTGCACCAGCTGCCCGACGCCTTTCTTCTTCAGCAGGCCGTTCATGAAGGGCAGCCCGGCGGGCAGGTGGTCGTTCAGGATGACCCGCCCGACNGTGGTGTTGATGAACTGGTGCTTGAGAGTGATGGGCTCGGTGTGGAGGATGTCCTGGTCGTCGTAGGCCAGGGTCAAGTCGATGGCCTGGCCGGAGTAGCGCAGGCGGATGGGGGTGAGCAGCTCCACCTCGCCGGCCTCGAGCGCCAGCACCACTTCGTCGGCGCCGGCGAAGGCGCGCCCTTCGCCCTTGGCGCCCGGCTTGGCCCGGGTCAGGTAGTAGAGCCCGAGCACCATGTCCTGCGCCGGCACAGCCAGGGGCGCGCCGTTGGCGGGCGAGAGGATGTTGTTCGAGCTCAACATCAGCACAGAGGCTTCGATCTGCGCCTCCGGCGAGAGCGGGATGTGCACGGCCATCTGGTCGCCGTCGAAATCGGCGTTGAAGGCGGTGCAGACCAGCGGGTGGATGCGGATGGCCTTGCCTTCCACCAGGACTGGCTCAAAGGCCTGGATGCCCAGGCGGTGGAGGGTGGGGGCGCGGTTCAAGAGCACTGGGTGCTCGCGGATGACCTCTTCCAGGATGTCCCAGACNATGGGGTCCTGGGATTCGACCATTTCCTTGGCCTGCTTGATGGTGGTGCAGTGTCCGCCCTGCTCCAGGCGGTGGTAGATGAACGGCTTGAAGAGTTCGAGCGCCATCTTCTTGGGCAGGCCGCACTGGTGGAGCTTGAGCTCCGGCCCGATGACGATGACGGAGCGGCCGGAGTAGTCCACCCGCTTGCCCAGCAGGTTCTGGCGGAAGCGCCCCTGCTTGCCCTTCAGGGTGTCGGAGAGCGACTTGAGCGGGCGGTTGTTGGCCCCGCGCAGCACGCGGCCGCGGCGGCCGTTGTCGAACAGGGCGTCCACCGCCTCCTGCAGCATGCGCTTCTCGTTGCGGATGATGACTTCGGGGGCGCGCAGCTCCATCAGCTTCTTCAGCCGGTTGTTGCGGTTGATGACGCGCCGGTAGAGGTCGTTGAGGTCGGAAGTGGCGAAGCGGCCGCCGTCGAGCGGCACCAGCGGGCGCAGCTCGGGCGGCAACACCGGGATGGCGTCCAAGATCATCCACTCCGGCTTGTTCCCCGACTTGCGGAAGGCGTCCACCACCCGCAGGCGCTTGGCGTAGCGCAGGCGCTTCTGGAGCGAGGGGTCGGTGCGCATCTTCTTGCGCAGCTCGTCGCCCAGCTTGTCGACGTTCACCCGCTTCAGCAGCTCCTTGATGGCCTCGGCCCCCATGCCGACGCGGAAGTCCTGGCCGTATTCCTCGCGGAACTTGCGGAGATCGTCTTCGCCCACGAGCTGGCGCTCTTTGAGCGAAGCCTCACCGGGGTCGAGCACGACGTAGGACTCGAAGTAGAGGATGCGCTCCAGGTCGCGCAGGGTGATGTCGAGCAGCTGGCCGATGCGCGAGGGCACGCCCTTGAAGAACCAGACGTGGCTGACCGGCGAGGCCAGCTCAATGTGCGCCAGGCGCTCGCGGCGGACTTTGGAGAGGGTGACCTCGACGCCGCACTTGTCGCAAATGACGCCGCGGTGCTTCATGCGCTTGTACTTCCCGCAGAGGCATTCCCAGTCGGTGACCGGGCCGAAGATGCGGGCGCAGAAAAGGCCGTCGCGCTCCGGCTTGAAGGTGCGGTAGTTGATGGTCTCGGGCTTGGTCACCTCGCCGTGGCTCCAGGAGCGGATTTTCTCCGGGGAAGCCAGGCTGATGCGGATGCTGTCGAAGTCCACAACCATATTAGCGCGGTCATACGGGCTGCTGCGATACAAGGTGAACCTCCTCTTTCCGAATCCGAAACTCGTTACGGGGTCTCCGTAGTCGGCGGCTTCTGCCGCTTCATCAGCTCCACGTCCAGGCACAGCGACTGGAGCTCGCGGATGAGCACGTTGAACGACTCGGGGACGCCCGGCTCGATGGCCGCCTCCCCTTTGACGATGGCCTCGTAAATCTTGGCCCGGCCGTAAATGTCGTCCGACTTGGCCGTCAGCAGCTCCTGCAGGATGTGGGCGGCGCCGTAGGCTTCGAGCGCCCAGACCTCCATTTCGCCGAAGCGCTGGCCGCCGAACTGCGCCTTGCCGCCCAGGGGCTGCTGGGTGATGAGCGAGTAAGGCCCGATGGAGCGGGCGTGGATCTTGTCGTCCACCAGGTGCGAGAGCTTCATCATGTAGATGTAGCCCACGGTGATCTGCTGGTCGAAGGCCTCGCCGGTCATGCCGTCGTAGAGCGTGGTCTTGCCGTGCGTGGGGAGCTTGGCGGCCTCCAGCAGCCGCTTGATCTCCTGCTCGCGCGCGCCGTCGAAGACGGGCGAGGAGAGCGGGATGCCCTCTCGCCACTCCCCGGCCAGCGCCAGCACTTGCTTGTCCTCCATCTCCTCCAGCATCTTCTTGACCGAGTCGGCCAGGCCGGTGCCCCGGAAGAGGTCCTGGAAGAAGCGGCGGAAACCCTCGCCGCGGGTCTCCTCCGAGAGCAGCTGCCCGATCTTCTGGCCGATCTCCTTCGAGGCCCAGCCCAGGTGGGTTTCGAGAATCTGGCCCACGTTCATGCGCGAGGGCACGCCCAGGGGGTTGAGGACGATTTCGACCGGGGTGCCGTCGGGCAGGTAGGGCATGTCCTCTTCGGGAACGATCTTGGCGATGACGCCCTTGTTGCCGTGGCGCCCGGCCATCTTGTCGCCCACCGAGAGCTTGCGCTTCATGGCGATGAAAGCCTTCACGGTCTTGATGACGCCCGGGGGCAGCTCGTCGCCCTTGCGCAGCTTGGCGATTTTCTCTTCGGTAATCTTGCGCAGCACCTCCACCTGGCGCGTGGTCTTCTCGTCGATGTCGTCAATCTTCTCGAAGACCAGCGCGTCCTTTTCCTTCAGCCGCATGCGCTTGAGGTTGCGGGTGGAGATGCCGGCCAGGACCTCGCGGGTGAGCTCGGTGCCCTTGGTGAGCAGGCGCTTGTTGGTTTTCTCGTCGTGCAGGTCGCTCAAGAGCGCCTGGCCCTTGAGCAGCTCGGCCAGGCGCTTCAGCCGCTCGTCCTTGAGGATGGCGATCTGGTCGTCCAGGTTCTTTTCCAGCTTGGCCACCTGGGCGGCTTCGATCTGCTGGTGGCGCTCGTCCTTCTCCGCGCCCTTGCGGGCGAAGACCTTGACGTCCACCACCACACCCTCGATGCCCGGCGGGCAGTAGAGGGAGGCGTCGCGGACGTCGCCGGCCTTCTCCCCGAAGATGGCGCGCAGCAGCTTCTCCTCCGGGGTGAGCTGGGTCTCGCCTTTGGGCGTGACCTTGCCCACCAGGATGTCGCCCGGCTTGACGGAGGCCCCGATGCGGATGATGCCGCTCTCGTCGAGGTTGCGCAGGAAGCTTTCGCTGACGTTGGGGATGTCGCGGGTGATTTCCTCGGGACCCAGCTTGGTGTCGCGGGCCTCGATGTCGAACTCCTCGATGTGGAGCGAGGTAAAGAGGTCTTCCTTCACCAACCGCTCGCTCACCAGGATGGCGTCTTCGAAGTTGTAGCCGCGCCAGGGCATGAAAGCCACCAGGATGCTCCGGCCCAGGGCCAGCTCGCCGCGCTGGGTGCAGGGGCCGTCGGCCAGCACCTGGCCCTGGCTGACGTGCTGCCCCACCCGCACCACCGGCTTCTGGGTGATGCAGGTGTTCTGGTTGGAGCGCTTGAACTTGATGAGCGGGTAGTGGTCGGCGTGGATGTCGAGCGAGATGGTTCCGACTTCCTGCTCGCCCACGGCGCGCACCAGGATGTGCTCGGAGTCGACGGCTTCGACGATGCCGTCGCGCCGGCAGAGCACCACGGCGCCGGAGTCGCGCGCCGCCACTTTTTCCATCCCGGTGCCGATCAGCGGAGCCTCCGCCCGCAGCAGAGGCACGGCCTGGCGCTGCATGTTCGAGCCCATGAGCGCGCGGTTGGCGTCGTCGTGCTCGAGGAAGGGGATGAGGCTGGCGGCCACGCTGACCAACTGCTTGGGGCTGACGTCGATGTATTCGACCTCGTCCCGCGATTTGAGCACCGTGCTGCCGCCCAGGCGGCAGTTGACGATGTCCGGCTGGATGCGCCCGCGGCCGTCCAGCGGCACGTTGGCCTGGGCGATGACGTAGCGGTCTTCTTCGTAGGCAGTCAGGTAGAAGCAGTAGGGGTCGTACTCGACCCGCCGCCGCGGCGTGAGCTTTTCATTGGCCTCGTCGACTTTTTCCTGCTCGACGTGCTCGCCCACCTTGAAGTCGGTGTCGCCGGCGCTGACGATGGTGACATAGTCAAGCACGCGGCCGTTCTTGACCTTGCGGTAGGGCGACTCGATGAAGCCGAGCTCGTTGATGCGGGCGTAGCAGGAGAGCGAGCTGATCAGCCCGATGTTCGGCCCTTCCGGGGTCTCGATGGGGCAGATGCGCCCGTAGTGGGTGGGGTGGACGTCGCGGACTTCGAAGCCGGCGCGCTCGCGCGAGAGCCCGCCCGGCCCCAGGGCCGAGAGGCGCCGCTTGTGGGTGATCTCGGAGAGCGGGTTGGTCTCGTCCATGAACTGGGAGAGCTGGGAGCTGCCGAAGAACTCGCGGATGGCCGCCATCACCGGCTTGGCGTTCACCAGGTCGTGCGGCATGGCGGTGGCGATTTCCTGGTAGACCGACATCTTCTCCTTGATGGCGCGCTCCATGCGCACCAGGCCGATGCGGAACTGGTTTTCCAGCAGCTCGCCCACCGAGCGCACGCGGCGGTTGCCCAGGTGGTCGATGTCGTCCGGCTGGAAGCGCCCGTCGGGGTTCTTGCGCATCTTGAAGAGGTACTTGATGGCCTCGATGAAGTCGCGGGCCTCGAGGGTGCGCTTCTCGAGCGGGGTGTTCAGGCCCAGCTTGATGTTGAACTTCAGCCGGCCCACGCGGGAGAAATCGTACTTGCGGGCGTCGAAGAACATTCCCTGGAAGAGCGAGGTGGCGGTCTCGAGCGTGGGCGGGTCGCCGGGGCGGAGCTTGCGATAGATCTCGATCAAAGCCTCCTGCGGGGCGCGCAGGGTGTCCTTGCGGAGCGTCTGGCTCAAGGTGACGCCGAGGTCGTCCCGCTCGGGGAAAAAGAGGGCCAGCTCGGCGATCCCGGCATCCATCACCTGGGCGAGGGCGTCGGGGGTGAGCTCGTGGTTGGCCTCGAGCAGCACTTCGCCGGTCTGGGTGTTGATGATGTCGGCGGCGGTGTAGGCCCCTTCCAGGTCCGCCGGCCCGATTTCGACCTGGGCCAGCTTGCCCCGCACGATTTCCTCGTAGACGCTGGGGGCGATGACGCGGCCGGCCGAGGCGATGAGCTCGTCGGTGCGCGGGTGGCGGATTTCGCGGGAGAGCTTGCGCCCCACCAGGCCCGGCGAGGTCTGCCAGTGCAGCTTCTTGCCCTCGAGCGTCACCCGTTCGATGGTGTAGAAGGTGCGGAGGATCTCCTCGGTGTTCTTCAGCCCCAGGGCGCGGAGGAAGACCGTGCCCAGCAGTTTCCGTTTGCGGTCGACGCGGACCGAAAGGATGTTCTTGGCGTCAAACTCGAACTCCACCCAGGAGCCGCGGTAGGGGATGATCTTACCCAGGAAGTAAGTGCGGTTGTTCGACGACTCGTAGAAGACGCCGGGGGAGCGGTGGAGCTGGCTGACGATGACGCGCTCGGTGCCGTTGATGATGAAAGTGCCGTTGTCGGTCATCAAGGGAACGTCGCCGAAGTAGACCTCCTGCTCCTTGATGTCGCGGATGGACTTGGCGCCGGTGTCCGGGTCCTTTTCGTAGATGGTCAGGCGGATGGTGACCTTGAGGGGCGCGGCGTAGGTCATGCTGCGCTCCTGGCACTCCGGCACGTCGTACTTCAGCTGCATCCCCACCGGATCGCCGCAGCGGTTGCAGATGACCAGGGCGTTCTTGTTGGCCGTGCCGCAGCGGGGGCAGAGCAGCTCTTCCCCGGCGCGTTTGGGGTCGGTGCGCAGGCTGGCGCCGCAGCTCCGGCAGGGCGTGCGCAGGTGGTGCAGGCCCTTCAGCGTCCCGCACTTGCACTCCCAGTTGCCGATGGAGTAGTCGACGAAATCCAGCTGCGACAACCCCCGGAAGTCCTGGATGGGGAAGACCGAGGTGAACACTCCCTGCAACCCCGTGTCCTCCCGTTCGGCGGGCAACCGGTCCATCTGCAGAAAACGGTCGTAGGACCGCCGCTGCACNTCGATNAGGTTCGGGATCTTGATCGTGGTTGCGATCTTGGAGAAATCCAGCCGCGGACGCTCCCAGCTGTTCACACCCTGCTTGCGATTGCTCATAGACTCCTTCCGGCTCCTGCGGAAACACTCCGCCCTCGGCCCCGACTCCGGTCGGGGCCCGAGGGGCTATTTGACTTCGACTTTGGCACCAGCCGCTTCGAACTTCTTCTTGATGGTCTCGGCCTCGTCCTTGGGCACGCCCTCTTTGACCGGCTTGGGGGCGCTGTCGACCAGATCCTTGGCCTCCTTCAGGCCCAGGCTGGTGACCTCGCGGACCGCCTTGATGACGTTGATCTTGTTCGGTCCCACCTCGCTCAGGACGACCGTAAACTCCGTCTGTTCCTCGGCCGCCGCCGCCGCGCCCGGAGCGCCGGCCGCCCCGGCCGCCGCCATCATCGGCACAGCTGCCGACACGCCCAGCTCCTCCTCCAGCCGCTTCACCAGCTCCGCGGCCTCCAGCAAGGAGAGGCCCTTGATTTCTTCAACCAGCTTGTCCAACTTGGCTTTCTCGCTCACTGCGGTGTTCCTCCTCGTCTCGGAAAGATGAGTTCAGTCTGCTTCCTTGAACTTTTTCTCTTTCTCCGCCTGGCCCAGCACCACGGCCACTTGGCGCCCCGGGGCGCTCAAGACCACCACCAGGCGCTGCGCCGGAGCTTGCAGCAGGCCCAGCAGCTTGGCGAAAAGCTCCTCGCGCCCGGGCAGGCTGGCCAGGGCTTGCAGCTCGGCCACCGACACCACCCGGCCCTCCACCAGGCCGGCGCGGAAGGCGAAGCTCGGGTTGTCTTTGGCGTACTTGGCCAGCGCCTTGGCCAGCGCCAGCGGGTCGCCCTGGGTGTAGGCGATGGAGTTCGCCCCCTTCAAGCCCTGGAGCAGGGACGCGGCCGGCGTGTCCTGGGCAGCGCGCTGCGCCAAGGTGTTCTTCACCACGCGGTACTTCCCCCCCACGCTGTGGATCAGCCGCCGCAGTTCCGTGTCCTGCTGGGCGGTCAGCCCCTGAAAGCTCGCCAGCAGCAGGCTCGACACCTGCAGCAAATCCTCGTGCAGCGCTTCGATGTCCCGCTGCTTCTGGCTGCGCTTCTTGGCCACGGCTGCCGTCTCCTCTAGATGTTGGCTTCGACCGAAGCCGGGTCGATCACAATCCCCGGTCCCATGGTCGAGCTCAAGGTAATCTTCTTCACGTAGCGCCCCTTGGCGGCCGCCGGCTTGGCGCGCACCACGGCGCCGATGAGCGCCCGGGCGTTCTCGGCGAGCTTGGCCGCGTCGAAAGAAACCTTGCCGACGGCCGTGTGAATGATGCCGCCCTTCTCCACGCGGAACTCCACCTTGCCGGCCTTGGTCTCCTGGATGGCCTTGCCGACGTCGAAGGTGACCGTGCCGGTCTTCGGGTTCGGCATCAGGCCCCGCGGCCCCAGCACCCGCCCCAGCCGCCCCACCGACTTCATCATGTCGGGCGTGGCGATGACGGCGTCGAAGTCCATCCAGCCCTGCTGGATCTTCTGCACCAGGTCGTCGCCGCCCACGAAGTCGGCCCCGGCCGCTTCGGCTTCCTTCACCTTTTCGCCCCCGGCGATGGCCACCACGCGCACGCTCTTGCCGAGGCCATGCGGCAGCACCACCGTGCCGCGCACCATCTGGTCGGCGTGCTTGGGGTCAACCCCCAGGTTCAGCGCCAGCTCGACGGTTTCGTCGAACTTGGTGAAGTGGACTTTCTTCAGCAGCGCGGTGGCCTCGTCCATTGCGTACGGGCGCTTTTCCACCTGGGCGCGGGCCTGGCGAATCTTTTTTCCGCTGCGGGCGACGGCTACGCTCACCTTCGGTCTCCTTAGGGCACCACGTCCAGGCCCATCGAGCGGGCCGTGCCCTTGACGGTCTTCACGGCCGCCTCGAGCGACGCGGTGTTCAAGTCCGGCATCTTCACCTTGGCGATTTCCGCCACCTGTTTCTCGGTCACGGTGCCGACCTTGTTCTTGTTGGGCTCGCCCGAGCCCTTGGCGATGTTGGCGGCGCGCTTCAAGAGCACCGCCGCCGGGGGCGTCTTGGTGATGAAGGTGAAGGAGCGGTCATGGAAGACCGTCACCACCACCGGAATGATCAGCCCTTCCTGGTCCTTCGCCGACGTCTTGGCGTTGAACTGCTTGCAAAACTCCATGATGTTGACGCCGTGCTGGCCGAGCGCCGGGCCCACGGGCGGCGCCGGCGTGGCCTTCCCGGCGGGAATCTGCAGCTTGATCAGCGCCGTAA
>C687J35174_10011722_pt1 | contig 10770 bp, 15 predicted proteins | sample RifCSPhighO2_01_FD_35174 | JGI IMG/M metagenome (IMG submission 35174) | reverse complement strand
AATTTATTTTTTATATAAAAATCTCACAATGAATGCCCACTTACGTAGGATCTGCAAACGCTGGGGTGATATAGATGCTCTTAAGATTGTAATTAATAAAGGTGCCAATATTAATAGTACAGATTGGCGCGGACAAACGGCGTTAATTTTAGCTGTTAACAATGGCTATAAAGAAATGGTAAAAATATTGTTAGCTAATGATGCCAATGTTAATTCCGCCGATCATAGGGGTAATACGGCCCTAATATGGGCGGCCCGGCTTACTCGTGATTCTAACCAAATAGAAATAATAGAAATATTATTAGCCGCTGGGGCATATATTAATCATGCAAACAGATGTGGGACGACGGCACTAATGGAAGCATCCATACGCGGGAATATTAACGTCGTCCACTTATTACTCATTCATAAAGCACATGTTAATCACATGAATAATACTGGTCAGACCGCATTAATAGAATCATGTATTGCCGGGCATAATACTATAGTACACATTTTACTTGGAGTCAGCGCGAACATTAATCATGCCAATATGTATGGCGGAACTGCTCTAACTTGTGCGGAAAATGCCGGGCATAGAGAAATAGTCAAAATATTATTGGCCTCGGGCGCCAATATTAATCATGCGGATGAGGATGGAGATACTGCCCTAATAAGTGCAGTTGAGAATGATGATATCAAAATGGTAAAAATATTATTGGAGGCAAGGGCAAATATTAACCAAGAGACTAAACGGGGGGATACAGCATTAATGTGTGCGATAAATAATTGCTGTATTAATACAACACTAGTAAAATTGTTAATAGATAAAGGAGCCGATATCGATCATGCGAATATAAAAGGGCATACTTTTCTAACACGGATAGTAAAATATGGAACACAACATATAAAAGAAATTATTAGTATGTATCTTTGTAAAAGAATATCCAATAATTATTTCGACATAATTTCTCGAGATATATTCGAGGAAATTGAACAATATTTAAAAAAAAATTGAATTTATTTTTTGATATAAAACATATCAAAATGTGTGATACATTACGTAGAATATGTAGGAGAGGCGCTGATATTGAATTCGCCAAGGCCATTATACAAAAGGGCATTGATATTAATCAACCCGATAGTTTTGGAAGAACCCCATTAATAGTGGCAGTTGTGTATGGAAGAGATAATGAAATGATCAATTTATTGTTGGCCAATGGTGCCGACGTTAATTGTGGCGATAAATATCATGAGACGGCGTTAACTTGGGCGATCGATGTGAGTCCAAACATAGAATTGATAGAAATATTATTGGCCAGCGGGGCCAGGATTAATCATATGACCAAACGTAATAATACAGCGTTAATGAAGGCAGTCACGATGGGACAGACTGGCACCGTAAAATTCTTAGTGGAACATAATGCTTGTGTTAATCTTATTGATAAAAATGGGCAGTCCGCCTTAATAAAGGCGGTAGGTGTACAACCAGAAATAGTCAAAATATTATTAGATGCTGGTGCTAATATTAATCTTATTGATAAATGCCGATGTACCGCACTAACTTATGCGGCCATGGATGGACAAAATGAAATAGTCCAAATATTATTGGCGGCCAATGCTAATATTAATCATGCAGATGGGGATGGAAATACTGCACTAATATATGCAGTTGCGAATAACAATATAAGAATGGTGAAAACATTATTGGATAACTCGGCCGACATTAATCATGTGAACAAATGGCAAGACCATGCATTATTATGTGCAACCGTTGACGTAGGTATTGGTATTAATGTTGAAATTATAAAATTATTAATAGATAGTGGGGCTAATATCTATCATGTTAATAGACGGAGCGAGACCGCAGTAGAACGGATAATAGGGAAAAAATATGTTATCCAATCTATAATAGAAGTTCTCAGTATATATATTTATAAAAGTATGTCTAATAATTATTTCAATATAATTCCTAAAAATGTAATCAGAATCGTGGAACAATATCTAAATTAAAATTGAATTTATTTTTTATAAATCAAACAATGGCACAATCGAAAGTCATTGTAATCAAATTAGGCGGATCATATTTGTTTTCCGGCGGAATAAATGTAGACGAACTTCGGCAAATTTCCGCCGTCGTCAAGAAATTAATGCATGATGGATATCGGCTAGTAATGGTATGCGGTGGAGGAGCCGCGGCCAGAACATACATATCCGCCGCGGATGCGCTTAATTGTAATAATGGGGTCAAAGATAACTTAGGAATATTAATAAGCAGAGTGAACGCGCAGCTTCTTATTGAGGCAATAGGCCCGGAATATGCATATGGCACCCCACCGGAATCGCTGGTGGAAATACGTCAGGCCCTACAAACGTATCCATGTTGTGTTACCGCTGGTCTTCAGCCCGGGCAGAGTACGACGGCGGTTGCTGCATTATGCGCCGAATTTCTAAATGCCAACAAAGTTATATTTGGCACAAATGTGGAGGGCATTTATGACTATACCGGCACGAATATTCTAGATAAAATTCATTATAAAGAATTAGAACAATTATTTTGCACTGAGGACAATTCTCTTCCTGGCAGCTATTGTATTATGGATCGGGTAGCTTTAACCATATTATCAAGATCGCATATATCTGCCGCGGTAATTCTATGTAATGCGGAAAATATTGAGAATACTGTGCGCGGAATGAAGGTTGGAACAGATATTATTCCGTGAATTATTTTACTATTAATAGTAGGTTAAATCGGAAATTTCAGAAGATATTAAATATTTTTTCCCGATAAAATAATATATAATGTTGCAATATAAAATGTTGCAAAATACACAAAATACACAAAATACACAAAATACAATATTACAAACAATTTATAGTTATATGGCCGGTTGTTTTTGTTTGCCCCCGCCGAATTATGAGCCTCCACAATATGTATTTCAAGAACAAGTACATAAATATCAGATGGACAATCTTAAGACTTGGACTAATGCCCCGGAAACAACCCTGGCTCCGACGAAGAATGGCGGCTGTACACCCTCTGATGATTATAACAAGGAGCTGGAAAAGAAACATGGTTCATCCGACGAAGAATCGGAGACGCCACAATCAACTCCAGTTGACAAAATAATAATTGATAAGTATTTCGGGGAAGACAATAATAATACACCAATTATCGATGACAAAATATTACAACATTATTTACATAATAAATTAAGCGATATTGACGAGGGATCGATAAATATTCGCGACGACTAAGTTGATCAGGCATATATTAAATAATTTTTTGAGAAATTCATATATATTTGGCGGTGAATGAACGCAAAAGAGTCTAAAGCCGGTGAGTTTAATAAAATTTTGATGGAAATATGTTTGGGGATAATCCATCGTATGCCCAACGACATGGATATGCATAGTACTTGGAATAAAATTAAGATAGCCAAGCAGGTGGATACGGAAAGTATTATACAAATAAGTGGACCATTCCTATGGAAATACCGAGATAACATTCGGGAAGGTAACTTTAACTTTCTCTTCATCGGCGAATTTGATGAGGCAGACGAGATAAAAAAGAACAATGAATATAATATAATTTATAAGAAGATTAGTCAATGTTTCGCCAATGATATGAGTGCGGCCGAGCGGAAATACATCATCGACCGGATTAAATCCATGTTTTATATATATGTAGAATATCTGGCGTTATGCAAAAAGTAAATGAAAAAATATATTTATTTTTTACTAATAAGCAGACGCCCCCCGCGAGCTGGCGAGCGGATCTTCGCCAATCGTATAAAAAGCGGCGACCCCCCGCTCGTAAACTCGCGGTACCTTCGCCAATCGTATAAAAAAGCGGTGACCCCCCGCGAGTTTACGAGCGGATCTTCGCCAATCGTATAAAAAGCGGCGACAATTGTTGTTATGCAGGCCCTAGGCAGACACCCAATTGAATTTGTCCGAGTGAAATATATATCTAAATATTCTCAATCAATCAAACTATGGTAGATATTCCGCCGACAATCATTGTTGTGATTTACACGGCGATTTACTTTGCCGCAATATGTTGTGCGATATATAATACTATATATTCGACGTCGAAAACATCGACACATATTGTATTCGGTGGTGAACGTGATCTAAGTATCGACATTGATAAATTTACGGACACAATCGGTAATCGTACAGGATCCTTCCTCGGTATTACACTGACTGGCCATGGATACACTTGTTGGGATAAAAGCCGGATTATAGTCTTGGCGGATTTGACTGTTAACCTTGAGGCTATCAAAAGAAGTTTGAAAATATTATATGATTTAACAAATAAAGCGAATCAAGTTGAATTTCATGTGATAGGTTATGCGAAGGAGGCCAGTATTATATGGCCGCATCCGTCAGAATCATTTGAATACTTAATCGATGATTTACCGTCGGTGTTAGGTCCGCCGGACCGTCACGCCGATCGTCGTGATAACGGTCGATCGGAGATCGATCTACACGACGCGTCAGATATAGAAGGTCCTAGTAATTTAGATGGTGCGGTTGGATTCGCGCGAACATATGAAAGCGATAATAAATATACCTGGATATTAGCATTAACAAGTGGTCAAACAATTGTGGGGGCATCTACGATAACCCCGCGAAAACTAAGTAAGATTATTCCGGTATCTTACGACAATGATATTGCGATTCTGAACCAAATAACACATGGGGATACATGCTATGTTGCCGGGGAAGATTTACTCACCCTATTTAGCACGATCCTAGGCGATATATTTTACACCCGATTTACTGACGTAATCGTATATCCGGAAAATAAGTATCTACAATATGTAGTTGGCGGCCCATATGTTAGTCGGGTGAAAAACGGCGAACGATATTCCCTCCTGTTACATCCAAATCCGGCCACAATTACAATCGAATATACTCATATGTTATCGAGTATCCGCGAAACTATTACCATAATGGATACGGCCGACGAAAATTTCATCGCACGATGGAAAAAATTGGCAGTCAAAAAATAATTTATGATCTTCGAGGAAAATTGAAATTTTTTTGTGTAAATATTGAGAATCCTCTATCATAATCAAATATATTGATACAAAATGCATACCATCGAACCTGAACTCCTTGACCTTTTCACTTTAGCGATCCTACTTACGTTGATCCTAGTCGTAATATTAAGCGGCTGGGCATATTGGCGGAACATATTGCAAGAAGATCTTCATGCCGAAAATGAGAATCGTATAAAGGATGATTGAATTTTTTATACTCATTGATCATCAATAAGCATGTTTGGCGATGCCAACCAGGACGAGCTAGTCGCTATTGGTTTTACGGTTGTATTCCTATTAGTTTTATTTCTTTACCATTGGTGATAATGTAAAATTCATATGTGTCGAGGAAAAATAATATAAAATAAGATTGATTAAAATTGAATTTATAATATTCCAATATTAAGATATTCGTTAATCAATAATCAATCACCAATAAGTATGTCAGATACACCATCTGAGGCCAATCTCGGATTTATGTTTGCATTATTAGGTATACTAGGGTTAGTTATTGTCTACTGGCGAGAGGTATGGATAGCCATATGTGGAAAAGATCATAATCGCGCAAAGCGAGATTAAATTTTTTGTTACTCAATAAGTAGAAAAAATATAAAACCGACAAGTAAATTGGAATAAAATATCATGATCACAATATATATTTGTAACAATGAGTAAGATAGCAGATGTCAAAGTTAAAGTGGTGAAGGATAAGGATCTAGCGGAAATGTTTAATCAGATGTTGGGCGCCGGCACAATTAATATGAATATTGTATATCCCAAGTATGTAGATATGCAAATGTTAGTGAATAAATTGTTGGATACGTTCCGCGTGCTGAATAAATCGCCGTTGCTAAATCAATTTCCGCAATCAAGAGAGCGTATGGCGAATTTCATTACACGAATTTCCGAAGGAATTCCGAAAGTGTTCAGTATGTCTTTCGAGAAATATGAATGGAATTTGAATTTGATTGAGGATGCGGACCGTGATAGTTTTGCTAAAATATATGAAGCCACAAAGACGAGTGAAGTTGTGGGAATATTTGTGTGTATATGTAATAACTTATGTCCATATCGCAAATATTTTGAGAAGCAAAATGCGAAATTTATTTCGCAGGTCCCCGGCAGTGAATTCTGTCCATTTCCATTTGACGCCGATTTTAACATCAAGGGAATATTGGAGCAACTGATGTTGAACGAAACGGCGAATGAGTCTATGATAAGATTTATAATGATAGTATTATCCAAGATTTATGAACTTAGTTATAGTTTATATCGTGTAATCCGAAGTCCCGATGTTGATGTGGACGAATTTGTTGAGGTAATCATCCGCAACATTAGTGAAATCCGGAAGCGAATTCCGCGTTGTGATAAGGCATTTGACAAAATTATCAAGTCGGTGCACATGCTCAAGGAAAATTTCCCATCATATTACAGCGACTTCATTGAGTCGAAAAATTCGACAATCATTATGGAAAACTTTGTAATCGACGTATCGAAGTCGACGAAGGCCGACGCGGAGACGACAAGACAGTTTAAAACTATTATAGAATATTATAGAAAGATATCGGCGCAACAGATCAAGAATCCTAAAGTCAAGAAATTATTTGACGCGGTAAGTGAAAATTTCCAACGACTCGAGAAGCATGATAATTTATTGCACGTTGACGAATGCGCGTATGATGCCGATGAAGACGATGATGCCGCCGATGAAGTGTCGGCAGCCTCCGATCTTGTGAGGAGTTCATCCTCACAGCGATCGCCGGCGGAAACCCAAGATGATATTGAATTGCGGGAGAAGCAAGAGGCGAATGAAAAGAAATCGGTGGATGATCTCCTGCGTGATATCCGTGGGTCATCGAAGAAAAAATAAGATTAAACATAATATATTTTCCTGGCTTAGGGGTACATGCCGAGTAGCATATCCTGTTGTCGGCGGAAAGTGCCTTGCATATACGGCGAGTAGCCCATATTATCAACATTTCCTAGAATTTCTGTAAGATGTTCCGCTTTATTTCTCTTCCAGAATATTAATAATAATAGTAAACCAACTATAAGTATTCCAAGTAATTTATCCATGTAACAAGATATTATATTAATACCGGATAAAAAATATATGTTTTTTTGTTGGTGCTGAGTCACATCCCATGTCCATTACATCCAATATCCGCCCATCGTCTGCCAATAAATTTTGTCGGGCGACGAAGAAGCGATCATCCGACTATTGGCCTCATATGTATTCCGCGGATTATCCGGGGTGGGTGCGCGTACATCCACTCGCGGATTAACAAATTCGGGGCCTTTTTGCAGAGAAAGGTCCGCATTTTCTATAAGCGGCTGATCAATGGATGTAAAGGGTTCTCGAGTGGTCTGCCACCAAATGATAATCAAAATTATAATGATTAGACAAATTAATTTATCCATTGGGATGGATGTGTTATATTAATCGTTATATTAATCGATGGATAAATTTATGGAGCATACATTGGCAAGTAGGGAGTGCCGCCGAGGAGGGTAGCATCATGAACGCCGAATGTAGTATTGGCCGCAATACCGCGACTTTCGGCCTCAGCGCCGACACTTACTCCCGTCTTGAACCAAGTTGGATCTACAATATCGGCCTTATCTAATGTGCGTACACCGCTGGCTGCCAATTTTCCACCCTTGATAGTTCTGTATGGATCATCCAACGATCCCAACATACCTTCAGATTTCATACGGAGATATCCGCCGGTATATAACAAAAATAGTACTATAACCAATAATGTAATGTGAACACAATCAATAGCGTCGGGCATACACTTGAAATCCGGCATTAATATATATTAGCACAAATATAAAATGACTATAAAAAATCAGATAAATTAATTCCGGTGTCTAACAAATCTATTATAAATTTTGGACTCGCCGTATAGTATTTTGACCCAAGATCGCAGTTGATACAATCGTCTACTACCATCGATACTATTGGATAAATTATATACCTATTTAATGTAGATGGACTATATTTTGTTGAATTCAGCGGGTCTGCCGGGCCCGGTGCCAATGTCGCTGCCATTATGTATCTTATGATGTATCCAGAATATTATTAGTATGATATATATTTTTTGGTGCCGAATTATCGGATACGGATGCCGGCGCGCCGGCCTTGTATCCAATAAGTAGGATCCAATCTATATATATATTATAATAAGTTTATGGATAAATTGTTGGATACATTGGGGGCAGCATTGGCGGCACCGGAATCTCGGCCACAACATCGGCCACAACATCGGCCACAACATCGACTATAATGATGTACCGAAATACCGGCATTGATGATAATGACATGGAAACCCGCCGCCACATACATCCCCGCATTAAACAATTGGATTACAATTAAGTATAGGGGAAATATAGTCAGACATTTTATTCGGATTCTGGTTTATGTAAAATTTTTGTATGCGGAGGATGCATTGGCGGTGAATATATTGTGTAAAGTAATAGAGAAGATGTTTTTGAAGTATTAATAATATTATGTTTTTTCCCAGGAGGAACAATGACGACAACTCCATCTTTCAATTTATATGTATTCCCACCAATAATAGCAATGCCTCGGCCGCTTTCAACACGGAAAAACTGAGTCGTATTCGGATGTCGCTCCATTCCGATGTCATCCATCGGCCGAAGATGCATATATACTAATTGAATATTTTTATCTGTATAAACAACTTTGCGATAGTGTGGATTTTTCTTGGTAGCATTCTCAATATTATCATGAAAAGCCATCTATGTTTTGTTATACTTAGGATCCGAAATAAAAATGGATATTTTTTCCAATCCGGCGACGTAAACATATACTTAAATCGCGCATTTTGTAATCGATGGAGGACACTTATATATGTAACTAAAAAAGTCTTCAATCAATGGTACACTGTGGGATTAATGGGCGACTCGATTGAAGTGTCATCTACTGATTACGTCGAAGCGCGCGCCGGGACGACGGTCTTTGTACCTTGTATTGGATCTAAGTCCCGGTCTGACGGATGATAGGGTGTCATTTATTCGCGATCACGGATACACTGGGGACATTTGGGACATACACTGCAGTCTGGACAAAGCTGACAGCTTTCTGGTGCCCATGGAGGGCCAAACGTGTGGGTCATGTCAGCAAGTATACCGCCTGCGATGACCCCCCCAGGTCCAAATCTGCCACGAAGTATCCTCGGCTGATTAACTTCACCAAATCCATATTTTTCGCGACCTCTCATAGAAAAGAGTATCATCACAATGACAATAATAATCGCGGCAAGAATTATAGAACTCATTTGTATATATTTATATAATTTAAATTTACAATGATGAATGCAGAATTATTAGATGTTGTTAAAAAATATAGTGAATCTATAGACGAATTTGTACATACAGTAACAACTGAGGGGGCACCCTCACAAACCATATCCGTAGACATATTAGAAAACCGCGAGAAATTAATAAGCGAACTAATGATGGTCAGTGAACAATTAAATGAATTACATTGCCGAGTCAGAGATGGATTGAAAATTCTCCGCGATATACAATCAATTGAAATCGGAAATGTAGATGCGGCGCTAAATAAGTTGCGCACGGCAAGGACAGTACCCGCCATCGTCGCCCCGGCGGGTATGCAGAGAGTTTCGCCCCCGACGATAGATAATAATAAATCTATAAATGATAAACCAGTCAATGATAGATCGCCCAATGATAGACCAGTCAATGATAGATCGCTCAATGATAGACCGTGGGTGAATATCATCAGTAGAAAGCCGGCGACAAATATAATAGATAAAGTATTTATAACCGAGAAATTATATTTGGAGGCCCGGATAGTAAAATCATTCGCGAATGTGATTAATTCTGGCGAGATTTATTATGTTGAGACCGCCGGACATTTTGCCGTAAAAATCTTTGACATACTTCTGCATGGCAATATAGGCACCATATACACATCGGCAGATTCGGCGCCGGTTCGGATAACTAGTTGCAAATATGGGCCGGGATGTAAAAAAAATAAATGTGAATACTATCATGATCCAGCATTCATTGTCGGATCCAAAGATGTTCGCAATTATTTGTCGACGAGTTGGATCTACACTAATCCAACATCATTATATAATAGTAAAAAATCACGCCGGTTCGGATCACTCGCCAACCTCGACGCCGATATTATCACAATCGCCGATGATGAAATTGACCGATATGCTGATCAAGCTATGCATGATCTATTATGTACAATCTTACTTAAAAAATATTATAAGGTACACTAATCGAGTAGCAGGGGGTCAGAAAAGCGACAGTCTCCGGCCAAAGGCCGAGACGCATAGGACTTTCGAAGAAAGTCCTTCGCGCCAAGCTAGTCGCTTAGGTCGATCGGAGATCGACCGTCGCTTCTCTGATCTCCGATCGACCTATAGCGACGAGCTCGGTACATAAGTTCCGCGCTCTACACGGAGACCGTCGGACCTCGAGAGTAGCCCAATTTACAAAATTGAATTTCTATTTTGGAAATAATAAGTGTGATAAATTCGATATATAATTGACAAGAAAATGAACAACGAGGAGACCAAATATTTATTAATGAATGGACTATCTGGAGTGGCTTCATTGTCCTTGATTTGGTTAGGGAAATATCTTGAACGTAAGGATGCAAAACTATTTGGCACTAATATATCTTGTCCAATCGCCGGGTGTATTGTTGCCTTTTTCGGTTGTGTATTATTAGTTA
>C687J35174_10011721_pt1 | contig 10770 bp, 2 predicted proteins | sample RifCSPhighO2_01_FD_35174 | JGI IMG/M metagenome (IMG submission 35174) | reverse complement strand
CGAAGCGATCGAAAAAGTAGGATACGAAGAAGTCCAGTATCCTGATGAAGAAAACATTTCTTTCTATTACAGCGAGATTGAACTGCAGCTGAAAGATGAACCATTCTCGGCATCGGAAAGAAACCATTCCTCCTCGGTCTTGCCTGGCCGTAACTTTTTGTCTAATGCTGAATTCAGCACTTCTGGGCAAGAACTCCCGCATTGGGAAATAATCAACACCCTGGGAACTTTTGTTAAAGATGAGAGGGGATATGTGCAGGACGGCCGTGTCTCTCTTGCAACTGGCGAGAAATTACGGACGGAACGAATAGCTGTAGTCCAAGATTCAACCCTTCATTTTAGCCAGGACGAAGCCTGTTTGCCCACAGCAATTTTGGTAGATAAAAATGGCGCCCCATCTGGAGATGGAAGCGAGGTAACGTCAATCTATACCGGAGAAGCGTCCTATCTGCTTCTGGAATTTGCCGGACCATGTGTGGTTGAAAGGCCAATGCTGCAGCTTCTCGAGGGGGACGATGCAGCTGCTGTAGAGTATTCGTACATCTCCCAGCCTGATTTAGATAATTTTGATGCCCGTGCAGGAGCAGCATGCTGTCCGAAAGATTACTGTTGGAACGGCTACGCCTGCGTAGAACCGATGACGGAATTAACGTCCCTTGCTGAACATATTAGCGACGGCCGTGATTACCGCTGCGTTGACGGCCAGTGGGAACGCTCATCACCGAAATTTGATTGGAATGCGGACAAGTGGGGTTTCTGCTCACGGGAAGAGCAGTGTTTCGTCCTTAGCTCTGAATTTGGGAGCAAGGAATACTCTGCAGGCACATTCCCTGAAGGCAAGTATCCTTTATGTATTGATGACGGAGAATATATCCTTGACCACTACTGCGATGCCGGACAGTGGACTAGCAGGACAAAATTTCTGGCCACGAAATTGATGGAAGTAGCTGATAACGATGAGTATGTTTTGTATTGCTCTCCCTACAGAGAGGTACTGCCCGATTTTGAGAATAAAGAAGCTTATATCGGCGGCGATTTACCTCAAGTGCAGAAAAAAACACAGGATCTCAGCAAAGCCATTCTAGGCCCGGGAAAGGAGGAGGTACTTCGTACCTGTTTTACCGGCATCCTTGATCCGCAGGGAAAACGGCTTGTTGATGATGCAGAAAACACCTGCGTCAATAATGTCTGCGTCTTGCAGTATAAGGAAGGCGGAAGAGTTAAGGTAGCTTTTGCTACTACGTTAAACAGGCCTATTGAAAGTGAGAGATCCTTCCTGCTTTCTCTTGATGTGCCGCAAAACAAAGTTGGACAGCTCTGTGCAAAAAGCGCTGATGGAAGTTTCATCGAATGCGATCTCAGCCAGCTTAGCCAGGCCATTTTTCCGTCCGGCGCTGATCTGCTGTACTCCGGACAATTGAATGCTTTGATCTATGCCCAGGAAGGAATCAGCGTGAATCCAGGATTGCTTGATAAAATCCTGAAATGGTTCGGCGATCTTTTCGACATTGAAAGTTCTCTTTCTGGTGAGAAGGCCTTTGTCAGCCAGGCACAGAACTTCCGCGACCTTTATGTATTAAAGAGCAACGATCAAGAAGTGCGTGCAGTAAAAGAAGTGTTCCCAGGCATAAAACAGACTTTGATCGCTGAATATGAAAATTTCCAGACCCCCGTATGTGATTATGTAACCACCATTGCTTTACCACCAGAGTTGGAAACCGAACTGCTAGAGGAAGTTTCAGGTATCAGCAGGTTATCCTGCACCTTGAACGGTTCGGTGCAGCGGGTGGAGATGGTGGAAGGGCTGGACTTTTTCTGGCCGCAATTGACCGGTAGATTGCGGGTGGAGTAGACAGGGTAATTTTAATTAAGAGGGATAAGTTTAACCGGAAATAGATTTATAAGCCATAATTGTTTCTTAAAACCCATCATGTACAAAAAAGAGGAAGAGGGAGCTAGCCGTAGCGACAAAAAAGGGCAAATTACTATTTTTATCATTGTCGGCCTGCTGATGTTATTTGCCTTCTTTTTTATCATCAGCCTGGCTGGCAGCCTGAAAAAAGGACAGTTGGGAGAAGCTCAGGAAAAGACGCTAACAAAACTGTTCAAGAAAGAAGCACTACGCATCTTTGTTGAAGACTGTTTGACAGACCAGTTAGAGAAAGGCTTGCTGTCGATAGGAAAACAGGGCCGCTTATGGAGCGACCAGCCTGGGGGAACAAAATCTTTTCAGGAAGGCCTGACTGGCGTCACCTATAATCCTGGTGAGGAGGGCGGGCGAGTATTATATGCGATCACCAAAGAGAATTATATAGCCGCTGAAAATGCGTATCCCTGTAATAATGAATCTTATTCTCCTGAATTTTGCCGGTACATGTATCCGGATACAACTACCGGTTTTGGCGATCGGAATTTGCAGTTCAGCACTTTAGAAAATGACCTGCGGAGGTTTCTCATTGACCGGACTACTTGGTGTGTAGAAGATTTCACAAAAAATAATATCTCCAGCAATGCCGATGTAGAGGCAGAGCAGATTGATTTGACCATGAACATTCTTGACGACGGAATTGATGTCAAAGTGGATTATCCACTGAAGTTACGGTTAGGAAAGGAAGAATTTTTTCATCTCTCGACCTTTGACTTTTTCTATCCGACAAAATTCAAGGCTCTTCTCGACGCTGCGGTTATTTTTCCGCTGAGGATGGATTGGAAATACGTCGATTTCAATTACACTCAGGAAATTGTAAGCCGACCTTCTTTTCAGCACGGTAATGAAGTCCCGGTAGCCGGTTGCGTCCCTGCAAAGGACGGTGTTAAAAGTTATTTCCTGTGCAATCTTACTCTGCTTTCAGACACTTACTCGTCGCTGGGACTGACGATGGAAAAGCAAATCTTGGAAAGGGGGGATGAGCTTTTTATTTTCACAGCGCCGCCCTACGCCATTATCAACAGCCCAGAAGAATACAAGTACCGTTTCGTACGGCAAAACAGGCCTCCTGCTTTAGATTATGTTTCACGTCTTGCCTGCACGCAAGCACGATATGATTATTTAGTACTTAAAGGAGATACTTCCGAGCTTGGTTTGATAGACATCACTCTCGATGCAAAAGATGCTGATGAAGATTTGGTAAGTTACAGATTCAGCGGAAATCTTGGCCAAAAAAACGATGAGAACTTTCATTTGCCAGTGGAAATATTCACCAATGCAGAGAGCGGCGTTTACACTATTACTGCTCACGCTGTCGATGAGCATGGTTTGGAGGACCGGCAAGATGTCCGGGTTCTTGTCGACAGACCTATAGAATTAAATTTAGTAGTGGATATGCCTTACCGGTTTTTAGGCGAGGAGGGTTTGGTTTCCTATCCAGGCATCTTTACAAAAAATGATTATGTTGTGTCAACTGAAGATCCAGTTTTTCTCCGCTTAACATATTCCGGCACGTCTGTAGCTGACCTTAGCAAAACCCTCGTTTCATTAAAGTATTCAAATAAGGACAATGATGAAAATTTTGAGTTAGGTATACTTAAGCTTCCTTCTTCTACAACAGAATCTTGCTTCAGTTTCCCGTGGTCATTATCCAAGACCTGTGATATTAGTGATTACGCTGGTTTTATTTCCCAGTGGAAGGACGAGCTCTCTTCCAAAGCGATAGGGGAAGGACATACAAGCTATTTTAAGGAACCAACCACCTCAGGACTGCTCAATCTTTCCATCTCAACCGAGTATTGCAGCAGTTTTGGGAGTACAGATTCTGCTGAAGCAAAAGTAGTGGTTGCAGATTGCGTTCCACATAGAAACCCGCAACATCCTTTTGCATTTCCTTATCACGGATATGTTTATGATTCGTTTGATTTTGAAACCCAAGCAGGAGAATGCGTAAAAGATGAAAATGACAGATGTGTGACAGAGGAGAATTTTAAACCCTTTGAAGCCACGCACAGCTGCTGTGTTGGAGGTGCTAATCCAGCGACGTGGAAATTGAAAGAAGAAGGGGCGACCTGTTTTATTAATCCAGAGAAAGGATGTTATGGGAAGATCGTTGACACTACCGCCAATTATGGTTTAGCCGGGCCCGATCAGTTCAGAGGTTACGTTTTAGAGCAGCAAGTTGGTACTTGTGATGGTACCAGAGGAAATACTTGCGAAGGGCCGCGGCAATATTCTCTATGGCAGGATAAGCTTATCTGTGGCGATAATGATTTAACCGGCTGCCAGGAAATAGATTCTAAATGCGAAAATACCCCTTCATGGGAAATCGTTGAAGGTGAAGGCTGGTGTCATGGGAAGATGGGCTGTACTAACTTCTGCGACACCGCAGTAGTCTACACCGGGCAGTCAACATCAAAAGCCTTCAATATCAATGCCGAAGCGAAAACAAAAAAAATCATCGAAGACGAAGACTTTCAGTTCCAATGCGGCTGCGCCGGCGCTCCTGAAGGGAGCTCCTGCGATGGAAATTTTGATGGTTTGTTTGACGGACATTGTTCTGGAAATGGGTGTGTCGGAGGATAGAAAGTCAGATGGCCGGGTTTCTCTTTGAATATGTGGTGGTAGGTATTACGGGATTGTTTGCTTTATTATTATTATTTTCTTTTCTTTTTAGGAAATACCTTTTGTCTAAGAGCATTCAGAAGTCTGCCGCTAGTCTTCTTTTTGAGAAAGAACGAAAAGAACCAGCGCCTAGATGGTATGGTTTTTTATTTCCACAATCAGAGGGGAAGATGAAACGTCCTAGATCGAAGAGAAGGCACAAAGTCGAGAGGCAGAAACGTCACGACTTTTTCGCTGGTTTTGGCAAAGAGCCGGAAAGAGGAAACAAAAAAAGTGTTTCCTTCCCAAAACTGCAGAGAATTGTCAGGCATCATAAGGGGCCTCCCACTGTTTTTAACTATCTAGACGAGGCGGTAAAAGCAATGAGAAGGAAGGAAAAGCAGTTGGTTGAAAAAAAGGAAGTTAAGATTAGGAAAGATGACGCGATATCTAGTCTAAGAAAGCTGGTCAGGAAGGACTGAAAATCTTTCGTCGCTCCGGCTCTTTTTCATGGCCTTTTTTCTGCGTCCCAGGTTTGTATTTCTCGGCTGTTTCTATCTCGGAAGGTTTATAAAGCAAAACCTATTTAGGAGAAGGTATAGATGGGATTTAAAAAAAGAGGTCTATTTGCGGTAGTTTTGGCTTTATTATTGATATCTCTTTTCTCCCAGTCTACGCTCTCGCAGGAAGTACAGGGGTGTTATGTTTATTCAGGTGCAAGTGAGGATTTGTACTGTGTTGAAGGGGTCAGCAGCTCAGAAGCGCAGCTTGATTGTGATCAATATCTTGACTGTTCCATGGGCGAGCATTTTATTCCTGGTTCAGATTGTTCCAACATTCCTGAGTGCGAGGAAGTCACCTGCAATGTAGACTGCCAATTTCATGCTTCGGGAAAATGTACGCAGCTCGGAGGGCAGGCGGTGCCGGATGAGGAATACCCTCTCCAATGCAACCCTGGCTGCTGTTACATTGAAAAAGCAAGTTTCTGCGAGTTTGGCCGGAATCTTTTCCAATGTAATGCCAAAGCAACCCAAACCTTAGGCACATTTACTTCGGCAGATGTTATTTTTGACAATAGCTTAGGGATGAACACTAATAAGTGCCTACAGCTCTACTGCGGCGGCGAGATCCAAAAGGCTATCTTGAAAGGAGTCGTTACAGATACGGCAGGTGATCCTGTTGTTGGTGCACAGCTGCTTCTAGAAGCGAAGGGAGTGGAAACTACGACCAGTGCAGATGGAACATACCAGCTTGAGATAGCACCAGGTTCATATCAGATGAAAGTTATGGCATCCGGATATTTGTCGGCGTCACTATCAGGTCTGCTCTCCGCAGGGCAAGAAGTGGAAAGAAATATCGTGCTGTCTTCTTCAGAAGGACTTGTTACTGTTGAAGGAGTGGTCAAAGACAGTCAGGGCAATGTGGTTCAAGGTGTAACGGTTTCGTGGTCTGGGCCAGTAAGCGGTCAGGCTCTTACAGATGAAAATGGTAAGTATGTTGCCGCAGACTTGCCTAAGGGAGAGTATGCGTTTACGGCTGGAAAGGTCGGGTTTACGTCCCAGGTTAAACAAATCACTCTTGCAGCAGCGGTTACGCTTAACTTTGATCTTCAGGAAGCAGCATTGCAGGGTCTTCAGGGAAAAACATTTATCGACAAGAACAACAACAACCAATTAGACAGCAGTGATGAAGCAGTTTATGGTTCTAAAATATATATCAATGGCGTGTTCAAAGGCTACTCACAATATCCAAACGGACGTTATACGGCAGAGGTGCCTGCTGAAGCCGAATACCAGATTTCGGCAACATATCAGGACTATGGGTTTTCTCTTCAAACTGTTTTTGTGAAGTCCGGGCAGCTGCTGAGCAAAGACCTCCTGCTGACAAGGTTCATTGGCGAATGCACCTTTCCTAATCCTCCTAAAGATATCACAGAGTTTTCGGTGACCCCTATCAAAGGGAAAAAAGAAGTCAAATTAACCTGGGTAAAGCCCTGTCCGGAGGTTATCAATTACCTTATCACTAAATACCAGGACGGCGTGAAGGTGGATGATTTTACGGCCTCGCCAGCAGAGAGTTCTAAGATCGATGCTGATGTCGAATGGGGCGAAACGTACACCTATGAAATTATCGCCGTGTACGACAAAGGGCAAATTTCACAGACTCCCGCCTCTCGCGCGATCACCCTGGGAAATGAAGCTTGTGAAGGAAGGTATCTTCCGGAAACAGGCTGGGACCTCTTCTGCGTTGTTGATGACAGTCTCGGAAGGGAAAATGTCTGGACGTGCGACGATAATAACCAGCCCATCATTTCCAGCGATTGTTCCCAGAACAACGGTCCAGGCGAGGTTTATTTTTGTGCTGAAATCAGCGAACACAACGCTGTCTGCAAGAATGGCGGCATCTGCGGGGTTCAGGCTCAGCAGGCAGATCCCTTCGGTTTGTACTACACCGAAGCGGCTTGTTACGGCTCTTCATTGCCGACAACAGAAGGCGCGGCAAATTACTGCTACTATGATTATACAAGTTCAATCGTAAATAGCTGTGAACGCTGTGATACTGTTGCCAGCTGTTTCGATTACAAGGGCAAGGGTGCCTGTACCATTAATAACTGTCTGCCCAGTGACTGCGCCTGGGTTGACGGAGCTGCAAGTAATATTATGGTAGACTATGGAGCGCTGTTCCCTGGATTGACGGTGCCGCAGTTTGTAACTCCGGAAACAGGTGCAGGCTACTGTGTTGAAACCGACTACAAGGGCGATGATAAATGCAGTCTCTGCGGCCCTGAAGGAAGCCTTTTTGAAAATACCTATTGTACTGCGGAAGTCTGTTCAGGACTTGGCCGGTGTTTTTCTAACTCCGTAACGGTCAGTGAGCCGCTGTCGTATTGCGCAGCCTGTGGAGAAGAACCAACTTCAGAAACAAATTGCTATACTTATACTTTTGAAAGCGAGTGCAATGGCGGGCAGAATTTAGAGAAGAACAGCAGACAGGAAATAACTGCATCTGAGGATCGATGCGGCTGGTCAAGATGCGTATGGAATGGCAATGAAGGCGGCGCGGGTAGCTGCATCAAAGATGGCGATGGAAATTCCTTCGATGACTGCTCGGTCTTTGCCAATGCCGGCGAGCGGAATTCGTGCAGAAAAGACAACTCTGCCCCAAAGACGAAGGTTGTCGCTGAGGGGCTCAATACAGTATCATTAACCCAACCAAGCGTCACCTTCCAGGCTCTCGACAAAGAAAATCCCCTCGGCAAGGTAGGGTACTGTTTGGCAAGTGCTGATCCTAACAATCCTGGGTTGTGTGTTGATTTTACCGAAGAACCATATCCTGGCAAACTTAAAGATGAAACCGTTGCCGTGAACTTGATAGATTCGAAATACCTTCAACAGTCTATCCCTGGAGCAACATACATCCTCAAATTTTATTCCAAGGATAAATATTTTAATCAAGAGAATGTGCAGACTACTTTTGTCTACGTCGACAATGTTCCGCCGCAATTCGAGATCAATGAAGAAATTCAGACGGCCGGCGACACCACAACCCTCTCCCCATATCTGCAGGGAACCAATGAACCGATGGAATGTTCTTTCGAGCTGGAGCAGATCCTTCCAGCAGGTTCAAAACAGGTCAAGTCTGTTGATAGGACTACCGAGCAAAAAAAGGTTGCCTTTGAAAACCTGCAGGGCATCAAGTTTAACCTTACGGTAACTTGCGAAGATAATCACGGCAACCAAAAGGTCAAAGGAAAAATGTATACCTTTGATTTAGAAGAACGTATTGATCTATTGTACCCTGAACTGTACGGCGTTGTTGATTCCACCAGCATTTCTTTTAAGATCGAAACAGTTGCAGGGGCCAGTTGTGCTCTTTATGTTACGCAGACCAATGAGAAAGCAGCGGACTTTATTAGCGATGAGGAAGGTAAGATTCATCAGACCGAACCTGTTCCTGGATTTGTAGAACGGGAATATGCTGGCGAATATAAAGTAGTTTGTGAAGAGCTGCTTACGGATGAACAGTATGAGGACTTCCTCCACTTTTCAGTTGATTTTACTGCACCAAATACACAGATTATTCTACAGGAAGGAACGCGTGTTGTAGAACCAACCGGTTACGGATGGGAGGAGTTTTTTATTGAATCAGCGCAGATCAATTTTGATTGCGTTGCCGACGGCTTTGACTGTGATAAAACATTCTATTGCCTAGGCGAAGGCTGCGAGTTAATTAACAATCCTGCTTATAAGGAGTATAGCAGTTCCATTGCGCTCCAGGGCAGCAGCAAGATCTGTTATTACTCTACTGACCAAGCTCAGAGTCCAGTATATCAGCCTCTCTGCGGGGATATTGTCATAGAAGGATATGGGGTTACTCTGGAAAAACCAACGCCGTATACGTATCTTACTGAGATGTGGGGGGTGAGCAATACTGCAGTCTTTCCCTGGGAATTTTATACCAAAGTTCCAACTACAGAATGCGCCTTCGATTTCAGCCCTAGTTTCGATTATGAAACTATGCCTGCCCATAAAAAACGGGAGCTGAACGCTAATAACAAGTATCTTTATGAAATGTTCCCTGCAGACGTATTCTCGGAATATCCGAGCGTAGGCGGGGTTAAAACCGTCTACGTGAAGTGCAGGAATCTGGAAGGTGAACTTGGCCCTGAACAGAAGATCAATTTAGAATTTGATCCAACTGCGCCGAAGATCTTACAAGCATCTGCAGAACCGTCTGCGGTGCAAGAAGGGATTAGTACTACTCTCTTTATTGAAACAGATGATAAGACGGCCTGTAAGTTTAGTGATAATTCAGAAGGGGATGGAAGCAGTGAATTTGATTCGATGGAATATTCTTTTCCCGGCGTCGATGCTTCTGTTCTCGAGACTGTGCATGAGACGGAGTTCTACATTAGTTTCCTTGGCGCGACAAAGGAATACCATCTTAATGTTGCTTGTAAAAATGGCGCAGGGGATCTTTCAGAGACAGCAAGCATCTCTTTCTCTGTAGATTATTCAGCGAAGGGAAGCATTGCAAGGATTATGCCTTCTGGACATCTCAGCGATGTCAACGTAACTTTAGTTGTTGAGACCACCAAGAGAGCCCTGTGCGAATACAAACCAGGCGACCTGTATATGCCATTCCCAAGCGGCTTGGACACGGTGCATAGTACAGGTCTCGGTTTGCTGGAGGAGAAAAAGTATCTGATTCCTATCCGGTGCAGCATCGGCGATCACCAAATTGAATCAAGGGCGGAATTTACCATCGATCGCACTTCTCCTTCAGTATCTGAAGTTAATGATGGAACGTTTAGCTGCGGGAAGGACGCAGTCAACGTGATGGCATACACTAATGAACAAAATATTAGCGCTTATTATTATGAGGTCTACGACCTCGGAACGTCAGTCAAAGCGCCTTCAGAAAAATCTTCTGCAGGAAATGCCACTACTTCCACTACTGCCGCCACTTTTAGTTCATCTGGATTGCTGGCTGGGCAATTAGTATTCAACGCAACTGTCGGCCCTGGGCTGCCTATTAAAGTTCCGACTGTAGGATTATTGCAAGATAGGAAATATATTGTTAAGGTAAGCGCCGGCGATGCTGCCGGTAATTGGGGCTTTTTGAAAGACAGTGATGGTTTTGTTACCACATCCGGAAGCGAAGAGATCTGCAGGAATGATACCGGCGCACCTGCAGTGACAATCCTGATCAATGATTCCATCCCAGAGAGCTGCACTTCGACTCCGGTAGAGCTGCGCTGCGAGGACATCGCCGGCTGTACCATAATGTATGGCAAGTCTTCTTCGGCAGATGCTTGTGTTCCAGAGAAGATCTACAGAGGCGATAAGGTTCTCTTCGAGAAAACGGGATGGGTCTGTTATGCAGCCAAAGACAATTCAGGAAACAATTATACTGGTTCCAAGAAGATAAATCTCCTTGACAATGATGGCGATGGCGTTCTTGACAGCTGCGACCAATGTGCTCGTACTGAAGCGGGGAAGATCGCTGATGAGCGGGGCTGCTCTGCTGGCCAGGTTCCGTTGTCCCAGGCTGGGATAGATTCCGATAACGATGGACTACCGGATATCTGGGAAAAGGCAAATGACAGACTGGATTGCCAACTCAATTACCTTAGCCCAGATTCTAATAGTGATGGGATCAGTGACACTTTAGAAGATTATGATAGTGACGGATTGAGTAATTTTGAAGAATACTCCGGCTATCTCAATCCTTGTCTC
>C687J35174_10011707_pt1 | contig 10775 bp, 4 predicted proteins | sample RifCSPhighO2_01_FD_35174 | JGI IMG/M metagenome (IMG submission 35174) | reverse complement strand
TTTTTTTGGCAATTTATTTCAGGTCGAACATAGCTTGTGATATAATTATACAATCTTAATTTTTTAACCTAAAACACCATGGAAAGAAACTTTGATTCACCACTAAACATTATTGAACAAGAAAGTTCGGAGTCATTGAAAAGTCACAATCGCACTGTCGCAACAAGTGTAGAAATGAATCAACTTGTCGGTGATTACACAAGTAAGGGCTGGGAGATTACGGAACAAGATGAAATACATACGAAACTAACAAAAAGTTTTAATAGCGTACAAGATACGACACCAAGAATACGAGGAACAATAGTAACTCTAGAAGTGAGCATCAAGGTAGCAGAATAATAAATTGCCAAAATAATAATAGGGAAAAAAAATTTCTGGCTACATTACTTAACAACGTATATATAGCTACGAAAATTATGTATTTGATAAACCTTATTACAATTATTGGATACTCGATGTTTAACAATTGCGATAAAATATTTTTATAAATAAAGAATTTAAACCGGAAAAATTTTTTATCAAAAATAAGGGTAATTTAGACCTCTATTTTTTCTATTTTTCTTATTTTATTTTTTTTCTTGCAAAAACTTAGGTTTTGATGTATAAATGAAGTTAGATAAATTTTATTTTTTGGATCTTTAAAAAAGGAGAATTGATTATGTCAATTATTAAAGAAAATATTCCTTGCTGGTACGAGCTGAGTTTTTTGACAGAAGAAGATGCTTTTGTTTTAAGAATTTCTGAGGAATATCTCAGAAAAAGACCACGTATTTTGAATAATAATATGATGGTTATTGCTATGAAGCAACAATTAGGGTTTGAAAAATTTGACAATAATTTTTATGGTGATAACTTCGGCTTTGATGGGTCATTTATCAAAACAGGAATAAAAAACGGATTTATTGATCTTAAAGCGGTTCTGCCGCTTGTGAGAAAAAAAGAGGACAGGTCGTGCGATTGTTGCAAGGGAACAGGTAAAAACGAATTATTTGCCGATGAAAATTGTATAATATGTAAAGGTGAAGGAATATCATATATTTACGATTGGAAGGAAGCCTTTGTTTTATCGGCCACTTTTACCTTACTTTTTACTTATTTGTACACGCCAGAAAAACCCATAGAAGATTCAAAATCACGTAACCAATTGATTACAGTTTGTACCACTACTTATGTGGGGGCTCATGGTGGAAGTTTATACGGAGAGTTTAACAAAGATATTGTTTCTTGGATGAAAAATATTAGGTGTGTAGAAAGTTTTTTAAATTCTTTGAAAATGGTTATGATAAAAGCTTATGGCAAAATGTATTATGGAGGCAAATTAGACAAAATGGAAGTCTTTGACGCATACGACTTTAAAATGATGATGAAAAATGGAAGGATTATAATGGATTGTCCAGGAGATGCCTGCGGAGTACATCCTTCGGAAGATTATTGGGATGATAAAGAAGAAACTGGTTATAAATTCAGTTGCCATAATGTAGATAGTCCTATGCAACAATTGACTCTTCTTGCCGGTCTTGCGGCTTTACACGACGAGGCACGAAAAGCAGGAATATGATTTTTGAAACATAGAAAAAGGGACAATGGAAATTTTTCATTTGTCCCTTTTATTTTTCTAAAACGACTCAACTTTAAAATTCAACCACTATTTTGCTCTAGCATAATTAAGCGTATGACATAAGTTCAAGAAATAATTGCAACACCTTTATTAAAAATTAAGTAAAATAAGATGTATGACAAGGACAGTCCTTGATATTTTCTTGATATCTTTGTTGAACTTAGATAGATGATAGATGGAGTAAAAAACAGAGTAATATAGCGCTTTGCGTGGATTTATAGGAGAGATATTATACTGTGGAAAACTTTTATTGACATTATATATTGATTGATATATACTACGCAAACGTGTTTTAATCAGTATGATTAAATGATTGAGTAAAGAATAAATTTTTATACTAAATTTAATAGACACCCTTAATCTTTTCTTATTATTTTACTTAGTGGAACAAAATAATAGAATTTTTTAATTCAAAACAGCTTGTAAATAAAAAGCTGTCATTTTGTTGTATTACTCTTCTAAGACGAATTTTCTATCAATAATTCGGAAATTAAATTATTATTAATCACAATTTTATTATGAGCGTAAAAAAATCAGCAAAAACTTCACTTAAAATTATGGAAAAGAAATATTTCGGGAGATTTAAAAAACCTCTTATAGAACTTCCAAATCTTGTTGAGCCGCAATTAAAATCATTTGATTGGATTATAAAAGAAGGATTAAAAGAAGTTTTTATGGAGATTTTTCCGATAGACGATTATTCTAATAAAAAATTCCGATTAGAATTTATAAATTTTGAAATAGATAAACCTAAAATTACCGAGTATTACGCGAAAGAAAATAGACTTTCTTACGACACGCCCCTTCGCGCGACTGTTCGCCTTAAAAATAAGAGCACAGGGAGCGAGAAAGAGCAGGAAATTTTTTTAACAGATTTTCCTATGATGACAGACCATGGAACATTTATTGTAAATGGCATAGAGCGAGTTGTTGTTTCCCAGCTTGCTCGTTCTTTTGGCGTATTTTTTACCGCTCAAGAGATTAAAGGCAAAAAATATTTTGGAGCGAAAATAATTCCAGCAAGAGGCGCGTGGATAGAAATTGAAAGCGAGGCGGATGGAGTGATTTATGTAAAAATAGACAGAAAAAGAAAATTCCCGATAACATCGTTTTTGCGCATATTGGGAGCGCGTTTTGATAAAGATATGCTGTCTCTTTTTGCGAACAATAAATTCGCGAAAAAGACGATAAATTTATCACTTGAAGCGGATTCCGCAAAAATAATTGATGAGGCGTATATAGAAATCTATAAAAAATTAAGGGATGGAGACCTTGCCACAGCTCATCACGCAAAAGAATTCATAGATTCAATTTTTAGTTCCGACCGTTATGATATTTCTAATGTAGGACGATATCGTTTTAATCAAAGATTTAAAAAAGCGGTCAGTGAAAGCGAAATAGAAAGAAAAACCATTTCTCTTGACGATATTGTCTCAATAGTTTCTCATATAATAATATTGAATAATACGCCATACGCTGAACCCGACGATATTGACCACCTTGGATTTAGACGGGTGAGATATGTCGGAGAAATGCTTCAGCAGAAAATACGAATCGGAATGTCGCGAATAAAAAGAAATATTCAGGACAGAATGTCAACGGTTGATTCTGAAACAGCTTTGCCTGCGCAGTTTATAAATCCAAGACCTCTTCAAGCAAGTATAAAAGAATTTTTTGCCACAGGTCAGCTCTCAAAATTTATGAGTCAGCAGAATATTCTCGCTGAACTTGAGGATATTAGAATGCTTTCAGCTTTGGGACCCGGAGGACTTGACAGAAAACGCGCAGGATTTGAAGTAAGAGATGTTCACACTTCTCATTACGGTCGTCTTTGCCCGATTCATACACCTGAAGGTCCAAATATAGGGCTTATATTGCGGCTCGCGACATACGCGCGCGTAAATGAATTTGGAATGATTGAAACTCCTTACGCGAAAGTTGAAAATGAAAAAATAACGGATGAAATTTTATATCTAAATGCTCACGAAGAAGAAAATTATAATATCGCTCATGCCGCTACAAAATATGATAAGGACAGAAACATAACAGAAGATTTTGTTGAAGTTAGAAAAAATGGCGAACCAAATCTTGTAGCAAAAAAAGATATTCATTTTATAGACATAGCGACAAATCAGGCATTTTCGGTGGCAACATCAATGATACCGTTCCTTGAGCATAATAATGCCGCTCGCGCGAGTATGGGTTCTAATATGCAAAAACAAGCTGTGCCTCCTATAGTTCCTGAAGCGCCTCTTGTCGCCACAGGTATTGAAGATGGCGCCGCCCGTGATACAGGAAGAATCGTAATATCAAAAACGGACGGAATCGTTAAATTTGTTGACGCAAAAAAGATTATTGTGGAAAATAATAAGAAAGAAAAAACTCAATATGACCTTATAAATTTTTCAAGGACAAATGATTTTTCCGCATTTCATCAAAGACCAGCTGTTTCTCTTGATGATAAAGTCAAGAAAGGAGACCTTCTCGCCGACACTTCATCAAGTTCAAACGGGCAAATCGCTCTTGGTCATAATGTAAGAGTCGCTTTTATGCCGTGGTTTGGAGCAAATTATGAAGACGCAATTATTTTGTCGGAACGGCTTGTAAAAAATAGCAAATTCACAAGTATTAGAATGAATGAACTTGATGTAAGTGTTCGCGATACGAAACTCGGTCCTGAAATAACAACTCATGATATTCCAAATGTCGGAGAAACAAAATTAAAAAATCTTGACGAAGACGGTATTGTAAGAATTGGCGCGGAAGTCAGAGCGGGTGATATTTTGGTTGGAAAAGTTACTCCGAAAGGAGAATCCCAACTTACCCCGGAAGAAAGACTTTTGCGTTCTATATTTGGAGAAAAGGCAAAAGATGTTAAAGACACCTCTCTTCGTTTGGAAGGGGGTAAACGAGGAAGAGTTATTGGTGTTAAGATATTTTCACGCAAAAAGGGGGATTCGCTTGAATCGGGTGTTATAAAAAGAATCCACATAACGATAGCTCAAATAAGAAATGTGTCAGTGGGAGACAAACTTGCCGGACGGCACGGAAATAAAGGCGTTATATCAAAAATATTGCCAGAAGAAGATATGCCGTATAGTGAAGACGGAGAACCGATTGATGTAATTCTTACTCCGCTCGGTGTTCCGTCAAGAATGAATCTAGGACAGATACTTGAACTCCATCTTGGACTCGCGGCAAATACTCTTAATTATCAGGCAATAGTGCCTTCTTTTACCGGGGCTGATGAGAAAGAAATAAAAGAAGAACTTAAAAAAGCGGGATTTAAAGAAGACGGCAAGATGAAACTCCATGACGGAAGAACCGGGGAAGAATTTGACCAGGATATTTCTGTCGGATATATGTATATTATGAAGCTACAGCATATGGTTGAAGATAAAGTCCATATGCGTTCAATCGGACCGTATTCTCTTATTACGCAGCAGCCGCTTGGAGGAAAAGCGCAGTCTGGAGGTCAAAGATTTGGAGAGATGGAAGTATGGGCGCTTCTCGGATACGGTGCCGCTTATACGCTTCGAGAAATGCTTACCGTAAAGTCGGACGACATACTCGGACGTCTGAAGTATTTGACGCCATAATAAAAAACGAGCAAATCCGCAATCCCCATATACCAGCGGCATTTAATGTTCTGCTTAATAATCTGCGCGGATTGGCGCTTAATATACAGCTTGAAAAAATTAAAAAATAAAAAATTTTTAACTTTTATCATTATATGTCAATAAATAATAAAACACATAAAACATCATTACTAAACACGGAAGATTTTAATATTGTGTCATTAAAACTCGCCTCCCCTGATACGATTTTAGAATGGTCTTTTGGCGAAGTAACAAAGCCCGAAACGATAAATTATAGAACTCAGCGTTCTGAGAAAAACGGATTGTTTGACGAAAAAATCTTTGGCCCGGAAAAAGATTATGAATGTTATTGCGGTAAATACAGAGGCATACGATACAGAGGGATTATATGCGAGAGGTGCGGAGTTGAAATAACGCGGTCTATTGTTCGCCGCGAGAGAATGGCGCATATAGAACTTTGCACCCCGGTATCGCATATTTGGTTTTTACGCAGTATTCCTTCAAGGATTAGTTTAATATTGGGAATTTCCGCGAGTGCTGTTGAGAAAATAATATATTTTGCCGGATATATTGTTACAAAAGTCATTGAGGAAGAGAGAATAAGAATATTAAAAGACCTTGATATTGAATATAAAACAAAAATTAAATCGGCAAATGACGATAAAACAAAAACAAAATTAAAAGAGCTTTTCGTGTCCGCTAAAAAAGAAATAGAAAACATACAAGAAGGCGCTGTATTAGAGGAGATTGTATATCATAGATACGCGATAAAATACGGGACTCTATTTGAAACCGGAATAGGAGCCGAAGCAATATATGATATTTTTAGAAGTCTTGACCTTAAAAAATTGATTAAAAAATTGGAAATACAGCTTGAAAAAGCTAAATCAATTGAAAGAGGGAAAATAAATAAACGACTTTCTCTTATAAAAGCTATGAATTCGGCAAACATACGGCCTGAATGGATGTTTATGATTCGGATTCCAGTTATACCGCCGGCTCTTCGGCCTATGGTCGCGCTTGAAGGAGGAAGGCATGCCACATCCGATGTTAATGACCTTTATAGAAGAGTTATAAATAGAAATAATCGTCTTAAAAAATTAAAAGATATTAATGCGCCTGATGTTATATTAAGAAATGAAAAAAGAATTTTACAGGAAGCTGTTGATGCTCTTATTGATAATTCTCTAAGACGCGGCAATATGTTGTTTTCCGCGATGAATCAGGCGCAAAGAAGACCGCTTAAATCACTATCTGATTATTTGCGAGGCAAACAGGGATACTTCAGACAAAATCTTCTCGGGAAAAGAGTTGATTATTCAGGTCGTTCAGTGATAGTTATCGGTCCTGATTTGAAGTTAGATGAATGTGGTCTTCCAAAATATATGGCGCTTGAATTATTTAGGCCGTTTATCATCGCGAAACTTCTTGAAAGAGAGCTTGCTTATAATATCCGCGGAGCCGGACGATTGATTGACGAAAGTATACCGGAAGTATGGGCAATTTTAGAAGAAGTAATTAAAGAAAAATTTGTTTTGCTTAACCGCGCGCCGACATTGCATAGACAGGGTATTCAGGCGTTTAAGCCGATATTGATTGAAGGAGACGCAATTCAAATACATCCGCTTGTATGCCCGGCGTTTAACGCTGATTTTGACGGAGATATGATGGCGGTTCATATACCGCTTTCGGAAGAAGCTCAATTTGAAGCGAAAAATATTATATCGGCAAATAAAAATATTCTTAAGCCGGGTAATGGCGACCCTGTTATATCAACAAAAATGCTTGACATCGTGCTTGGATGTTATTGGATGACAAAGATTATACAAGGTGATAGGGGAGAAGGAAAAATATTTCCTAATCCAAACAGCGCCATAACCGCGTATGATTTTGGCGCTGTCGGTTTTCGCGCGAAAATAAAAGTACTGCCTTCCGATAAATTAAGATATAAGAGATTTAATGGACAGCCGTTTGAAACATCTATTGGAAGAATATTATTCAATAGCACATTGCCGAATGATTATCCTTATGTTGATTATGAAATAACAAACAAAAGTATGATGGCTCTTGTTGATGATATGATAAGAATATACGGGCTTGATAAAATTCAGGAAATTATAGATAAAATAAAAAATTTCGGATTTAAATATGTTACTCACTCAGGTATAACATGGGGCATTGACGATGTTATTGTTCCTGAAAAAAAGAAAGAGATAATAAACAATGCAAAAGAAAAATCAAAAGAAATAGCGGCTCATTATAATGAAGGACTGCTCTTAAAAGAAGAAATGAGACGAATGAATATAGAGATTTGGACAAACGCTAAAAATGAAATAGAAAAAGAGATACCAAATATTCTTAAAAAAGATGGTTCAGTATATGATATGTGGAAATCGGGCGCTCGAGGGTCTTTGGGTCAAATTACGCAAATGTCGGGGATGGTTGGTCTTATGCAAAACCCCAAAGGAGAAACCATTGAATTTCCAATTATTGCTTCAATGAAAGAGGGACTTACTCCAATAGAATATTTTACGACTACGCATGGTTCGCGAAAGGGACTTGCGGACACAGCTCTTCAAACAGCAAAAGCGGGATACCTTACAAGACGACTCTTTGATGTTGCGCAGGATGCCATAATAACCGAGGAGGATTGTGGAGCAAAAGAAGGTATTTTAATAAATAAAGTCAGCGCGTCAGGATTTGGAATTTCTATGGCAAAAAATATAAAAGGGAGATTTCTTGCGGAAGATATTAAAAATTCCAAAGGAAAAATATTATTTAAAAAAGGAATTCTTTTAACGGCAAAAGAAGCAAAAGAGATTGACGATGCTGGCATAGAAAGTGTAAGCGTCAGGTCTCCTATGGTATGCAAAACGCAACAGGGTATTTGTCAAAATTGCTACGGTGTTGATATGACAACGGATAATCTTGTAGAAATTGGCGAGGCGGTAGGCACCGTTGCGGCTCAAGCCATCGGAGAGCCTGGCACGCAGCTTACAATGAATACAAAACATAGCGGTGGCACAGCTTCGGCAGGAGGCGATGTAACACAGGGACTTCCAAGAGTTGATGAAGTATTTGAAAAGAGAACTCCAAAAAATCCGGCAAATATAGCGTATGTTGACGGTATTGTTTCAGAAATAAGAAATGAGGCAAAAGAAAAAATAATCATCTTACTTCCGAATGACGGTGAAAAAACGATGAAAGCAAAGAAAGGTGTTGAATATATTATTAATTTCAGAAGAACAATACTTGTGAAAATTGGAGACAAAGTATCAAAAGGAGATTTCTTAACAGATGGTTCCGCAGATATAGATGAATTATTCAAATATACGGGGAAAAGAAAAACACAAGATTATATAATTAATGAAATTAGCAGAATATATGAATTGCAAGGAGCCACTATATCAAGAAAACATATAGAATTAATAATAAAACAAATGTTTTCCCGTATGAAAGTAAAAGATGCATTAAGCGATGTTTTTACGGCGGGTGATATTGTTGAAAATTACGAATTTGCAAACGCTTTCAAAGACGCAAAAAAAGATAATACCGAACAGCCAGCCGCTGAGCCGCTTGTTCTTGGAATATCCGAAGTGTCTTTATCAAGAAAAAGTTTTCTTTCTGCCGCGTCATTTCAAAATACGACAAAGATACTCATAAATGCGGCAATTCGCGGCAGTATTGACAAGTTAATCGGGCTTAAAGAGAATGTTATCATAGGAAGATTAATTCCTGCAGGGACGGGATTTAAGGGAAGCGCGAAAGCTAAAATGATAGAAGAAATAAAGAAAACGAGAGAAGAAAATGAGGAATAAGCTGTTTATATACTTTAAATTATTAAATTAATTTTTAAGTCTTTATTCCTAAATTTTGGTTTTCATAATTCAAGGTTTATGTAAAATGAGAAATTAGAAATAAGAAATAAAATAATAATTATTTTATATTTTAAGTTTTGCGTTTTTAATTTTAATCTAAATTATGTCATCTACAATTGAAAAGATAAAAGACCGTTTGAATATTGTGGATGTGGTTAGTCAATATATAAAACTTGAGAAAGCGGGTAATAATCTTAAAGCTAAATGCCCGTTTCATAATGAAAAAACCCCTTCTTTTTTTGTATCACCGATTAGAAATTCTTACTATTGTTTTGGATGCAATGCGAGCGGAGACATTTTTTCATTCGTTGAAAATTTTGAAGGAGTTGATTTTATGGGAGCTTTGAAAATATTGGGCGAGAAGTCGGGTGTTCCGATTGTATTTGAAAAAAAGACCGTTAAAGATGAAAGATTTTGTCTGTATAATATCATGGAAGAAGCGTGCTTGTTCTTTGAAAAAAATTTGCAGTCTGATTCAAACAATAATATAAGAAAATATTTAAAAAAAAGAGGTTTAGACGAAGAGACGATTAAAAAATGGAAAGTCGGATATTCCGCTTCGTCTTGGAGCGGACTGTATGATTATTTAAAAAAAACTTTCGTGGCGGCGGATATAGAAAAAGCGGGACTTATAAAAAAATCGGAAGAAAAAAATAATAATTATTATGATAGATTTCGCGACAGAATAATGTTTCCTATTTTAGACGGCTCCGGAAGAATCATCGCTTTTTCAGGGAGAATTTTTAAAGAAGACGGCAAAAACGCCAAATATATAAATTCTCCGGAAACACCGCTGTTTAGCAAATCAAAAATTTTATACGGTTATGATAAAGCGAAATTCGCGATACGAAAATTAAATTTTTCAATTATAGTTGAAGGACAGATGGATTTATTGGCGTCTCATTATGTCGGTTTTGCTAATACTGTCGCGGCGTCTGGAACAGCTCTTTCGGTAGAACAGCTTAATCTTTTACGCAGACTTTCAAACAATATTGTTATGGCGTTTGATTCTGATTCCGCGGGGTTAGCGTCATCTGGTAAAAGCGCGATGCTGGCGCTTTCACTTGGTATGGATGTGAAAGTTGCCAGATTACCGTTTGGCGAGGACCCATCTTCCGTTATATTAAAAGATAAAAATATATGGAAAGACGCGATTAAGAATTCAAAACATATTGTGGATTTTTATCTCGCAGAACTTTTTGAATCAATAGATGATAAAAGAAAATTACATTTGAAAATACAGCAGATTGTAATCCCGTATATAGCAAAAATACCAAATAAAATAGACCAAGCCCATTTTATTTCCATAACCGCGGCGCGTCTTGGAGTATCGGAGGATATTGTGTGGGAAGAGACATATAAAATTTTAGAATTAGAAAATAAAAATTATGATACCAATTATAATAATATTGATTCGCAAAACATTTTCAACAAAGATAAAAAAAGAGCTTTTTTATTAAAAAGAAGTTCGATAGAAGATAAGATAGTGTCTATAATCAATTGGCAAAAAAACACGGATAATCCTATTATTGACATAAAATCCGCAATCAATAAATTAGAAATTATTTTAGGTATTAAAAGAGCTGAATATTTGATAAATGAAAACAAAAATATAGAAAAGTTTATTTTTGAATCAGAACTAATATATATGAATCATAAGGATTTACGGGAAGATTTAGA
>C687J35174_10011706_pt1 | contig 10775 bp, 10 predicted proteins | sample RifCSPhighO2_01_FD_35174 | JGI IMG/M metagenome (IMG submission 35174) | reverse complement strand
CAAAACTCATCTTGTAATCTTAACAAAGTAAGTTAATTGTGTATAATCCGAAATGGAAATAGAAATGGAGGTGGTCACATGACCCCAGAGGATCTCTCCAAGAGAATAACAGGATGGAAGAGGCACCGAGATCGTGCCAAAGAGGCGATCAGGATCGAGGCGCGAGACGAGGTGACGAGGCTCAATCAGGCAGGCAGAGAAAAGGAAGCCAACATTCTCCTGGCTACCCTTGGCGAGCTGGAGCCTGACTTCCATCCAACGATCTCGGTTGATCACACGATGGATCAGATCGACGCTGTCTTCGTGGACGGCACGGTGACCGAAGACATTCCCCTCCGCGAACAGCGCATGGGCGACGGGAGCGAACCCTACAACGTCTGTGCACTTCTCTGGAACCACGAAGGAACCAAGATCGTGGGGATCCGCATCTACGGCGTGGCCAAGATGTGGCCAGAGAGCCAGTACCCTACCTTTCCGGAGCCGTCACCGGAGAAGAAGGCCCAGGTTGCGCTTTTCGTCGAGGAGATGTTCGGTACAAAAGACGGCTAGCCGTGCGTACCAGAGTTCACCGCCGCCGCTCCCTTTTCGCCCTCGCGAGACTGGAGCGGCGCTTTGTTTACCCTAAAACGGCTTTTATCCTCCGAACTCCTGCGCTTGAGGCCTCTTCTTTCATGATTTTAAACTTGGCGGCCTTGCCGCCAAGTTGGGCGAGATCGCCTGTATTAGATACGTGTGGACCACCACAGAATTCAATCGAAAATGGTTCCTCCATTTTCGATTGCCCTGCGTAGCCTTGGCGAAGCACGGGCTCTCCTACAAAATACACGCTCACCATATCACCGTACTTAACTCCAAACTCCATCTGTGCACCCAGCTTCTCAGCTTCACCCTTACTCATCTCTTTTCTGACAACTGGCAACTTCTCTTCTATCTTCTTATTCACTAAGTTTTCAACCTGTTTAACCTCTTCTGGAGTCATTTTACGACCGAATGAAAAGTCTATACGTAATCTCTCGCTTGTTATGTTCGAACCTCTTTGTTTAACATCTGACCCAAGAACTTTCTGAAGCGCGGCAAGTAGTAAGTGGTGGGCAGTGTGAAGTCGCACAGTCTCCTCTTTGTGATCAGCAAGCCCCCCAGCAAACTTCTGCGCCGCCCCAGCACGTGAGAGATCTTGATGCTCTTTCATCTTTTTCTGAAACTCACTTTCATCTATAGTCTCTCCCCGTTCGCGTGCAAGCTCCCTGGTCAATTCAAAAGGAAACCCGTAAGAAGTAAAAAGTAAAAAAGCGTCACGCTCTCCGCTTTCAAACTCTTTAATCCCACGATCAAGCGTTTTGCCAAACTTATCGATCTCTTTATTTATCTCACTTTTTATCATACCAACATTCTCAAGTATGTTGGGGTATTGTAGTTGATATTTTTCTACAATTGGATCGACTAGAGAAAGTATCTCTCCTCCTCCCGCCCCNATTTTACTTGAGTGCCAAATCGCACGGCGAATAAGACGACGCAGTATGTAGCCACGATCAGTATTTGAAGGCAAAACTCCGTCATTAATCATAAAAACAGCGGTGCGTACATGATCCGCCACAATTCGTTTCGATTTAATGTCAACATCGGATGTTGACATTTCACTTGGCGGCAAGGTGGCCAAATTATTAATTTTTGCCATAATCGGCTCGAATAAATCAGTATCAAATATATTGTTTTTTTTCTGCAAAACCATGGCAAGCCTCTCAAGGCCGGCACCTGTATCTACGTTTTTCTGATTAAGCTTTCCAACAATTTGCCCGTCTAGTGCCTGATACTCCATGAATACGTCGTTCCAAATCTCTACAATTTGTTGCTCGTCAGTAGCCTTTATAAACTCTTGGTGAGACAAGTTACCCAGGCCTTCTTCTGTAATGTCATAAAACATTTCGGTATCAGGCCCAGTTGGTCCAGACCACCTCCACTCACCTTTTCGCGCTGGCCACCAGTTATCACTAGCACCCAGATAATAAATCCTGTCTTCTGTAATACCAACTGACTTCCAAATATTTACTGACTCTTCGTCCCTAGGAACGTTTTCATCTCCCTCAAACACTGTTACGTATAGTCTCCTTGGATCAAGTCCGAAACCTTCCTCTTTTGAAGTTAAAAGTTCATAGCTCCATTTTATGGCATCTTCTTTAAAATATGCGCCAAGCGACCAGTTGCCCAGCATTTCGAAAAATGTATCGTGAGTGTTATCTCCAACCTCATCGATATCTTGCGTACGTACACATTTCTGAACGTTTACTAACTTATTTCCCATAGGATGCGGCTGGCCTAAAAGATATGGCACAAGCGGTTGCATCCCTGCAGTGGTAAAAAGAACAGAGGGGTCATTTTCAGGCACAAGCGAAGCGCTTGGGATCTCGGCATGCCCACGTTTTTTGAAAAACTCTATGAATCTTTTGCGTATTTCTTTCGACTGCATTGTGGCTAGTATACTACGCAATAATACCCCCACCAAGGCAGACCTCGTTATCGTAAATTACTACTGATTGGCCAGAGTTTAAAATCTGTGGTCTCTCAAACTTGATTGATAAGAAGTCCGACTTCTTATCAATTATGCACTCCTGCAACTCTTGGCGGTAGCGGACACGCGCTTGGTATGTTTTAGAAGAATCTGGTTCGTCGTTAACCCAGTTTACTTTTTCTAAAGTGACAGTTTTTTCTTGGATAACTTCCTCTGGTTTCTTTTTGGAAACAGTAATAGTATTTTTTTCTAAATCTTTGGCGATCACATAACCCATATAATGCTCCCCTATTGTGTAAAAAATAGCGCCAATATGGGTACCAACGACCTTGCCATTTTCATCTAATACATCTCCCCTTTTGGTCTCAATATAGTGTTGCAAGAACTCCTTCATGTCGAGTTTGCCTAAGAAGCATATCCCCTGGCTATCTTTCTTCTCGGCGACCGGAAGCCTGAATTTGGCGGCACGCTTTCTCACCTCACTTTTGTGCAAATTACCTACTGGAAACAAAACATGTGAGAGCTGCTCCTGCTTCAAATTCCACAAAAAATACGACTGATCTTTCTGGCGGTCGGTGCCCGCCAGAAGGTTGTAGGTTACAGGCTTAAGGCTATAGTCAGATCCCCTATCCCCCGAAACCTTATCCCTAACACCTACTCTTGCGTAGTGCCCAGTGGCCACGTAATCAGCGCCTTCTTTCATTGCCCAATCGTAAAAAGCCCCGAATTTAATCTCCTTGTTGCACATCACATCTGGGTTAGGTGTTCTCCCTGCTCGATACTCTTCAATCATATAGTCGGCCACGTCTCGTTTATATTTGTCGGCTAAATCTAGAGTTAGAAAGGGAATATCTAAAGCGGCGCACACGCGCATGGCATCGCGTCTTTCGTCCGGCCATGTACACGGGAGCCAATCGGGGCTCCATACTTTTATGAATACGCCGACAACGTCATATCCATCTTGCTTTAAGAGCGCAGCAGATACAGCCGAATCAACGCCGCCAGATAGCCCCACAAAAACTCTCATTTTATTTCTAATAGTTTTTTGTATAACTCGAATGTAGCCCTGGCATCGCTTAGGGCTGTATGAGCTTTTTCGTTTACGATACCCAACCTTTCACACAAAGCGTGTAAGGAAAAACCGTGCTGAATGGGATCATGCCTGAAAATTGCCCTAGCAAAAGAGTAAGTGTCTATTACTCGTCTGTTTATTGAATGCGATATACCGTGCCTTTCGTAAGAATGAGCCAGCATATCAAGATCATAGTAAACATTGTGGCCGATTATTATCAGGCTGTTTATGGGCTGGCTTTGGGGCACCGGGCCTGGCACGAGATCGGTAATTTTTTGAGAGAACTGCCGGAGCGCGTCTTTTTGACTAAGAGAATCCTGCCAAGCGGCTTCACCGTATCCGTTTATTTTTAGTGCAACAGGATCGGCATAGTTCATCCTCTCCGGTGTCAATTTGCACTCCCACTCTTCTAAAGTTTTAATACCAGCAACTTCACCACCAGTACGAGTCTGCTCAAAGATTACACAACCGATCTCAATAACTTCGTGAGTTTTGGGGGAAAGGCCAGTAGTCTCAACATCTATTACCGCCAATCTTTCGTTTATGGTTCGTATGCTTTTTTCATCTGACATATTTAGCCTTGTTTATTTTGTGTGTCTCAAAGTCTTTTGCGTAGTAAGTGTTCCCCTTTCTGTCAGCCAGATAGTAAAGATAGTCTGTTTCGGTCGGCGCAAGGGCCGCCTTAATGGCTGAAAGCCCAGGGTTTGTGATAGGCCCCGGAGGCAGGCCTTTATACTTATATGTATTGTATGGAGAGTCAAATTTTAGATCTTCTAATGTTAGCTTGTAAGTGTTCTTGCCAAGAAAATAGAGGAAGGTAGCATCTACCTGAAGTGGCATGCCAATCTCGATCCGGTTCCACAAAACCCCCGAGATCTTATATCTGTCCTCCTCTTTGTAAGCTTCTTCTTCGATAATAGAGGCTATGGTTATGATTTCGTGTAAATTGCGGCCATATTTTAGTTCAACCTCTTGTGTTGATGTTGCCAAGGTTTCAATTTTTCGGTTAAAGTTTGACTGCATGGTTTCTATGACAGTCTCTGCGGTCACATTTGGTAAAAAGAAATAAGTGTCTGGGAAAAGATACCCCTCTAGTTCGCGAGACCTTTGAAGAAATACCAGTGGATCAAATTCAGGGAAATATGAACTCAACTGTTTTGCAATCTCAACATTAGATGTTCCTTCGAAAATTGTTACCCTTGTGGGATCAAGACCATGTCGTCCAGTAACTATACGATTCATCACTTCGTAAGTGCTAATAGGATGATCAAAAAAGTAGTCTCCCGCTTGGAGTTTTTTGTCTTTGCGACTTAATATTGTAGCTAATTTAAAAACTGTACCAGAACGCACGATGTTGTTACTCTCTAAAATATTTGAAATCTCCACGATAGGCGCACCACTTTCGATAGAGATTAGTTTACCGACTGGGAAAGGTTCGGGTGGAGTTAAATAAAAAATCTCTACAACCGCCAGTATGGATATTATTAAAAATATCAGCGCTAAAATCGTGTTTTTTATAACTTCTCTTATCATTTCGATTGTCATTCTAGAAGGGAAGATTTGTAGGAGGTTCAGATTTTGATGACTCGATACGCCCGAGCGTAGGCGTAGTAACTACACCACCCGGGAAGTGATATATCGTAGCAAGCTCTTCGGTATTGAGAACAAAACGTGGTTTTGGGTGTGGGTAGTAAAAATATGATCTTAGACGATAAGCCTTGAAGATATTTTTTTTCAAGTCTTGTTCCGAGAAACCAAGGCCAAGTTGCCCGGGAATCTTCTGCCACGGAAGTTCAAAACCTGTGGTATGTTGTTTACCGAATTTGTTTAAATTTTGCGTACCGTACTGGGCAAACACATTACCCATTGCCAGTTGGTTAGAAAGCTTAAAGACCTCTTTCTTAGCAACATAGATTGCGCGAATACCCGTGTCAAAACCTGTTTTGGAAATACTTTTGCCTATCGCCTTGATCACATCGTTGTCAACTTCGGTTCTATCGGGAAATTTAATTTCACCGACCGCAACCTGCCCAGCTGATTTTAATTCCTTCATTAAGTCTTTGCCTTCGTCCTTCCATGTTTTTACTTCCAAACTAAGTCCTTTTGACTTTAAACTACCTTTTGTAGAACGAATCATTATCTGCATGAAGCAGTACTCGCCGGGTCCAAGAGAACCCAAAAACTCAATAGTAGAACCTAAAGGGTCAGTCTTGTACTCTTCTTTTAGAGAGTCTTTGTCTAAACCATAATCAACATAAGTTTTTATCGGATAAGGGTCCGGCTTGTCTAATTTCATTTCCATCCCCCAGAGCTTCCATTCCTTGTTGTCACCACGATAGTCCACCAAAAGCGTGTAATCCGGTACTTCGTATATTTCTATACCAGGGTATTGGGCATAAATTGCCGACTCAATTAAATTTTTAAAAAGCTTTATTGTCCGAATAAAAAAGTGAACCCTCCCCTCGAGTGAAACCACCTCCAAAGAAAACCACGTTCTGACAGTCCCCTCCTTAAAACGGTCATACCAGCTCCCTTCATACCCTTGATTCATCATCTCAAAGATTACCTCCATGGCCTTGGGAGATTTGTTGATCTCCTTGGGCAATCTAATCTCAAGAAGTACCCACTCCTGCTTAGAGATATACGACACGAGCAAATAGTGCCTCCATGTGTACCAGGCAAGCAAAATTAGCGCAATAGGAACCCAGATCACTGCGGAGTGTAGTATAAGCCCAAAGACTGAAGCAAAAATGCCACTGAACATACAGTTTTAATTATATCTCACCAAGTGCGTAGATTCAAAATATTAAACTAGCAAATAGCGCCCCTTAGAGTCTTTCTTAAAGTGAGAGTTGTTTTGTAGATTAACGTAGATAGTGTTGTCTTTAACGTGCCGTTGTTCGCGCACTTTTTTTACAATCTCATCCTTATTTAATGGACCGTGTTGTTTTAGTATCTTTTTGATAACATCTCTGACCACTCCACTGGAATAGCCCCACTCACTAAGTGCATAGAGCCCACGACCTACTAGTACGAATCGGGCATCCTTAATAAGCTCATTGTGGGTTGTAGCTATATGAGCCCTGCGGTTGAAATCCTTGGTGATAGCTTGCGCCACTTCAGTAAAGTGCAGAGGACGAGCAGCTTTTTTGATAACCAAGTAAGCCATATCTCTCATTCCTCGTGTTTTGATATTATGAGAATGTGCAAGACCCCAATCACCTAAAGGATTCTTTTTGATGTGTTTGGATATAGAAAGCCAGCGACGAGCAACCTCTTCGTTAACAGACTGTGTTACTGTTTCTTTGAGGTGATCCATAAAACGTAGAATCATCTCACCTTCTGATACAAGTTCTTCCTCGGAAAGATTTTTATACAAATTGTGAAGAGCCATGTGTACTTGGTCGGCAAGTTCTTCGTCTACTGTCCATCGGTGATGGAAGTGATCATCCTCTTTTAATTTTACAAAAGGTTCGCCTATCACGAGCAAAAAGTTTATATGATTTTGAGTGCCAATACTAGAAGAAAGATTTTTTAAAAACTCGTCTTCGTGAACAACCCCACCGTACTTAACCATGGCATCTTCTAACTCCTTGAGTGAGGATTGTGATTTTTCGTATANCTTTGATTTTCTGATTTGCTCTAGGCTAGTGTTTTCTATCTGTCTTACCCTNTCGCGAGTAATACCATACACCTGCCCGATAGCTTCAAGAGTCATTCTTTCAACACCTTTGTTTAAAAGCCCATAGCGACGCTCTAAAACACTCCGAGATCTCTCCGTGAGCTCTAGAAGTAGGTTTTTTGTTATGGTTTCTGGCTTAAATGACAATTTCATAGCTTTATTTGACCTTATAGTTGTATCATGCCATTCATTTTAAGTCAAATATGCCTACTTATCCACAACCAAGATGCTTACTATTTTACCGGGTACGTAGATAATTTTATTGACCTCTTTGCCAGCTATGTGTTGCTGAACTTTTTCATCTGCTAGAGCCTTATTTATAGCTTCTTTTTCGGATATTTCTTGGCCAAGTTCAATAACCGCGCGAGTTTTACCATTAATTTGTACCGCAACTCCCACCTTCTCTTCAGCAATTAATTTCTCATCATATTCTGGCCAGGACTCAAGATGAATAGAGCTGGAGTGTCCCAACCTCTTCCACAACTCTTCCGTAACATGCGGAGCAAACGGAGCTAGGAGTTTGAGAAATTTTTCAAAATCCTGCTTAGATACCGTTTCTGGAGTTTCTAGCTCATTTAAGTAAATCATCATACTCGAAACAGCTGTATTGAACTTAAAAGCTTCGATGTCTTCGAAAACCTTTTTAATCGTCTTATCAAGAAGTACATTAGTAGTTTGCGAGGAACTACTTTGGTCTACTTTTTCACTAGTTCGCCAAACTTTCTCCACAAATCGCCTCGTTCCCACTAGGCCGTCAGTATTCCACGGCACAGTACTTTCGAACGGGCCAATAAACATCTCATATAACCGAAATGCGTCCGCGCCGAAGCGTTCAATCATTTCGTCTGGGTTAACTATGTTTCCCCACCGCTTGCTCATCTTCCGACCGTCTGGGGCAAGGATGAATCCCAGAAACTCCAATCTGGGGAATGGCTCTTCGCTACTTACTACACCAATATCAAAAAGAAACTTATGCCAAAAACGTGCATAAATAAGATGTCGGGTTGCATGGTCACCTCCAACATATACATCGACCGGCATCCACTCTTTTTCTTTTACGGGGTCGACAAGATGCTTCTCGTTTTTCGGATCAATATACCGCAGATAATACCAGCTTGACCCAGCCCACTGTGGCATAGTGTTTGTTTCTCTTTTACCCGCTTCACCACACGTAGGACAAGCAACATTTACCCATTCACTTATGTTAGCTAAAGGACTTTCCCCTGTGTCAGTTAGTTCGTAGCTCTCAACTTTGGGTAAAACAACCGGCAAATTTTCTTCAGGCACTGGCACTACTCCACATTTTTCACAGTGGATTATTGGTATTGGTTCTCCCCAAAAACGCTGACGAGAAAATACCCAATCGTGCATATTGGCAATCCAATTACGCTGGGCTTCTTTTACGCCTTCGGGCCAAGCAGGAAGTTTGTCTAAATCAGCAAGTAAGCGATCAGAGTAGGCGGTAATTTTAATTACCCATTGCCGCATCGGCTTTTGCTCAACCTTAGCTCCACATCGTTCACACGTACCGTCCGGCTCTACATCTTCGTTAGCCAACCCAGTTTTATCTACGGGACACCAGTTAATTGGCTCGTATGACTGGTAGGCAAGCCCTTTCTTGAACATCTGGAGAAACATCCACTGGGTCCATTTGTAAAACTCGGGGTCAGTAGTGTTTATCTCTCTTGACCAATCGTAGTCTGAGCCCATTATCGAAAGTTGCTCCTTGAATCGAGCAACATTTTTTTCTACCGCGAGTCGAGGGTGAATTTTGTTTTTAATTGCAAAATTTTCTGCTGGTAAACCAAAAGCATCCCAACCCATAGGGTGAAGTACGTTAAACCCGCTCATTCGTTTCATCCGAGAGTACACGTCAGTCGCTAAGTATCCCCTGGGGTGGCCAACATGAAGACCCTCCCCGGAAACATACGGGAACATGTCTAAAACAAACTGCTTTGGCTTAGAAGAATCTGCTTCCGTACGATATGTTCCGTCTTTCTCCCACTTCTTCTGCCACTTGAGTTCTATTTGCTTGTGATCGTAGGGCTCCATGCCCTACAGATTAACACAAATTAGCGAACTGGAGCGACCCCCGTTCCAGTAACTGGTGGGTATAGTTGCGGGTCAATTGTACGAGAAAAACAGACACGACCAGTATCGTGCCACCAATTTGTCTCACCTTTCACACCATAAGGTACGGGGATCGCAAACTCTGTAGTACGTGAGTATTTGCCACCAAGCGCCTCCACGCTAGTTTTTGCGAAAATAGCACACAACTCAAATACAAGCGTATCGGTTGTGCGATATTCGTATGGCTCGCCGGACGCAGGATCTTTAGGAGTAATTTGACCCGAGAGCGGATCGACGAGTTCACTGATAGTTGCTGGTAATTTATGTTTGTACTGCCAGAAGTTAATTATTTGGTACTGGATGTTCTGTAAATCAGATACGCGTTGTTCATCAAAACGAATATCACGTGCAGTTTGTGGTGAACCCATTACGAAGAAACTCCAAATTATGCTTGCAAGAACAACCAGTATCGCAAGTATGCGATAAACTCGGTAAGCATTTTTGGTAGCACTGCCACGAAGTTCGTAGATGTGATAGATGAAAACAAAGCCTATAACCAGAAGTATGGCTAGCACCTTGAGTACGAAACGAGTTGTGATCTCGCCACCGAGAAAGCTGTTTAAAAATGCAATCAAATCTCCGACAATCGTCCCGCCAGCCAAAAATAGAGTTAAGTAGTTAAACCATTTACGAATAGCAAGGTCCTTAAGTTCTGGCTTGATAACAATCTGTCGATGATTCCACCAAGAAAGAAACAAGAATACGGGGAAAATAATGATGAGAGAAGCCACAGCAAATCTAAGGCCGGAAGTGTAGCCCTGATAACTGTAATATCCATCAAGAGCGTCGGGAAAAGCGGCGTTAATCGTCTGTACCAAAAGCGTAATAACACTCACAACCGACACATACAAAGTTACTAATATCGCAACATGCAAAAAGAAGTCCTTGGCTGTTATTTTTGGTTTATCCATAGGTATTAGCATATCATATCTAAATTTATACACTACGTTTTGTAGCCGTCCGACGGCTACAGGAGTATAATCTTTATATGGATCATCCAGAATTTGCGAACGAGGAGTTTTATCATATTTATAATCATGGAGTTGAGGGGAGGGATCTTTTTTCAGACCCTTATGATCTTGGTCGTTTTATTGAGTGTATGAAAGAATTTAACAGCGTTGAACCAATAGGAAGTCTTCAGCTAGTACGCAGAGAACGAGATGAAAGTGCTTCCTTTGATTCTGAACAAAAGAAACCGCTCGTAGCAATTGTAAGTTATTGTCTCAATCCAAATCATTACCACTTTATTCTCGAACAACTAGCTGGTGGTGGTATCAGTGAATTTAGGTTTAAAGAAACAATCTAGTTGCTAGTTTTCTCCTCCTCCAAGTATCTCTCCAATGATTTTGTATCTTCTGTCCTGGCGCAAACCGCGATGAACAGCG
>C687J35174_10011704_pt1 | contig 10776 bp, 8 predicted proteins | sample RifCSPhighO2_01_FD_35174 | JGI IMG/M metagenome (IMG submission 35174) | reverse complement strand
TTTATGAAAAGCCTTTCTGGAAGTTTCAAAGAATTCTAATTTCTACGTTATCAACTTATCCGGAAGCCATAAGGTTGTTTCCGAAAGCGATGGTTACGTGGCTAGCGGATAAGCTTTGGGTTAGATCGATAATTGCCGAAGAGCTAGGAATTGATTCAAAAAAGATTTTATTTGTTCCGCACCATATTTCACACGCCTCATCTGCCTTTTATCCATCCGGTTTTGAAAAAGCAGCCGTGATGACCATGGATGGCGTCGGGGAATGGACAACTACAACTTATGGCGTTGGAAACGGCAAAAATCTAGAAATTACAGCTGAGATCAAATTCCCTCACAGCATTGGCCTTCTATATTCGGTGTTTACTGCATTTCTGGGGTTTGAGATCAACGATGGTGAATACAAAGTAATGGGAATGGCTCCGTATGGCAAGCTTAAGTACTTAGATAGAGTGAGAAAACTTGTTAAAAAATATCCCAACGGATCTTACGCTTTGAGGATGGAGTACTTTAAATTCCACAAATCAACAGAAACTGCCTACTCGCGAAAATTTGTTAACCTTTTTGGCAAACCAAGAGAGAAAGACTTACATTTTTTTACTAAAACAAGTGGTTACCCTGATTACTTTGGGGATAAGCCAGAAAACTTCAGCGTTCTTTGTGATGAAAATCAAAAATACGCCGATATTGCGGCATCAATTCAGGCATTCACTCAAGAGGTGATGCTCGATATTGCTCATACTGTTTACCAAAAAACAAAAGAGGAGAATTTATGTATAGCTGGAGGAGTTGGTTTAAACAGTGTAGCAAACGGGTTGCTTCTAAGACGTGGCCCATTTAAGCGAATCTTTGTTCAGCCGGCTGCAGGAGACGATGGCGGAAGTTTGGGCGCTGCTTTTTATGCATATCATCAAATACTTGGAAAAAAACGAAATTTTGTTCAAACTCACTGTTATTTTGGAGCAGAATTTAAAAATGAGCAAATTATAAAATTTTTAAAAAGTAAACGAATTAAATACAGAAAGATCGAGAGCGAGGATAAGCTAACTGATTTTCTATCATCTGAAATTGCCAGTGGCAAAGTGATTGGATTTTATCACGGAAGAAGTGAGTGGGGACCAAGAGCACTTGGTGCACGCAGCATCTTAGCTGATCCAAGACAAGAAAAGATGAAGGATATTGTCAATACAAAAATTAAGTTCAGGGAACCGTATAGGCCGTTTGCACCGGTGGTGTTAGCCGAAAAGGCTCATGAATATTTCGAACTTGGAAAATTAGATCATAAGCATTTAACTAATTTTATGCTTGGAGTTTTCCCTGTGAAAAAAGATAAAAGAAAGACAATCCCTGCAATTACCCATGTTGATGGTTCAGGAAGACTGCAGATTATTTCTGAACGGCAAAATAGCAGATATTACAATTTGATAAAAAAATTTGGCCAAAAGACTGGTGTTTATGTTCTTATGAATACATCGTTTAATCTCAAAGGAGAACCGATTGTAAACTCGCCGGAAAATGCCTTTAATACTTTTAAAAAGTCGGGGCTTGATATTTTGGCGCTTGAGAAGTACATTGTTTTGAAAGAAGATTTAAAATGAAGTTTTTAAAAGGGTTATTTTCTAGAAGTTCGGAGGCAAATGATTTAATTAAGTTTTTATGGGAAGCCAAACTCTGGTTTTTAATTCCTTTCATTTTGGTGCTATTAATTTTTGGAATTTTGATGGTATTTGCCCAATCAACAGGAGTAGCCCCCTTCATTTACACTTTATTTTAGTAAGATTTAACTAATAGCACACACTATTTGGGTTGTTTCAGCTTAGGGCATATTTTTTCATAAAGCTTCTCGGCAGCGAGATTGTGTACTTTCTCATTCGGGTGGGTATCAAATCTACTTGCGATAAGATCTTTCCAATTTGAGTTCTTTAAATCATCAAGCAGATCTATTGTTTCAATGTCTTGTGAATGGAAGTAAGACTGTAGTTTGCTGTGAGCCTCAGTCGCCGGATAATTTGGACCAAGAAGCTCAATGAAGGGAAAAATTATGACAATGATTTCTTTATTTTCATCTTTAAGTTTACCAATAAACTCGGATAGTTCCTTCTGGTGACTGTTTAAAATTGTTTCATCACCATACATAGATGTATAGTGAGAATCAAGCTGGTCAAAAGTAGTGGAATATTTTGAAGAAAATCGCCAGTACAAAAAATCAAAAAACGTAGACTTTTCGCTTAACTTACGCAACAAATCAATAGGATAAGCATTTTGCGAGATGATTTTTGATGGTATGCTTTTGTCCTCAGGCTGAATATCGTTTAAATAATACTGCCAAACTACGATATCGAAATTAAGATACGATAAATCCTGGTATGCTTTTATTTCTTCGTGGGAATCGAGTCCTGATACGCCGAGATTGTAAACCTCAGCATTAATACCGCCTTCTTGGAGATTTTTTTGCAAAATATTAGAGAATCTGTCTTCTGGGTTTGCTATTCCTTGCCCAAAGGTAACGGAATCACCTAGCATTCCTATTCTTATGATACCGGCAGGTTTTTCTGCTTTAAAATCCCTATCTCTTTTAAAGAAATTATTATAAACAACATGTCTTTGAGCCCATCTCTTGTTGACTTGCAAAAAACCCAGACCGTCTGATTCATCATAAATATATCTAAAATAACCTTCCAATATACTAAAAACCAGAACAGTTGATACAACAAAAAAGGCAATCGCTATTAATATTTTTTTTGCTTTTGGGGTAAAAGGTGATTTAAGAAGAAAGGTTATAAAAAAAACGAAAAGCACAATCACAGCAGAAATTCCTATTATGTAGGGGAAGAAGTCTTTAGCGAAAAATGCAATTCGTGAATACATTTGATATATTGTATTTACTTTTCAGATAAGCCAATCAATATTTTATCAGACCGAGGAGAATTTTTTATATGGGGTTATCCTATTATATTTTTTTAAATATACAATGAGAGAGCGAAGATTATACGTTTTCACTTTAATTGCTTTTAGTTTCTTTACTTTCTTAATTTTTCTGCCAGTTTTTTTGGGCAAGGTTAATTTAAACGGCCACTTGTTGGTTTCTTTTTACGCTATTTACGGAGAGAATTTACCTTTCAAGGATACCGGCTGGGACCAGCTTAGGATTTATTTTCCTTTTTATAAAATTACTCTTGAGGCTCTTCGTAATTTTTCACTACCTTTCTGGAATCCATATGCCTTTTCCGGTCACCCGCACCTGGCTGATTTTCAGACAGCAGTCTTTTATCCTTTAAATATTTTGGGGCTTTTCGTATCTCAAATTACCTTTTGGCACATACTTAGAATAACACCAACAATTTTTGCTTCTTTTTTTACTTTTGCTTACCTCAGAAATTTAAAGTTAAATCCGATTGCCTCTTTTTTTGGGGCTTTGGTTTTTGGTTTTTCACCTTTTGTGATCACTTGGGGCGAAGAAGTTGTCATGAGCCCACACTCAATTGTGTATTTACCTTTGATCTTTCTGGCTGTTGATAAGTTGCAAAATAGGTTTAGTCGTTTTTATTTCACCATCCTTGTTGCCTCTGTTTGCTTGTCAATATTTGCCGGATATCTGCAGACTACCATTTACCTACTAGTACTGACGTTCTTTTATTCACTCTACAGGGCAATATTTTTAAAATTGGATTTTAAATTTTACGCTAGAGTTATTTCAAGTATTTTGCTCGGCATAATCATTTCGTCAGCTCAGCTGCTACCATCTATCGAGTTATTCTTCAATTCTCAAAGATCTGGTGTGGACTTTTCCAACGTAGTAAAAGGTTTTCTTCTACAACCAATTTCATTAGTCACCTATCTGGCTCCTGATTTTTTTGGTAATCCGGCTACTAGAAATCATTTCCTTCCAGGGAATGCTCAATATTATGAATCTATTCTGTTTGTCGGTATTGCTCCCCTTTTGTTTTCATTTTATGCGCTTCTTAAAAAAAGGAATGAAATAACCATTTTTTTTATAATTTCTGCCATAATTTCACTTGCAACCGTAGTCGATTCCTTTTTCTCTCGTTTTTTTATTAGTCTGCCAATACCACTTGTATCGACAGCTATTCCTCATAGAATTCTCTTCGCGCCGGCTTTTGCATTTGCTGTTTTGGGTGCAATTGGTTTTGATATGTGGTTAAAAACTAAAAAATCAAGTATGCTCAAAACCATAATATTTTTTGCCTTTTTGTACCTATGTGTCTTCTTCTACATTACATATAAAGCAGGATATTTTGCTAATGCTGTTTCTTTCACACCAGAGATAATTATTAGCTTGAGAAACTTGGTTGTCCCACTCGCGGTATTTACATTTATCACTTTAGCCGTAATTTTTGTTCAAAATAGAAAGCTTGCCGCAGCTTTTATAATCTTGATCACCGGGTTGAATATTTTTTATTTTTCTAACAAATATCTTTCGTTTACAGACAAAAAATACATCTTTCCAAAAAATGATGCGATTGAATTTGCTATCAAGAATCAGGGAATTTACAGGACTCTTTTTATCGGAGACAGAAAATTTTCAAACAATTTTGCAACTCAGTATGCAATATTTAATCCCGAGGGGTATGATTCCTTAAATAATCGGTTTTATTCCAATTTCGTTTTTGAAACACAAAAATTACCCGCAGATTACATAGCCCTTCGAAGGTCGGATGCAGAGCTTGGATTTAAGGATGACTTAGAATTAGCTTTTAAGGATGAGGGTAAGCGAAAACTGCTGGACACTCTAGGCGTTCGATATCTGATTGTAGAAGATGAGGACAGAAATATTGTTTCTAAATTTGACGGCTTTGTAAAATTATTTGAGCAGGACAAAGTCGCCGTTTTTGAAAACAAAACGGTTTTGGACAGAGCATTTCTTGCTTCCAACTGGCAGGAAATAAATAAAGAAGATGTATTTTTGAATGGAAAAGTAGACATAATTTCTTACAATACTTCTGAGGTCCAGATTAAAACTGATTCGCCTGAACCAAAGTTTCTTATTTTAACCGACAATTACTATAACGGTTGGAAAGTAAAAGTAGGTGGGCAAGAAACAGAAATTTTAAAAGCTAATTCTACTTTTAGAGCGGTTAAAGTTGATTCGGGTGAGCAACTTGTCGAGTTCTATTTTGATAGCAACATTTTTAGGGTGGGAGTCTTTTTTTCTCTTCTCGGTGTTTTTACTTTAGTTTTTGTTTTTTCAAAAGGTGCAATATTTGGGTTTTTTAAGAAGATAATCAATTATAATTTTCTCAATAATCATTAACGCTAATCAGATACCTATTTTACAGTTTTTTTAAGAGTTAAAAAAAATTTGAAGAAATAAAAGGGATGAAAATAGGAAAAGTGTTTGCTAAAAATCCAAAAAAAAATTCTCATAATAAATATCTTAAGCTTTTATTGAAGCTTTTGATTCCTTTTTTTGTACTACTTGCCTTAGAACTTTTTTCCAGGGGACTTTCGGTGACGATTCTAAAAGACAATTTAGAAAAAAAAGACTTGCGAACTAAATTTGAAAAAATCTATATTCCGCCTCCGGAACCATCAAATGATAATGTCTTACGACTATACATTTATGGTGGTTCCACGACAGCCGGTTTCCCAGTACCAAAGGTTAGTTTTGTTAACCAGCTCTCCTATCAATTACACCACGTGTTTAATGATAAAAATGTTGACGTTAAAAATTTAGGTTGGTCAGGATTTACATCTACAATGGACCGTTATTCTGTAATATCAACATTTTGGCATAAACCAGATGCTATGATCATTTACGTTAGTCACAATGAATTTGTATATCCGGCAATTGATATGCTTTCGCTCTATCGCTCAATTTCCTACCTCAGAGATAAAAGTGCCTTATTTCGCCTTCTGTTGGCAACAAGTCAGGGGAACAAGAAATCAGATCCAACAGCTAATAATGATGAGCTCATTGAAAGGAAAAGAGTTCCATATCGGCTTATTAAGCCTTACTACTGGGTAAAAATGGCTATTCTTAAAAAGAATTACAATGCCATGGTTAAAATTGCCCGTAGCTATAACATACCATTGATATTTATCACGGCAACCTCAAATATTCAGTGGTCACCTCCAGAGAGGACAGTAACGCTTTTTACTCCTGGCAAAAAAAACCGGGCAGATTTTCAAAGAGTCCATACTCTTTTAGAAGAAAACAAACTGGATGAGGCAGAAGATATTACTAAGTATTATCTTGGAAAAAATGCGGAAGACTCTTATTTTCTTTTCGCACAAGGACAGATTGAACAAATGCGTGGAAATTGGGACAAGGCAAGATTTTATTTTGAAGAAACAAAAGAGCGAGATTTACTGCAGTGGCGGGCTAACGGGGAAATAAACAACTTTGTTCGCTCTTTAGTCGACGGCGAAACAATTCGAGTCCTCGATGCAGAAGAGATATTTAAGAACCATTCGCAGAACCAAATAACCGATTATTCGCTTTTTTTGGACAATGTTCATCCAAATATACAAGGACACTATCTCTTAGCAAGCTCGATTATTGATTTGTTAAAAAAAGACAGAATTGTTGAAAAAGATTGGTGGGAGAAATCTAACAACCTATTAACATTAGATGAGCTGTTGAAAGAAATACAAGTATCACAAGATGACGAATTTCAACTGGCATTTATTACTGCTGTTTACTGTATTAAAAATCCATTCTTTAACTATCAATGCGCGCTTGATTACTTGGAAAAAGCACAAAAAATAAAACCAGATGATTGGCGTATTCCAGCATCCCGAGCTGTAATAGCATATTTAGAAGATAATATAAACGAAGCAGAAAGACTATATAAAATAGCGAGTGGGCTTCATGGCTTACCTATTGGTGACAAAGAGTTATTTGAAGTGCCGTATCTGACTCATCTTAAAAACAAGTTGGACAGTCTAAATTAACGGGTGGGGAACCATGTCGCGCCACCTCATAAATATAAACTGAGCGTTTCTTATCTTTCTTTATCAGTAGTTCAATAAACGAGTCATAATCATAAGCAATATTGATAGTCTTATCCTCATAAATTGCCTGAATGGCGTTTTGATTAAGTAATGCATGACGATCTCCATGAAATGACAATTTATAATAAACTAAAGAATTTGGTGGGAAATTAGGTAATCTACTTTTCATATCGTAGACAAATTTTTTTGATACTTGTTGAGCCCTATTACTAAAACCTTTGCTGTAAAAATCAACAGTTATTGCGGAAATCAATACCCATAAAATTAATACAATTGCCCACAAATATTTTAAATTTGATGTAAAAATATAAATTGAAATTATTGAATAAATTGCAATTGATGGTAACGTAAGATACATCATAAAATTGTGATTTGGCAAGAGAAGTGCAGGGAAAATTGCAACGCCAAACCAAAATAAGAAAAAGATAATCAATCTAATGTCCACAACATTTTTACTTTTGAGAGTCTTATAAAGAGGATAAATTATCCCAAGGGTTATTAAAAGCGTTGCTCCCGTGAAAGTAACGAGAACCAGTTTCCAAAAATTTTTCAAAAACTCAACCCTAAAAATAATCAAATTATTAGCAGTTTGTTTTTTAAATTCTTCGGGGATATTAAAAGACCACAAAATGTACCAAAAAAAAGCTTTAACGGAATCGAAATTAAACGTGGTTTGATATTCAGTGATTGTTAAATGAGCTACAAAAATCAGTCTAGCTATAATATAAATAGCTGAGAGTAAGTAAAAAGGTAATAATAACTTAATAATATTTTTGATCTGGTATTTACTAATTAGGAATAAATAAGCTGACACTACTATTGGCAACGAGATAGCAAATTCCCAAATTCCTAGGGAGATCACATAAACAATGAATGAAAGAAAATAGAAAATAAATTTTTTGGTGTTGATATATTTTAAAATTATTAAATAATTAATCAACCATGACATAGTGCCCCATAGATGATAATTGATCATGCCAAGATTCATGAATTGAAACGAAGACGTAACCCATAATGCCGCTGAAAATAAAGCCATCCTAGAGTTTTTAAGAATTTTTCTCAGGAGGTAAATTAAAAGAATATAAGAAATAAAAAGCAGTGAAAAATTAACAACCCGTAAGCTAAAAGCATTTAATCCAAAAAATTTTCTAATGAGAAAATATTGTGTTTGAATTTCTAGCGGTCTGTAAGCAATTATGTCATTTCTGTATTTGAAAAAATCAAAAAATTCATAAGATGAATTGATATTGCTTATATTAAAATTAAACCAATCATCCTGAAAAAAATAATAATTCAAAGTGAATCCAAACAAAAATAATGCTAAAAAAGGTGGGGTCAATAATAGAGTTAAAGTTACTATTCGTTGTTTTGTCATTTCGTATATCTTAATTCTATCTTTTAAAGATAAGGTGTCAAATCATAAATTACCATATCTTGAGGAAAGTCTGCTGGCTGTCTAGGTTGGATATAATATGTTTTTATTGTTAAATCTTTAAAGATGACCTGCAATGCATCCTGGTCAAATAGAGAATTCTTCAACATAGTATTGTTAAATACCAGACCAATTTTAGCTCCATTCGGGGGAGAAGTATATTCCTCCACTATTTCACTCACCGCTACTTTTGATATCCCTTGCTCTTTTTGAACCCAGTGAATATCACGATTTATGGATATTGAGAGTAGAGATGAAAAAAACCAAGAGTAAAAAACCTGCAATTAAAAGATTATTTGATATGTTAGATTTCAGATAGTTCAAGACATGTGCCCATAAAAAAATTGATCCGAGTGAAGGTAAGGTTAAGTAATAAGGATAAGAATGGTATGGCATGAACAAAACTGGCAAAAGAAAAATGACAAAAATCAATATTGGCGGCAGTAATAATTTGTATCTAATTCGACTTCTCTTTAAAAGGGCTATCAAAAAAAATATTGATAGAAAAAATGAGACTACCATAGGTAATAAATACGAGCCAACATCGTTTAATATCGTTTTAGTCAACTGTAATTTAGTAATAACAATTTGGTATCTAAATTCATCAGGTAAATTAAATAGCCAAAGTAGATACCAAAACAGTGTTTTTATGAAACTGAAAGGCGATAAGCTAAATGAATAATCGCCAATTGCAGGAATTGGGAAAACAATAAATCGTAACATTAAATATATAAAAGCAATTCCTGACAAAATACAAGGCAATACATAATCCTTCTTTATAATCTCCTTCAAAGTTTTTCCTAAATAAAAAAAGGCAATTAATAATAATACAAACAAAATTATTGCAAATTCGTTTGAGGCAAGAGCAAGTAAGTAAGTTATTATGATTCCGATGCTAATTGAGACTTTTTTGCGAGTATTATAATAATTCAAAAAAAGCAAAATGGTGGTGAGAACAAAAAATGTACCTATGACATTCCACGTTAGAGCTGACCAAGGCAAACTCATGTAATGAAAAGAGGCAACCGCGTAGATGAAAGCTCCTGATATTGATGCGCGATAATTTTTAAAAATTTTTAAGACAATAACTGATATCAAAACAGAATTTATAAGATGTAATGAAAGTGAAACTGAATGAAATGCAAAACTATTTAGGCCAAAAATCTTATATGAAAGCAAGAAAAAAAACTACATGCCTACCGGGAGATAGTAAATAACATTATTTCTAAAAAGAAAAAATGATTTAATATCATCAATATTTAATCTGTTGGGTACAAACCAGTCATCTTGGAAAAATTAGTAATTAAGAGAAGGTGAAAATATCAAAAGTGCAGCAAGAAATATAAAAAGGTAACCGAACGTGTATAGGAACTTTTTGTTTCTAAGATTCTTTAGGAAAGCCATGCAACTTTTTCCCGATTGCCCAGAAATACCATTTCAAATATTTAGGTAGCCATTTTGCCAAGTAAAATCTTGATTCTTTGGCAAGATATCTCCAAACAGTCGGTACCTCGCCAACTTTATACCCTCCAAAATGTGCTTTAACCGTGAGCTCAATCGCCAGTTCGAATCCTCCATCTGCCTCAATTTTGACACGATCCAAAAATTTTTTTGAATAAAGCCTAAAGGAATTTGTGGCATCATGAGTTGGCAAACCTACCAAATGGTGCAAAGACACTCCCGCCACCCTGGATAAAATTTGCTTTAAAATTGGCCCACCGATTTGCCTGCCGCCTTTCATATATCTTGAAGCGGCAACGACGTCGAAACCTTTCTCGTACTCCTCATACATTTGGTTTAAGATCACCGGATCGTCTGTCAAATCCGCCATCATAATACACACCGCGTTAGCTTCGGCTTTTTTCAATCCTGTCTTTAGTGCGTTGAGCGCTCCCTTACCATAAATATTTTTAACAAGCTTAACGTTTGGATATTTCTTTTGGAGCTGGCGAATAGGCTTTACAGTTGTATCATCATCCATGTCATGGACGATTAAAAGTTCATGGGGAATTTTTACTTTGGTTTCGACTCCTTGAATTGTCTTTTCTATTATTCCCCCCTCGTTGTAGACAGGCATAATGATTGAAAGCCACATGGATTGATTTTAGTCCTTCGGCAGACTCAGGACAAGCTATTTCTCAAATAATTTGATGTTTATAATAAATGTTTTAGAGAAAGTGTTTCTAAATATCACGCCATTTGGTTTCGAAGATGCCGCCCAGACCGGTATTTTCATCTTTAGGTGAACGACTGTGAAGAGATCTGACCGTAAAAATAATTTTATTTGTCTCAAAAACATTCCATACGTCACAAATTACGCAATTTTTGGAAACTAATTTTTTTATATTTTCAATATCCAGTTTTTTGTACAT
>C687J35174_10011701_pt1 | contig 10780 bp, 8 predicted proteins | sample RifCSPhighO2_01_FD_35174 | JGI IMG/M metagenome (IMG submission 35174) | reverse complement strand
AAGTTGACGATCGAAGCGAGACAATGCAGGCAAAAATCCGGGACGCGCAGCTGCAAAAAACACCTTACATGCTTGTAGTAGGGGATAGGGAAGTGCAGAACAACGAAGTCAGTGTAAGACTTAGAACCGGCGAAGACTTGAAGGCCAAACCCGTAATGGAAGTGCTGAACAAAATAGAGAGTATATATTTGACCAAAAGCCTTAATTTATGGTAATTTACGTAAGCCGAAATGCTAAAACGGAGGTATAGACTATAAGAGATTATTACAGGATCAACGAAAGAATAAGAGTACCCCAACTTAGAGTAATCATGGGTACCGGGGAAAATTTAGGTGTAATGAGCACCGCGGACGCACTCAAGCTGGCTAAGGAAAATGAACTTGATCTTGTTTTAATATCGGAACAGGCAAATCCGCCGGTCGCAAAGATTCTTGAATACAATAAATTTCTTTATGAAGAGCGAAAAAAATCTTCGGCTGTAAAAGCCAAAGCAAAAAAGAGCGAACTAAAGGAATTTGTGTTCGGTCCAACGATAGGAGAAGGTGATATAGCTGTCAGAGTGGAACGATCAAAAGAGTTCATTAAAAACGGAAATAGAGTTAAGATTTCGGTTAAATTAAAAGGCAGGGAAGCTGAATACCCGGCCCTCGGATTTGAGAAAATAGAAAGATTTAGAGAAGAATTATCAGACGTAGCTAAACTTGAAAACGAACCGAGAAGAAACGGAAATATTATCTCCGCGACTTTCAGCAAGACATGAGATTATTTTGCCAGAGCAAAGTAATATTTAACAAAATTATGCCAAAAGAACGCACTTTTTCTACGAAAAAGCGCCAGCATTTGTCATAAATAAATTATGCCAAAAGTAAAAACTAAAAAGACATTAATAAAACGAATAAAAATAACAAAAAGGGGAAAGGTACTTAAAAAACAAAACAGTAACGCCCACTTAAAGGTAAAAATGAGCAGTTCAAGAAAACTAAGGAAGAAAAAAGTACTTACTATGAATGACAAAGGTCACTCGAAAATTTTCAAAAAGTTACTTGCTAAAGCAGGAAAAAGAATTTCCTAAGGAGAAAATATGCCAAGAGTTAAAGGCGGTCCAAGAGGACATAGAATACATAAAAAAATATTAAAAATGGCAAAGGGTTACAGAGGCTCCAGGCACAGATTATTTAAGCGCGCCAACGAAGCTGTATTACGAGCGGGAAAGCACGCATTTGAAGGTCGTAGACAACGAAGAAGAGATTTAAGAAAATTATGGATCGCCAGAATAAGCGGTGCTCTATCAGATCAAGGAATAAAATACAGCCGATTTGTAAATTACCTTAAAAAATCAAACATTGAATTGGACAGAAAGCAATTGGCCGAAATGGCTGTAAACGACCCTAAAGGATTTGAAAAACTCGTAAAAAGTGCTGGCAAAAAGCCGGAATAAGTATTTATACAGGATTAATAACTTTATATACACTTACCGAATCATTTTGATAAACAACTTCCGTCAGTTTTACTATTGTCTGGATATTTAGATCAAACCCGTATCTACTTCTTTCAAAATCCCCAATAAATATATAAATGATGTCATACTTATCAAGTATCTCTCTTATAATTTCCTCGTCGTTACTTTTATAAATTTGATCAACTTCTTTTCTTCTCAAATCTATTTCTTCCACGTTATTCCGCCAGGTCCATTCGTGGCCGGGCCAGCCTAAAATCGTAGGCCATCCCAGAAAAGTTGAATAAAAATTACCGTCCTGATAACTTTCTCCGACTGCCTCAACTATAACAGGCTGCTGCCTACCTTCAGTATATACAGTCTCTTTGTAATATTGTTCCATAAATAATATAGCTGAATAATCATTCGGGTATTTCTTCTCCATCCAATTCAATCCGTAATTTAATCCGGTAAACTTTTTACCATCAACCATCGACTGTTTAACTGCATATACCGGATAATAAGCCAATATTAAAAGCATAATAAACAATATCCCTTTAATAAAAAAGCCGCTTACACCGTTTCGGAACAAAAAGAAAAGGTAAGTGAAGGCGAGACCCGAACCCACTCCTAGCCAAACCCAAACTTGCATGCTTATTTTAAACACCGTATTTGCTCTGAACCACTCTCCCTGAAACATAATATCTTTCATATAGAATATTTCCATAAATGCAAGGAAGACCACTCCCATAAAGGTCAGCATTTTAACAAATCCGGTTGTCTGAGTTCTGCTTTTTTCAATAAGTTTTCTCCTATAAAGAAAGAAATTGAACGTAACCAAGATTGCTGCAAAATGACCCCAATACAACAACCATTTCCAGGCAACACTGGGTGATTTGACTACCCCGAGGCCTAATGTGGGGGTTAAAAAATCCCTTTTCCATATAGAAGAAATTCCCAATGCAATTAAGAAAGAAGCTAAAATCCTTAACACCGCTTTCCTCTTGTCCTGTTCCAAATAAATAAATGCGAAACATGAAAAGGCACCTAAGGTCAAAACATCCCATGAGTTAGTCATAAAAGAAATTCCCATTAAAATACCAAAAATTACCGGAAACATTAAACTTTTCCGTTTATTTTCTTCTATAAAAAGAGATAATATTACTGCCAAATAGACAGTGCCAAGAAGCAGCCCCCACACATGAGCGTGTAAATCGGAAACCAAAAACGAATAAATTGGCATCTCGGTGATAGTATTGTCAATAAATCTGGTGGGGTCGGGGTACCATGGAGACGAGCCGACCTTTAAGATCCATCTAACCGAAAATAAAGTGCCGGAAAATTGTACAAAAAATACGGTCAGTATACCTGCAATAGTAGAAACTAAATTTCTTCCTTCCGGAAACATAAATGAAAATAGATTTTTTCCTAAACTGTACAAACACATCCCTAAGATTCCGAACATCCAAACAACCAGAACAAAAAATCCTGGGAGCGGATTCATACGCATCAGATTTAAAAATACATAAGAAATAAAATGCCCGAAATAATAATAGTTAACCGAATGACCGGCCAGCCAAACATCGTTCGGGGGAAGAGTGGGAGATTCGAACAGAGATTTAATGAAACCGAAATCCATAAATCTTTCAATCGAGTATACTTCCGGTTCGTGGCTACGTACGAAATACCAAAGAAGCGCAAATGCAATAAATACTAACTGGCTGAAAAATATATTTAATAACATCTGCTTGTTGATAACAGGTAGTTTTGTCTTATAAAACACCAGGGCATTTAGTAAAAACCAAACTGCAAAAGAAATATAAATATATGTACTCCGCAACCCAAAAACAGAAGATAATACAAACGCAAAAAATGATATTATAACCAAACTTAAAATATGGGAAAACGCATAACCTTTATCATTGAATTTGCTGAATATATGAGAAATTACCGGAAATCCCGAAATTCCTACCAAAAAATTAACAACTAAAAGTGGTAATAAAAAGGTATTCAGTTCAGTTAAAAAAATATCCATACCAAAAAGTACTTAAAGTATATTTGTATTATACCGCTCAGATTCTGGAAAAAAGACCAGAAACTGATAAACTTACTGTCATGGACATACAAAAGAGGGTAGATGAAATAAATCTTCAATTTAATGAAGACCTGAAAAAGACAAAACTCAATGGTGACTTTGATAATCTTTATCTCAAATACTTTTCAAAAAGTTCCGGAGCTACTACATTATTATTGAAAGAACTCCCAAAATTCAGCGAAGAAGATAAAAAGAAATATGGTCCGGTCCTCAATGACATTCAAAATATCCAAAAAGAGGCTATTGAACAGGCTAAAATACTATACCAGGCCGAGCAAATATCAAACCCTCTTATAGATTTAACCTTACCCGAAAAACCAGATGAAACAGGAATGCTTCATCCGTTAACCCAAGTTATACGCGAAATGAATGACTTTTTTAGATACTATGGATTTTCAGTTGCCGAAGACAGAGAAATAGAAACCGTTGAATACAACTTTAGAAAGCTCAATTTACCCGAAGACCACCCAGCAACCGATTTGCAGGATACCTTATTTGTTAACCAGCCAAACATTTTACTAAGAACACATACATCTTCAGTTGAATCGCGAATTTTAACCAATTACAAACCACCTATAAGAGTTGTAACTCCAGGAAAAGTTTATAGAAACGAAACGGTGAACAAATCAAACAGCTCGTTCTTTCATCAGTACCAAGGAGTTGTAGTGGACAAAGGCATAACAATGCAAAACTTAAAAGCAACAATTGAAACCTTTTTGAAATTTTTATACAACACAGACGTAAAAATAAGATTCCGATACAAATACTACCCGGAAGTTTCTCCCGGTATGGGTGCCGACATAGAGTGCACATTCTGCGGAGGCAATGGATGCGAGGTTTGCAGATACAGAGGGTGGATAGAAGTGCTTGGGTCGGGAATGATTCATTATAATACACTAAAAATGTGCGGAATCGACCCGGAAACTTATACGGGCTTTGCTTGGGGAATGGGATTGGACAGGCTTGTAATGGCAAAATTCGGAATACCGGATATTAGGAAATTGTATGGAGGAGGTATGGTTTACGAATAAAAACTATGAAAGTTCCGTTAATTTGGCTAAAAGATTATATAGATTTGAATAAAACATCAAAGGAAATTGCGTCTTCCTTTACCTCATTGGGGTTAATGCTCGACAAGCCAATCGAAAATAACGTTCTCGATTTGGAACACCGAATGGACCGGGCTGACTGGCTCTCCATAACCGGCTGCGCAAGAGATCTCGCCGCTTTCGAAAATGCTAAATTCAAATTTCCAAAAGTTCATAAGGAAAAGGGAAAAGAACCAACAAAAGAAAGTTTCGTAGAAATTAAGGTGGAATGCCCGGACTTGGTTCACAGATTTAATACCAGGGTTTTTAGAAATATAGAAGTTAAGGAATCACCGCAATGGCTCAAAGAAAGGCTGGAAGCCTACGGAATGCCCAGTATTAACAATATAGTAGATATCACGAATTTCGTAATGGTGGAGCTGGGACAGCCTATGCACGCGCAGGATATAGATAGAATGGAAACACCTGAAATAATTATTAGAAGAGCGAAGAAAGGTGAAAAAGTAAAAACTCTTTTAGGGGAGGAAGTAGAACTCGATCCCGATATTTTTGTCTTAACCCAAAACGACAAAGCATCGGTAATTGGAGGAATCGTGGGCGGGGAGAGTACGGGCGTAGACTCCACGGCAAAAAATATAGTTTTAGACGCGGGAAATTACAATCAAACAAGCGTTCGAAGAAATTCAAGAAAATTAAAAATTCAGAATGAAACAGTATTAAGATACGATAAATATTTAAATCCGGAATTGACTCAAATAGCTATGGAAAGAGCAGTCGGGCTGATTTTAGAACTTGCCGGCGGGGATTACTACGAAAATTATGACTACTACCCAAAGAAAAAACACACAAATCCAATGACATTAAGATACAAAAGAATAAAAACATTAAGCGGCATGGAAATTGAACCTCCGAAAGTCAAAAATATTCTGGAGCTGTTAGAATACAAAATCTTAGATGAAGATAAAAAAGGATTAACTCTGGAAATTCCATACTTTAGAACCGACATAGAAGTGGAGGATGATCTGGTTGCCGATGTATTAAGAATTAACAATTACGAGAAAATTCCCGTTACTTCAATTAGCGCGGCTCCGCCAAAAGAAATTACCCAGTCCATATATAAATATGAAGAAAAATTGAGGGACGCCTGCTCAAAACTCGGGCTTCATGAACACATTACCGACCCGCTGGTCGCAAAAAATGATAATGATAAAAAACAGGTGGTTCTGGAAAACTCACAAAGCTCGGGAAAAAATTCATTAAGAACCACTATTTACCAAACTCTGGCTCCCATAACAGAAATGTATAAAAAGCAAAATATTTTAAAATTTGGATTGTTTGAGATCGGCAAAACGTTTGAACTTATAGGCAAAGGAGATTCAATAGAAAATTATTCTGAACAAAGGGTGTTGGAAGTCATTTACCATGAAGAGAATTTAAATCCATATAAAACAAGCCTGAAAATAAAAAAACTCCTGGGGGGTTTATTAAAGGAAATGGGTGTACAAAATTATTATTTCCAAAATGAAAACTTTGAATATAAACCCGGAAATAAGACGTTAGTAAAACAGGAAGAACTTCTGCTTGGTGAATTAAAATACGATTCTTTTGCAATCTTCACTGAAGAATTACAAAAAGCTGAAACTGCAAATACAAGAATCAAACACGACATTTCTGCCTCAACTTACGAAGATATATCCTTAGTGATAAATGTCGGAGCGATAATGGGTGAAACAATAAGATCAATAAAGGCTCTGAATTCTAGCATTACCGAAGTTTATGTAATAGACGAATACCAGGACGAAAAGCTGGGCGATAATAAAAAGGGTGTTACGATAAGAATTGAATTTACAACAGATAAAAATAGCGCAACAAATCTTAAAGGAAAAGTTCTCGAAATTATATCAAAAAATCCTGAAATAGAAATTAGAATGTAAATTGGTTAAAATAAAAACAGAAAGAAAAAAAGCTAATTAGATTACTCTAAAAATTCCCAACCTTCAACTTCAATTTAGTAGAACCCTTATTTCCATTTTCATCAGTCGCGGTGGCTTCAAATTCGTGCTCTCCGATTTGATCTGATTTAAATGAAAAGTTATACCCAAAGGGCTCGGAAGAATCGGAAGTTATTTGTTCTCCATCGACATAAATATTTACCCGCTCTACATCTTTTGCAGAAGAAACTTCAACGCTCAACCTAAACGATAAAGGCACAGTTTGTCCGTCCTTCAACCCTACAACATCCACGTATACTTTATCATCATCTTTTAGGTCACCGCCCTCATATACTAAATGCGATTGTGTTTGCGGAGGAAAGTATTCCGACTGATCATTATAATTTTCATACACCCATTTGTCTACTTCAGTCTGCCATTCAGATCTCTCAGCCAAAACCTTAACAAAAGTTTTGATTTCAGTCTTTCCGGCCTGCTTGCATGAATCGTTTGCCAATTTCTCATCTTCCTTGCAAATTTCCAGCTCCTGGTACCAAGGACTTTTTGCAGTGGGTTCAGTGCCTTTTACAAACCATTCCTCTCTAACGGGATGGTCACCATAAGGCTGCATTCCAGTCAGTTTATCTACTGTGTGTTTTTCAATATTCTTCGGAGGTGAAAATTTTTCATTTTCTTTATCCTTTAAGAATTCCTTCATAAATCTGTTCCAAATAGGAGTCGCTCCTGAAATACCCGAAGCAAGTACAGGATTCATAGCGTCGTTGTTATTGTTTCCCACCCATACCCCCGCTGCAACGGAAGGAGTAAATCCTATCGCCCAGTTATCTCTTTTATCATCGGTAGTTCCGGTTTTTACCGCAACTTGGTGACCAGGTATATTTAACAAACTTCCAAATCCGAAAACTTCCGATCTGGCTCCATCATCCGATAATATATCTGAAATTAAAAATGAAACATCTTCAGAGAGCACACGATCTCCGCCATTATCTCTCCATTTATAAATTTCATTGCCGGTCGAGTCTTTCACCTCTAAAATAGTGACTGGCTCTCTATAAACCCCTTTAGAAGCAAAAACCGCAAAAGCATTAGTCATTTCTAAAAGCTTTGTCTCGCCTCCGCCCAAAGTTAAAGCCAAACCGTATCTTTGTCTTTCCTTCAATGTTGAAATACCCATGGCTTCCGCCTGATCGATCATTGAATCAAGTCCGACTATTTTCAAAGCTTTAACAGCAGAAATGTTTATGGAATTTCCCAAGGATTTTCTTATAGGCATGGGACCCCTGAATTTGCCGTCATAGTTTTCGGGATTGTACGGTTTGTCAGGAGCCGAACCGGGAAATGAAGTGGGAACGTCCACTAAAGGATATGCCACAGTGTAACCTTGTGAAAGCATAACCGAATACGTAATAGGTTTTATTGAAGAACCCGGCTGTCTCCTGGCTAAAGATACGTTTAAATTCGGTTCAAAGGTACAGCTGTTTTCACCTGTAATTCCTGATATACACCCCTCCGGCTCGGATTTTAAGAAATATCCTTTGGACCCCACCATTGCCAATATCTGTCCGGTTTTAGGATCTATTGCCACCAAGCCGCCGTTTCCGACATTTAGATTTTGAGACCTCTCTACTTCGTCGAAAACAATGGCCTCCGCGGACTCCTGTAATTCTAAATCAAGGCTCGTAGTAACCTGAAGACCTCCCTGCTGAACAGCTTCCTCGCCGAATTTATCTGCTAATAGCTGTCGGACATACAATACATAGTGCGGTGCTTTAAACGGTAAAAACGTTGTTTGAAAACTCAATTTCTCATTTTTGGCCGCTTCATATTCTTCATCGCTCAAAAAATATTTCTTGCCTTCTTTATCCACCCATCCCCGAACATTCATTAAATATAAAACATAATCTTTTCTTTCGAGGCCCGCTTCGGGGTTTGAACCATAATATGAGTAATAACTCGGTCTTTGGGGAAGACCTGCTAAATAAGCAGCTTCAGCTATTGTAAGTTCGTTGGGAAGTTTATTAAAAAACGCTTTAGCAGCGGTTAAAATACCATAGCTTTGGCCGCCATATGGAGTTTCATTCAAATACATCTGCAGAATTTCCTCTTTCGAATAAGCGTTCTCAAGCTGCAAAGACAAAATAAATTCTTTTATTTTTCTGGTAATGGTTTGCTCCTGGGTTAATAAGGTGTTTTTTATAACCTGCTGGGTAAGAGTGGAACCGCTTTGCAAATTTTCTCCGCTAATCATATTTTTTAATGCTCTCGCAATACCTCGGAATGAGTAGCCTTTATGCTGATAAAACTGGGCGTCCTCCGTAGCCAGGGTCGCATTTATTATGCTAGGGGAAACCTGGTCTAAAGTTATAAGGCTGCGGTTTTTTTCACCGTATATTTCGTAAATAGGTTTTCCGTCGCGGTCGTAAAATTTAGTGGAAAGCTCAAAACTTCTTTCCAGAAGACGGTTAGGGTCGGGGAGCTCGCGCGAATAATAAACCACAACGAAAAATGAAAGAACCATAACGGCTACAACCCCAATTAAAGAAAAAGTTGCCAGATAATTTAGAAGAACCAAAAGCTTTCTGTTTTTAGTATTTACAAACTTGGAGCCTTTTAAAAAACCGACAGAGTGTTTAACAACACTTTCGTATTTTTTATTCGAATACCTCCTAGAATTTGAATTTTTTCCTGCCGTTCCGGAATTTTTACGAATAGCATATGAGGTTTTTTGAGGCATGTAGTTATTATATCAAGATTAATGAGTATTGATTTTCACTTAATAGTGTGTAAGTTTTAGTTTAACTGATTAGTATGAAAGGGGAAAGCAATGACTGCATTTTATGTATCAGCAGGTTTAGTACTTTTTGTTTTCCCAGAAATTCTTGGTAGCGTGGTTCCGGGATACGAAGTACCGAGACCCTTTAGAATCGGGCTCCGCATATGCGGGGCATTGGTAGTAGGGATGACATTTTTAATTGAGGTTCTATTGTGGTTTGGACCACCATAAAATTGATTTGTTCGTCCCAACCCAACCTTTTAATCATTGCTTTCGCTTTGACTTCGAGGTTGGGTTGGGTTCGCGCCGGGGCTACTTCGTGACCGTGAGGGTGAATGTTGGTTTTCCGTCATCCGCTTTTACATCCGCCGCTACGCGCATTGTCGAATTTCCTTGTGCAATTACAACAGCTTCCACAGTCCCATGCACTGAACCGTGTCCATCTTGTGACGCGGCGGCGGCCGTACCCATTGCATCCACCAGAGCACCCATGAAGGTCATTACGTCCACAGGTCCTGGATTTGATGTAGCCATGCGTATCACCTCCTTTCTATGTTTGGATTGGAAAATCATCTTAATTTTAAGTCTAAATCAACAAATAGTCAATGCTATAGGTTGACGTTCTGCGGTATCTAGCTTAAAATACTAACAAATCCAATATGAAGGGAGGTGAGCAACGTGGCTGAGTACGAATGTGATAAATCGTTAGACGGGAAGCACGACCTCCGAGACACTGGAGAGTACAGATCTAGTACTGATACAGGTGGGTTCCAGGAAAAAAGGATCAAGTGCACCCACTGCGGTAGGACACAGTGGATTAAGTCAGATAAGCGGAACCCTATATCTCGTCTCGATGTCGACGACTAATCTCCTGGTGCCACCCCTTAGATAGAAACGCACTTTTTCTATTTGAGAGTTGGCACCCAAGCAATAAGACATAGAATCTTAAATTGTCTTTAGATATAAATATAAACACCCATTCATAATGTATAATAAAAGGCAAATGACTAAAATCGACACAAATCCTCAAAAAATCGAAGAAATACTTAATAGGGGAGTCCACGAAGTTTATATAAAAGAAGAACTCCGGGAAAAACTTTTAAGCGGAAAACAATTGCACCTTAAACTGGGTACCGATGTTACAGGCCCGCTCCTACATCTTGGTCATTCGGTAGTCCATAGAAAACTGCGCGACTTTCAGGAGCTCGGACACAAAGTAACTTTAATAATAGGGGATTTCACCACATTGGTAGGGGACCATTCCGACAAAGTCGACATGCGCACTGAATCATCTACAGAACAAATAAAAAAAGACGAGCAGGAATACAAGCAGCAATTTTTTAAAACAGTTTTAGAAGAACAAACCGAAATAAGACGCAATTCCGAATGGCTTAAAGATCTGGATTTTAATGATGTAATTCATTTGGCAAAGCAATTTACAGTTTCACAGCTTTTGGAACGTGAGGCTTNTATGAT
>C687J35174_10011698_pt1 | contig 10782 bp, 14 predicted proteins | sample RifCSPhighO2_01_FD_35174 | JGI IMG/M metagenome (IMG submission 35174) | reverse complement strand
CGCAGCAATGAGTTTTACGTATTACTCGATGACACCCCCTGTGCAAACTCAGGAAATAGAAAACTCATTGCTGCGTTTGCTCAAAGGCTATGAGACAAACCGGAATTGTCTTATTTCAGAGACCTCAGCTGCGCTCTAAGGATAGTCTGAGAGAGTATTAATCATACCGTGCCAATTTCTGCAGTGTAAACATCGCTACCAAAAGAATAAACACCATGCCGAGCACTTGGGGGTGGAACAGCGTCCCCCAGAACGCGGATTCTCCCGCGCTTGCAGCCGTCTGGCCTTCTGCTATTTCGCCCGCACTCTCAGGGCTTAATCCAGCGCTTTTCCCCCCGAATCCAACATTTGCGAGGCTCCCGAGCCCAATTATTAGCACGAGGGTTATAACCCAGTATGCAATCGTGCTTCCGTACCCACTCGTCTTCATGAATTCAGCAATCCCTTCTTCCGTATGCCCAAACAGCATGAACGCGAGGAGCACGAATATGAGGAAAACAAAAAGCACGACAAACCAGGGTGCCATCAAGTTAACGACCGTGCGCGCACCTTCAGAAAACAGGAACAGCACTGCCAAAATCAGCGCGAGAAACCCCTGGACTGCAGTGTTTTTTGACGGGAATCCCGTCTTCGCGAAGATCGCGTAACTAATCACAAGGATAAAAAGAAAAGGAAAAATGATCTGAAACTTCTGCAAAAGTCCAAATCCGTCAAGAATCGTTGCCATTTATTTTCCTGAGAGGAAATTGCTGATATCGTTGACAAGCTTGAATCCTTTTTTCTCCTTTGTGCCGCTCGCCGTAACCCATGCAATCACAAGTCCGAAGACAAGCAGGATAATAATGAGCGAGATCGCGTCAGATCCAAAGTAGCTCGTGAGGTCGTTCCATCCAGACCACCAGTCAGCTGCGGCTCCGAACAGGTAAATCACGGCGATGAGCGCGAAGACAAAGACAACCACTGCCAACTGCCCCATAGGCGCTCTGCTTTCCCATCCGAAAAGCCCGAGCAAGATGAGCAGCATGATGATCGCGATAGCGAGCGCGCTGACGCTGGGCAGGAACTTATTAATCGTTTCCAAGGGTCCGAAGTAAACAAAGATGAACGCGAGCACAAGCGAAACCACGATGCTGATGTTCTTGCGATCCTGGCCAAAGATCTTTGTCTTCTCCAGAATCGCGAACATAATCGCAAACACTAAGATGAAGGGTAACGCAATTTCAATAATCCCATAGTCTTGAAGCGTGCTGAAAAACTCGTATAAGCTGTAGGCCATACGCATACCTCCTTTTTAGGTCATTCATTGAGAATTTCATATATAAATGTTTCTATTAACCGTGAGAGAAACACTCCTTCATATTTGCCGGTGAAAATACCGTTATGATGAAGTAGCAAGATCATATGGCGCAGACTGATCGGGGACGCCCCCTCCGGGGTGGTCAGTAGGGCATTTTGCGACAGCAAAATGACCGTCTGCTGCCATAATCAGTACGCCTGAGAATCTGTAGAACTTGCACAAGTCTATCTTATAAGAATCAATTACGTCTTCTCCGGCACTTTGCGGTCCCGGACTATAAAATACATGAATCCGATGACGACGAGCATGAGGATTATCGATCCCACAACAGCGCTGTTGAAGTTATATGCGATATACTGCAATAACCATTCCAAAAACGGTTGTCCGGACGGAAGCCGAATCGCATGGAGGAAAATACCGATGATGCCAACAAACATGATGACCATGAACATGATTTTCCATTTTCCCTCAAGGATTACCCCTTCGGGTTTTTCCTGCATGAATGACCCAACAAGCAGCAGGAAAAAGACCGCGAGCATCAGGAGGATGACCATATTAGCGGAAGCTTCAGTGATCAGCGCCACGAGATGCGCGCTGGCGATAACCATGAATCCTATAACAAACGCGACCATCGCGTTCATGTTCTTTCGCGTGTATGTATGATCCCCTATTTTCTCCGTTCCAAAAACTTTCGTTTTCTCAAGGATCGCGAACATGATCGAGAACACAAGTAAAAACGGGAGTATGACATCATAAATACCCAAACGGTCAAAGAAGATCAGGATCCCTCGGAATGTGGACACGTCTGCCATAGTGCCTCTCGAAGAATCTTCCTATTTAAAGCTTTCTCTTTGGTCATGGACGGAAAACTTAATATCTCGAAGGCATTTTTTTAAGAATATGGTGCAAACTCCTTTGACCCTAAGCGGATGTCTCATAATCAATGATAAGCAGGAGCTTCTTTTGTTGTTTCGGAAGGATCACAGGCATTATGAGACTCCGGGTGGGAAAGTGAAGAAGGAGGAGTGTCGTGATCTGAGCAATCCAAGCCGGGATGAATTAATGCGAGCAGCGCTGAGAGAACTCTCTGAAGAGATGGGGACAGGTATGCACGTCGAGAGCATTAAATATTTTGGTAGCGTGATCGCAAAAACGCCTGACCGCAGGCCGATCCGTGCGCATAAGTTTATTCTCAAAATAGCAGGAACTCCCAAGATCATGGAGCCGGAAACCTTTTCTCACATGAAATACCTCCCAATAGCCAACCTTGCTAAATTCCAAATTTCCCCTGATCTGAAGTTGTTGGTGCCGAAACTCAAGAAATATGCCGAAAGGCACCAACATTTATAAGCAAAGTCAAGCCTAGGAGTTCATGATTAATATGAAGTCGTTCGACGCGATGCGTAAGGAGCTCAAAGTGTTTGAGCAGAGGCGTGAGGAGGTCATCTCCCGTTCTCGCGAGATGATTCAGCTATCAAAGAGGATTATCTATTCCGTGCAGCGTCATGAATCAGCTGCCGAATTAGTGACGCAGCTTAAAAAGGCGAAAGCATCGCTTCCCAAGGACGCGTTTGACACGGGCATGCAGTCTGTTGCGCTTCAGGAGTATGTGGAAGCACTAACGCTCTTTTCTCTCGTTGAAAAAGGCAAGCTTCCAACGGCAAAGGAGCTTAATGTGCCCGTGCATGAGTATCTTATGGGTTTGTGTGATCTCACAGGAGAGCTTGTGCGCATGGCCGTGAATGCCGCGATTAGAAAGCAGTTTAAGGATGTTGAGCGCTGGCATCATATCACTGCAGAGCTCTATGGAGAGTTTCTTAAGCTTGACCTCAGAAACGGAGAGTTACGGAAAAAGTCAGATCAGATCAAGTGGAATCTGCAGAAGCTCGAAGGGCTTATGTATGATTTGAAATCCAAGTCTTCTTAAGTCGCGCAAACGTGCTGTTGCGGATGGACGCCCTGATCTCTTCCATGAGGCGCAGGATAAAGTGCAGGTTATGCAGTGTGGCGAGTCTGTAGTACGAGAGTTCCTGAGCTATGTATAAATGTCTTAAGTACGCCCGTGAGTAACTCCTGCACGTAGGGCATGCACACTGGTCATCAATCGGATTCTTATCCGCTTTGTACTTTGCGTTTTCAATATTGATGACAAATTTATTCTTCATCGTTCCCGCAGGAGGATGCACATATAAATTACCACGGCGGGCGATGCGCGCGGGAGCCACACAGTCGAAACTGTCTATGCCGCGCTCAACGCATTCGAATAAGTCATCAACGCCTCCAATGCCAAGGAGATGCCGCGGTTTCTCTGTGTTTTTTTGGTTTAAAACAGGGATCACCCATTCAAGGATCTTGTGCATGTCTTTCTTCGACTTCCCAAGAGAGCCGCCAACAGCAAAGCCGTCAAACGGAAGGGATGCGATAAACGAGGCGCTTTTGACGCGAAGGTCTTTATATTCTCCGCCCTGAATGATTCCAAAGAGCTGCTGCTTCGCATTCCTGCGCGCGGCGAGCGATTCTTTCGCCCAGCGGTGCGTTCTCACGAGCGCTTTTTTTGTATACGCATAATCAGAAAGGGGTGATGTGCATTCGTCAAATGCGAGGATGATATCCGCTCCGAGATCACGCTGGATCTGCATGGAGATTTTAGGCGTGAGCACAATCTTCTCTCCTGTCAGGTGCGATTTGAACTCAACTCCCTGCTCCGTTACAACAGCCAGTTTTTTCCTGCCCGGCATGCCAATGGAGTGCGGCACGGGAAACATACTCGCGATCTTGCCTATGTTGTGCTCCATCCCGTATCCGAGCGAAAATGCCTGAAAGCCGCCAGAATCCGTGAATATGGGCTTGTTCCAGTGCATAAATCCATGAAGACCGCCCATGCTCTTGACAAGTTTTTCTCCGGGCCGTAAATGCAGGTGATATGTATTTGCGAGAAGAACAGAAGCCCCGAGCAGCTCAAGATCTTTCGAGTCCAGAGCCTTCACTGTTGCCTGCGTGGCAACGGGAATGAACACAGGAGTCTCAATGCTGCCGTGCGGAGTTTTCAGAATTCCGGTGCGTGCGAGGCTTTTCTTGTCGTTATGCGTTATCGTAAACATGGAGAAGAATAAAACGCATTCCCTTTATTAATTTACCAGTCAGGTTCCATACCGCCGAGTGTAAGCTGCTCAATCTCTTCGCCCGAGGCATTCATAGAATATATCCCTGAGCCTTCCCCCGAATAGCGCATGAATGCGACATGAGCTCTGTCAGGGGATACCACTGGAGCAGCATTGATTCCTTGAAGATGTGTTAACTGCGTTTCTTGCATCGTGCGCAAGTCGAGGAGGAACACTTGAGCGTCTCCACCAACATAGCGGTTGAAAAANAGGCAGCTCCCATCCTCTGAAAGTACGGGTCGTGATCCTTGAATACCCGGGGATTCGGGTTCTTGACCGAGCCGCATGCGAAAGATTTCTTGGGCATCCTTGACCGTGCGGGAGAAATACAATGTATTGTCCGGCCCCCACGATGGTGTGTTACTTGTTCCATCCGTCGTAAGTTGCTCCAGTAAGGAATTCTCCCTATCGAGCACATAGACATTAATTGCATGGCCTTGCTGCACAGAGAGTGCAATGTATCTTCCATCCGGAGAGCATGAGGGATGCATGGGCCTTCCCTCGGGAAGTGCATGGACAAGCCATTGGTGGCTGCCATCGCTATCCATCATCCATAAGTCTCTGTTCGGGTTGCTTGAGACATAGAGAACGTGATTGTCTGGAGTCCAGCACGGAAACCCATCAAATCCCGCGTGCTGCGAAAGATTCACAGGCTCATGATCTAGTGTAACACTCATGATCTCCCAGTCACCAGAGACGCACGCTGAATAGACAATAGGGCGCTGGGCAAAGGCATAACCAGAGGCAAAAAGCGAAGTAGTAACACTTAATGCCCGAACAAGATCTGAAATTCTCATGAATTACCCCCTCGCATTAGTAAAACATGGTTTACTTTATAAAGGTACGCCACCGAAATATTTAAATACGGGTCTTGTTAAACTGCCCATATGCGGAAGAGAATTATTCTCTATTGTTCGTTGGTTTTACTGCTTGTTCTTCTTCTGGCATGCAGTGTGAGTAAGAAAGGCAAAGGGGCAGCAACACCACAAACGGGGGAGACCTGGCCAGACGGAAGTGATTTCGACGATGGTTTGATCTGCGATGGCACTGAGTGTTGGGATCTTGCCACTGGCGCATGCATTCCCCAAGGCACAGGAGGAGGTTCCTGTTGTATAGGTGACTGGAGAGGCGATCCAACCACATGCGATCCGGGAACATTTGGCGGTCCGATCACAAGCGAAGCCAATTGTCGTGGGGAGGGAGCTGCGATAGGATGCGTCTGGGTTTGCGGCAATCAGTGCTAATGAGTTTTTTCTTCACAATCGTTTTAAGCAATCTTTATAAACCATCTTCCACTTCTCAGGCGTATGCAAACCGCGTATAGAACCCACACATGCGGAGCCCTGAAGAAGGCAGAAATTGGAAAAACAGTGAAGATCTGCGGCTGGAATCAGGCACGGAGGGATCATGGCGGCATTATCTTCATAGACCTCAGGGATAAGTATGGGCTTACGCAGATTGTTTTTGATCCAAAGCATACTCCAGACCTCTATAAGGAGGCAGAAAAGCTGAGGCGGGAAGATGTGTTGCAAGTTTCTGGCAAAGTCCGGGCGCGTCCTACAGGATTGGAAAATCCGAAGCTCATAACGGGCGAGATTGAAGTGCTCGTTGATACGTTAAGCATCATGAGCCGCTCACAGACGCCTCCTCTTGAGATCGAGGATCGCGTCGAGCCAAGCGAGGACATCCGGTTAAAGTATCGCTATCTTGACTTGAGAAGGCCAAAGATGCAGCGCAACCTCCTCATGCGCCATAATATCATTGCTGCCGCTCGAGATCATTTTTTCAAAAACGGTTTTATGGAGATTGAAACTCCGTTGCTCGTTAAGCCGACGCCTGAGGGAGCGCGCGATTACCTTGTTCCAAGCAGAGTGAATCCGGGAACATTCTATGCGCTGCCGCAGTCTCCTCAGCTCTACAAGCAGATTCTTATGGTAGCCGGATGCGACCGTTATTTCCAAGTCGCTCGGTGCTTAAGGGACGAGGATTTGCGGGAGGACAGACAGCCTGAGCACACTCAGTTTGATCTCGAAATGAGTTTTGTCTCATCTGAGGATGTCATGGCATTTGTCGAGAGCCTCTATCATCATATCTTCAAGGATGTCATGGGCATCACGCTCGAGAAATTCCCCGTGCTCACGTATAAAGAATCCATAGCCCGCTTTGGCTCTGACAAGCCGGATATGCGTTTTGGTCTTGAGGTAATTGACGTTACCGACATTGCAAAGAGCTCAGAGTTCAGCGTGTTTAAGGATGCGGAATCCATTAAGTGCATTAATCCCGAGACAGAGCTCTCGCGCAAAGACTTTGACAAATATATTGAATTTGTGCAGAAGTTTGGCGCGAAGGGCATGGCCTGGGCGCGCGTTACAAAGGATGGTCTCGACTCAAGTATTGTCAAGTATCTCTCACCGGAGATTCAGAAAAAACTGCTTGAGAGAACGAAAGCGAAGCCGGGCAGCGCGCTCATGTTCGTTGCGGACAAACCTAAGATTGTTGCGGATGCCATGGGAAGATTGAGGCTGCAGGTTGCTCAGGATCTTAATCTTATTCCGGAAGGAATATTCAAGTTTGCCTGGGTTAAGGACTTCCCGCTTTTTGCGTATAACGAGGAGGAAGCAAGATGGGAGCCCGAGCATCACATGTTTACGATGCCGAAGCAGGAGTTCGTTAAGGACTTCGAAAAAAGACCCGGCGAGGTTATTGGTGATCTTTATGATGTCACATTGAATGGCACAGAGCTTGGCTCAGGGAGCATTCGCGTCACAAATCCTGAGCTTCAGGGGAGAATCATGAACTTCATAGGCTTATCAAAAGACGAAGCGGAGCGTAAGTTCGGGTTTCTCCTGCATGCATACGAATACGGTGCTCCTGTGCATGGCGGCATGGGTCTTGGTGTCGATCGCCTTGTTGCGTTGATGATTGGCACAAAGGATATTCGTGAAGTCATCGCATTCCCAAAAAACAAGAATGCGCAATGCCCCATGGATGGCTGCCCGAGTGCTGCGGATGACAAGCAATTGAAAGATCTTCATCTGAAGCTTGAAGTAAAGAAATAGTTAATAATAACTAAGAGTATCTCATAAACGCTTCTTGAAGTTTTCTCAAAGCTTCCTGCTGCTCTGGTCCAACCGCGAATATCCTGAGCTCGAGCGGAATTCCCTGTCCTTCAAAAAGGAGGGCAAGCCCTAATGAACTCTGCGCTGGATTCCCAAAGTGGTGGCCATTCGATATGCGCATATGGGTTGGAGGCGCTTCGGAGTACGCATGCTCATATACGCGAGCGATGCGATGCAGCTCAGAGAGTAGTGTTGACACATTAGCTACGTTAGGAGTATATTGAAAAGCGACAGAAGCCGCGGTTCTCCAAATCTCATCTTCGCAGGGATCGTATGCAGCCTGTACAGTATGCGTGTCTGGGCAGTTCCATGCAGGGGTTCTGCTTGCTGCGTTGTGTACCGGTGTCATGATGAGTAACCTCCGTGAATGCGTTTTGAAAGCCCAGCATCATTTATAAGTCTTTTGGCTAACAGAAACCTATAAATACACCTCTTACCTCCATCGTGGCATGCAGGATGAGGAGTTTAATGAGGAAGATGANTCTGATCATCCGATCCATGAGAAATTTGTGAAGCAAAAAAAGGTGAAGGTAATCAAATGAACAGGAAAATGCTCGAGATCAGAATGACGGATATCACGAGCGTTGACGCTGATGCTCTTGTAAACCCCGCGAATAGCCAGGGCACGATGGGGGGTGGAGTAGCTGGAGTGCTGAGACGTGCAGGGGGTGTTGAGATAGAGCAGGAAGCAAAGAAAAAAGCGCCCATTCCATTAGGCTCAGCGGTCATCACAAAGGCGGGAACGCTGAAAGCAAAGCACATTATCCATGCTCCTACGATGGAGAAGCCCGTGGGAGAAACCAGCTTCGAAATTGTCGCGAGCGCGATGCTTGCCGCTCTTGAGCGCGCAGACGCCCATAAAGTCAAAGTCCTTGCAGTGCCCGGTATGGGAACGGGCGTTGGCAAATTGAACAAGGATAAAGCCGCGGCGGTGATGGTGAAGGCGATTCAGCAATTTCAGCCGCTCTACCTTCAGAAAATAATCCTCGTGGCCACAGACAAGGAGTTGTTTCATTCGTTATATCGCGCGATGGATACCGTGTATGGCAAAGAACCGCTGCCCAAGAGTAGATAATTTTTTATAGCACGTTCCGATTCTTGGAGTATGGAAATCAATGAGGAGTTAGTCAGGAAAGTAGCTTCACTCGCGCGGCTGAATTTGACCGATGAGGAGGTAAAAAAATTCACGCCGCAGTTGAAGGATATTCTCAACGCGTTTTCGCATCTGGACAGAGTGAACACCGACAATACGGATCCCAGTTTTCAGCCAATTCCGATCCGCAACAACACACGGCATGATGAGCCTCATGCAAGCCTTTCTCAGGAAATCGCGCTTAAAAACGCTCACCACACGAAAGATGGATACATTAAGGGGCCACGAGCAGTATGATCTCTGATTTTGTTAAGTCAGTGCAGCAGGGAAAAATCGATCCCGTACATCACATACGCTCAGCCCTTGAAGAAGTTAAAAATATCAACCAGCAATTCCACTATTGCACGACGATTCCGGAGCAATCCGCGCTTGCAGAATCTAAGGAAGCAAAAACTGGGAGACTCGCGGGTGTTGCCGTAAGCGTTAAGGATTGTATCTGTGTGAAGGATATTGAGTCTACTGCAGGCAGCGCGATCCTCAAAGGCTATCATCCCGTCATGGACGCCACGGCAGTGCAACGGCTCAAAGATGAAGGTGCGATTATCATCGCGAAGACAGCCCAGGATGAGTTTGGCTTTGGCAGTTTTGCCGTGAATGTGGGTATAGGAATGGAAATCCCGAAAAATCCCGTTGATCCCGAGAGGGCGTGTGGGGGAAGCTCCGGTGGTTCCGCAGGATTAACGCGTAAAGTTTCATTTCCGCACGTCAGCCTCGCTGAGAGTACAGGAGGCAGTATTGTGTGTCCTGCGTCATTTTGCGGCGTGTACGGTCTCTGTCCGACATATGGGGTTGTGTCAAGATATGGATTAATGGATTATGCGAATAGTCTGGACAAGATTGGGCCCATGGCGACATCCGTTGACGATCTGAAATTAGTCATGGACATCATCGGTCATATGGATCCGAGGGATTCGACGTGCACAGGACCTCAGCATGCCAAGGTCATTCAAAAACCGAGAATCGGGCTCCTCAAAAGCAGTTTTGCTCAGGGTGTTGATCCAAAGGTGCAGTCTGCTGTGAGGGAATTTGTTGAAAAATTGAAGCGCTCGGGCTTTTCTGTGTCTGAGGTTGAGCTTCCATTGACGGAGAAGTATGGTATCTCCTGTTATTATCTCATTTCCATGTGTGAGGCTTCCACAAATCTTGCAAAGTTCTGTGGCATGCGCTATGGGGCGCATGAGCCGTTGGATGGGAATTTTAATGAGTATTTTTCGAAAGTGCGGTCAAAATATTTTAATGAGGAGAGTAAGCGGCGAATTATCATCGGAACGTTCGCGCGCATGGCAGGGTACCGTGATGCGTATTATCTCAAGGCAATGCGTGTTCGCACGAAAATTATTGAGGAGTACAAAAAAATATTCACGAGCGTTGATATCCTGCTCAGCCCGACGATGCCGATTCTTCCTCCGCGGTTTGCAGACATTGGAAATCTCTCTCCGCTTCAGCAGTATATGATGGATATCATGACCGTTGGCCCGAATCTCGCGGGGCTCCCGCATCTCAATATCCCTGCAGGGAGTGTAGAGGGTCTTCCCGTTGGCATGTTGTTAATTGCAGATCATTATCAGGAGCAAACCCTTTTGGCGTGCGCAAAGGTGCTCGAATGATGCACACTGACGTGGTTATTGGTCTTGAAGTGCACGTTGAATTAGATACCATGACAAAGCTTTTCTGTTCGTGCCCAACGAAGGGAAGCGAGTCTCCCAATACGCGATGCTGTGATGTGTGCCTCGGTATGCCGGGAAGCAAGCCTGTGCTCAACAGCAAAGCATTGGAGTATGCTTTGCGGTTGTGCCTTGCGCTCAAGTGCAATGTCAGCAAAGAGCTTGTGTTTTCGAGGAAGAGCTATTTCTATCCGGATATGGCGAAGAATTATCAGATCTCTCAATATGAGCTTCCATTAGGTGCAAAGGGATCATTAACTCTGGGTGCAAAGGCCGTCAATATCAAGCGCGTGCATATGGAGGAGGATCCTGCGGCGCTCACGCATCCCTCAGGCATGCATACGTCCTCATTTGTTCTCGTGGATTATAATCGTTCTGGAAACCCACT